>Ga0209603_1001739_pt1 | contig 21937 bp, 12 predicted proteins | sample COGITO_mtgs_1206_FD_184812 | JGI IMG/M metagenome (GOLD analysis project Ga0209603, IMG submission 184812) | Pelagic marine microbial communities from North Sea - COGITO_mtgs_120607 (SPAdes) (version 2) | ecosystem: Environmental > Aquatic > Marine > Epipelagic ... | reverse complement strand
CACCTTTAATAATCTGGTCGCAACGTTTTTGAGAGCCATCTGCCATTGTAACTCTGCAATGGCCCGCAAAACATGGGCCAGATCTGTCGTTGTAAGACGATAAATCACGCAAGGGCACGGACGGTATTCTTCCCATTCGAATACAATCTGATACCATTTTTTCTCTATGTGTTGGTTTTGGTGGTGGTAGTGTGTTAAACAATGTATCTAAATCAGATCTAACTTTTTCAAAAGTTTCACCACAAAATTGTTGAATACCAATATCTAAGAAATTATTGCACTTTTGATATTTGTATGCGTTCGCCAAAGAAGGTAAATAATGTGTTCCCCATTTTTTATAATTTTGAGATTCAATTGCCTTTCTAACTTGACCGTTAAGATCTGCCAAATATGACTTTTTCCAATCAAATTTGTTTATCATAGTTTCTAAATATTCAAGTGCGCGACCTTCAGAAAATTCTGACAAATAATGACATTTCATTATGATAGGTCCCATTTTTTGGCTTTGAATAGAATCAGACATGCCAGAGATTGTCTCAAGTTCAACGTCCAGTATGGAGAAAGCGCAGTCGGACGTACATTCAATTTCAATTTTTCTGGGATAACCCTTTTGTAATTGTCCTATATGTAAAAAATATCCCCATGATGTTTTTTCAAGGTTTGGCATCTGGATAGTACCTTCCGTTTCAATTGCAATCTTTGTTTTTTGTAAGAGACACGTTCTTAAATCGCTCATTGCGTGAACAAAAACTGTTCCAACTTCACCTACGGTAGGTATAAACGAATAAGATCCGAATGTTTCGTCTGATAATTCTCTTAAAAGGGTAGAATCAAGATTGTATCCAAATCCAAAAGTGTTGATAACGATATCGCAGTGGTTATCTAATTCCTTTCTTAACATTGCATGTTCACCTCTTGGGGGTCTTATATTTGGACAACCATCTGTTAGTAACATAATAGTACCATAATCATCCAGTTGATCCAATGCCAGTTTTAAACCAGCCCAAATATTAGTTGAACCTCGAGGTTTAAGGGATTTTAAAGCATTCTTTGCTATAATCTTTCCAGATTTAGACATTCTGGTCATTGGCAAATTTATAAAAGCTGAAGAAGAATAAGCTATAATTGACACAGAGTCGATTGGTCTTAGACTCTCTATACAAACTAATCCAGCGTGTTTGACGATGTCTAATATATTAAACCCGTCTCGTTCATCACCGTTTAAGATCTCTGTATCCATACTACCAGAAATATCAATGACAAATACAACAGATTTAGAATGAGTTTCACCATCGTCTTTAGTCTGTAATGTAATAATTGTTGAGTTTCCATTCTTTTCAATTTTTCCAGTTATTTTATCTTTTTCAGCCATTTCGGCTGGATCGAATTTTTGTTCACCAGTAGTCGAAGTAGTCGATTCATCCGAAACTTTCGCAACAAGCGATAACATTGTATAATCGGTTATTGCTTCCTCAATTTTCATAGGAATGCGAGTAATTGGTGACAGACCGTTTCCTAAAAGAGCTTTTGTTATTGCAGCACGTTCGTACGTATGACCATCAGGCATTTTGACAGGATCTTCGAAAATTTCATATGTGATAGGACAACAAAGTTGGTTTTCCGACGAGAAGGATGACATTTTTTTTATTATTATTTACTTCTTATAATCAGGAAAAAGTAAAATATTTGATACAAATATAAGATTTTCATATACAGAAATTAGACTCCACGATTATCACTTGACACTTGCGGACTATTTCGATTAAGTCAAGCACTGGCCTCAAATAAAATGGATGGTTTATTTATTACATGTATTTAAAGCAAATTTAAACAAAATAAGAAATGGATGGAAATCCTGATTTTCTTTTTACCTCTATGAATAATTTTTTTGAATGTAGCATGTGGCGTGGTTCGTCACAACATAGAAGCACACACAAATTGCGTAAATGGTTTCAATGGGTTTATGTCGCCGCTTTTAATGGTACCGAGGAAGGAGGAAATAAATTAGAAAATCATTGCCAAAATCTGAGATTTAAAATTGGAAAAGCACAAAATTTACGGGTTCGTGGAAAAGCACTAATTGTAGAAAGTGGGGGTCAAAATATAAGAGGACAAACGGAGGCGCTCGCAGAGACTGACAGCGAAGCGGACGATGAAGAAGATTTGTCCCCCACTTTGGCCGAGTCAACGAAATCAATTAATTGGTCAAAACAAATTGTCTATGCATTCTCGGTTCCTCGTCCACTGATGTTTGAAACCAGAATTAAAAGATTTCTTTATAATTTTATATATAAAAATATGTATAAAGATATTGAAGCAAATGGGAAAAAGGTACAATATGCGTCAGAAATTGTTCAAGGTCTCTCATTTGAGGCTCTCATACACGTGATACAACTCTGTATTTTAGAAGGTTGTTTGTATCACAAATATATAGAATTAAACCAAAAAGAACAAATATTCAGACAATATGTAGGGGATATGATGCAATATCCTCCAGATACAATCGAATGGGATGGTAACACTTATTATGGTAAAAAACGGGGTTATCATCAGACAATGACATTGAAAATTGGAAAAAGTGTACAAGAAACGGTGAAATCTACACTTGCTAACAAAACTGTTAACAAAAGAATGAAACAATTAAAATTTAACGATGACTTTGATTTGATGAAAGAGGTTATAACAGACAATCCGACACCCAAGTTTGTGCAGTACGTATTCAATGTTCAAAATAATGACAGTAGACTGAATCATAGAAATAATCCGTCAAATAGTCCAAGTAAAATGTCATTTTCAACAAACATAATGGATGCTCCCAATAAATCATTTATTATTGGCAATCTTGCTTTTGCCATATACGAAAAGGATAGCGACGGTCGGTTCCCCTGTGAAATAGTGGGTTACTGGAATGGTCAGTTTGTAATACGATGGATAGACCCTCGGAGATTTGATACGGTAGCTCGAAAATGGATAGTATATGACAATAATGCGCATAATAAATATATGGAAAGTGGTACACTAAACACACTGTCTGATTTCTTAAAAGACAATGTAGTAGCAGTTGGCAATAAATATTTAAATAACCCAGTTGCGAATTACAGGTATCGGGATTATATTCAATTATTAGTTTCAGCCAAAGAGGAAACAGACATACAACCAACGGATGTACTGGTACCTACGTTTTATCGTAATGTAGCAGAAGAATATAAAGATCCGAATCAATTAAAAACTTGGAATGCGATGAAATATGGAGCCAAATATGCTCCTTCACCACATTGGTATACAGGTCATAAACAAATGCAGAACAAACCATGTAACCCCATTTTTCAAAATAAAACAGATACGGAATTGCATCAGTTAATAATTAAAAAGGAAACATTACAGTTCAATCAAGAAAAAAAAAACCAAGAATCAGATCAAGAATCAGATCAAGAATCAGATGTCTTTTTTATAGAAGATAGTAGCGATAGTGGTGAATATACTCAAGAAATTAATAACGACAGTCAAGAAAGTGATAACGACAGTCAAGAAAGTGATAACGACAATCAAGAAAGATTCAAATTAATAAAAAAATACTTAGATTTTCCAGGAGGAAGTAAAGGGCGAATTATCGCAAAAACGAAAAAAAACGGAAAGCCACGAAAAGACGGTAAGTATAAAGTCATAATGGACAATGATAATGATAAGGTAAGATATATAGACCCGGAAAACGTCAAAATTTTTAAATGCACAGTGTTAATTGGAGAAAATGGATCTGAATCGTCTTGCAAACAAATAACATCGACCAAAAAATAAGCCCACTTAATTTTCGGACATTGTCCCTAAAAAATCAATGCCCATTTATTTATCAGGGTATGTCCATTTATCAGGGTATGTCCATTTTTCTACATTTGTTATATCCGAATGTGTAATTATTTTGCTAATAACTTTCATTGACTTCTTGGCGTTTGGAAGTTCTATATTTTTAAATGATTTATTTGTAAATAATTTATGAATCATGTCGATATAAAATAGTAGATACTCTTCCGTTTTTTTTATCTTTAACAACGCTTCTTCATATGGAGGAGTACCTATTCTACCACGTCTAAATTTGTAAATATCAAATAATTTTTCAATCTCTTTAAGCAATTGCGAGAAAACTTTTATATTATTTGGCGGAGCCTTATCAGCTTTATCGATATGTCTGATAATTCTATCTATGATTTTTTTTGGGTTTTTACCTCTTTCTGTTTTTTTTTTATCCAAATCAAACTCATAATTAATCATATCAAGAATCAGACCCGGGTACTCTTTACAATATTTTAAATATTTCAATGACAGTTTGACAATACCCGATAAGTCACTGGGATAATTAGACACTGGAGACACTGAATCTGTTTTTGACTCTTCTGTGATTGTTTGTGCTGGAAGTAATGCCTCCAAATCAGTTAGACATTTCTCCAATTTGATTATTTTGAAAGTGTACTTTTTTTTTTTTGGTTCCACTGCCTTTTTTTTTGGTTCCGCCGCAACAAAAGTAGAAAACATTCTTTTATTTTTGGGCGCGCACTTTTTATAGTAAACATTTCCACATTTTATTTGAGTGCCTTTGGCCCAACATTTTTTTTCGCAAAAACCTATATTTGTAACGAAAATCCCGGAAAAAACACCGGAATATTCCGGTGTTTTTTCTAAAATATGTGAAGAAAATATAGGTTTTTGATGTTTTAGATTAGCTGTAAATAGTTTGACAAAAATTCTAAACTTTTTGTTTAAGATTTAGATTCTGGCAAAAACTTATATTTGTATCGAAAATCCTGAAAAAAACACCGGAATATTCCGGTGTTTTTGTGGCGGAGCCGGAAAAAAATATAGGTTTTTCATGTTTTAGATTTTGCTGTGAGCAGAGCTCAGACAAGGACTAAAAGGCCCGCGGGCCCGAAAAAAATTCTAATCCGATGGTGGCAAAAAAACCTATATTTGTAACGAATTTTCTGACTTTTTCCAATTATACCTACAAATAAAAACAACAGCAAAAATATGTGGGCAAATCGGAATTTTCATTCATTGAAAGACCAAGGCCTTGACAATGCTCATGAACAGGGATCTCAGGCATGGTTGGACGGAAGAAAAGGTAGAATCACGGGTTCGAAGCCATCCACTTTATTCTTTAATTTCAAAGAAGAAAAAGATTGGGATATTATCTTAGAACAATGGTTTGGTGATACAAAAGAAGATTTCGATGAAATTGCATTGGCAAGAATGGCGCATGGTAGTCATTTCGAGGATATTTCTGTCAAAATCATACTTGACAGTATCCCTTTCTCGCACTTTTATGAATGTCCTCAAATTGATATAAATGAACATTATTCGGCCAGTGCTGACGGAGCTATCATCGTTTTAAACGACGACAAGACACCGCTATGGCATGCCAACGTCGAAATCAAGGCTATTGCGGGTGGCGTTGGTAATTCTCAAGAAAAAATGGAAAAGATTTTAAGAAAGAAATGGAAATTGCCAGCATCGTAAGTAAAAAACTGTTCTAAGTTAGCCTGTGAGAAAAAAAATATTCACTTTTTTTTTTGTTTTTTTCTTTCCATTTTGATACAGATATTATATGATCCAAATCCAAATGGAGATGTGTGCGCAGAATGCCAAGGAAACCTTGTTTGTTTGTACCGTACCCACGCTGACTCGTTTTTGGAAGATAAAATTTGATCAAGAGTACTTCAACCTCTGTATTGAGGTTTTGGAAAATTTCCGTTTGAAAAATGTTAGTTTTGAAGTTATGCTTAGCAAAGTTAATAAACTCAAAAGTGCCAGTTTTCGTATTTCTAAGTCAGCAGTTCTTTTCCAGGATGTTGAAACTATCTTCGACGAAAAAAAAGATGAATGTGTTGTAAAAAATATTAAAAAGTATTGTAATTTATAACAATTTACTTATTAGTTTTTCTAATTCAAATTTGGCTTTTTCGCGGGATCCATATCTTTCCGTTAAGTGTCTTTTCTTGTTTATATTTATGTGACCTTGGTATACTATCCCCCTTTTTTTTGTGCTAAATTCCTGAATACAACCAGCCCCCTTTCTTCTTCGTGTGATATCTGAATCCATGCACTTTCCTGTTTCATTGTACAATTTTAATGCTGCAAAAGCCTTTTCCTTTGTAAAATATACACCTATATGTTTCGACCCTCTCTTCCAAGCCCTTGCATGCCATTTTTCGTATCGCTTGCAGTAAGTTACACTGCCACTACCGTTTATTCTCCTTAACAAATCCGAAGGCATGCACTTTCCTGTTTCATTGTACAATTCCAATGCTTCAATAGCCTTTGCCTTTGTAAAATATAAACCTATATGTTTACCCCCTCTCATAAAACAGGAATATGCCACCCATTTGTTTTGAGCTTTGCAGAAAGAAACACAACCGCCACCCTCAACATTGTGGTTTTTAGTCATTGCTTTACTTTGCGCCATGCGCTGCTCTTCCGTAAATTTATATCCCGACATACCACCACCACCCTGGGTGAGATTGTAGCCTCCAGGCCCAAACGAATTGTAGAAGTCAATGTAATTGATTTCCAAGTTATCTAAATCTTCCTCGGGTACTTCGTCTATCAAGATTTCTGGTTTGAAATTTTCCCAGCCATATTTTCTGATAGCATGGCTAAAATAATACTTTGGGTTTTTACCATTATATTCATGTTCCTTCATCCGTTTCATATAATTAAGGGTTTGCCCAACATACACTTTTTTAGTAATTAAATTTGTAATCAGGTAAATGCACCCAGTTCTACATTTGGTGTCATCACCATCAACCTGTTCGATCAATGCCTCTGACTCTTTCGTTTCCAAAATGTCAGAGTCATCACTCGAAAGTCTTTGTCGTTTGTCGCTACTTGCCCCCGAATCACTGTGAGATCTTTTGTTGTTGCTGACTGTTGACATTTATTGTGGACTTTTTGGCGGAGCCGAGGGCCAATGCCCAATTTTTTGATTTGTGGAAAAAACTGATATATTCGTTACGTATTCCAAAAAAAATAACAAACTCAATATCCAGACTGCGCCAAAAAAATCAAGTATAAAAGTAAAATGTTTTACGTATTTAGTATGAAACTGATCATATTATTTTTACTATTTGTAATTTTTAACAACGTTGATGCCCAAAATTCAATGATGTCGTATTCTGTGGGTTCTTATGCAACCGACGATTCGTGTGGTACACAATATCACAAGCAAACGATTGGTAATTGTGCGAACGAGATTGAAACTCTTGAAGACTGTAGATTGGCGGCCTCAGCGTTCGGCCTCAGCGTTGCCCAGCCAATCACAACCGGTTCGCGGCCGCAGGGTTGTTGGATTGGACTTACTGGAGATGTCTGGTTTAACAACATGCCAAATCCAAAAACTTGTGACGAGGAGCAAATTCAATTTTGCTTTTGCAGAACTTCAGCTTTGCATTGTCGCACACAAATGGAGCGTCCATCTACTGAAACTTTAACTCCGCCAGCATACCAACGAGATGAAGGTATTTTTAGTAAGAGTGGTGCGAGTGACCTGTCGAGCGCGGAAGTCGCCGATTCTCTTCCATTTCATACTGAATTTACGGTGGATCAATCCACAGGCTACAAACAACTCGTCGAAAATACAAATGTTTCTACCACTTCACTCTTCTATTTAACAGATACTGGCCGAAATATTTTCAAGCAAGTGTTGCCAAGCCACGGTCGCAATTATGAATCAAATCCCTACACTTACAAAAAAATAACGGAATCACAATGTAGTGATTTTGGATGGGAATCCATTGAGTCGCCCCAAGAGTGTCAAGAAGCGGCAAGATATTTACATACGAACTCTGAGCAGATGCAAATCGAACCTGAGAATAATAATTTATTCGAACAGGACAGTGCAAGCGAGCCAAAAGGATGTTATCACAAATGGGTGGGTTCTACGTCTACAAAACGTCTTTACCATAATGTTGGTGTATCTACGCAGGATTGTTCTGGCATTGGTGGTTGCATTTGTAAAATAAAAAGAATTAAAAATTATATGGTACGAAACTCTGGTTACTGCACCGACATTGCTGGCTGGACGGTCATTCCGACAGTTGTTGAATGCGATTTCGCGTCCAAAAACATTCCAGAATACCTTGATACATTGCCTACACAGCAAGTGATTCGAACTATCGATGAACTTAATTTGGTAGGTTCAACTCATAAAGTTGCAGTGCCGGGGTGTTACCTCAAGGAAGAAACTAAAGATGGTATAACGGACATGGTCTTACATTTTAATGTGGACGTAAATCCACAAGGTCAGTATAGTTTTCCAGGCCTGGGAAGTTTTTTTAATGACAATACGATTATGAAGAAATGCAGTGCAACGGAACTTTGTGTTTGCAAGCGTGCTCCTTTTAAAACAGTGGACTCTGGACGCTGTAATGACAAAGCTGGATGGACCAACATAGAAGATCGAGCAACTCCAAGCATGTTAGATACACACGATGTGGCAGGAGAATGTCGAAAAGCAGTAGAACATTTGAGTTCAAACTCCAATTTATTATCTAAAGCTATGAATATGGGAAACAGTAATAATCCACAAATCACTGGACTCGATCCTAACATGGGTTATGTTTCGCACGTGACAAATCCAGTTCCCGCTTCCATCCCTTCAGTGGATTTGTTAAATCATATGACGGGTACATACGATATAGGCTTTAAACCCGCGGGATGTTCCATTAAAACGGATACGTTTAATCCCTCCTATTCGTTTAACAGAGGGACAAGAGAAGAAATATTTATTATGGCGGAATACGGCGGCCAGGAATACGCTCGACATCCATATTCCACCAACAATGTAGATTGCTCTGCTCAAAACCAATGTGTTTGCAAACGTGTTCCCGAATATATCAAAGTTTGTGTGAGCTGCGATGGTGCACAATCAACGTGTTTACAATTTCAGAATGTTGACGCCGAAACACTCATGGAAATCGATTGGAATGCTCCAGGGACTTACCCATTGGGTATTTATGACAATTCTGGAACGTTATATGCATTAGTCATTTCCGCTTCGCTCGACTGGAAAATTGGCACTGTCACATATACTGACACGATTCGGTCAGATACGCCACCAAATGTTGGATTCACTTATGAGTATGTTGTGAAAAGAGTGCCAACTTTCATAACTGTTTTTGCTGAAGGTTCGCAAAACGATGGAACCGCAAAGAAATGTAACAACGTTTTGACTGTAAATGCTGTCATAACTGTTGAAAAATTTACAATGGAAAAATCAATACCAGATCTTCAAAAAAGAGTGGCAACGTCTGGCACGTGTGCAGATTTTAATTATGATGAAATTAGTTGTGATAGCGGCAGTTGTCTTTGCGAAAGAAAAGAAGAAAATATGTATAAAGAAATTACGTCAGGTTTTTGTGAGAAAGAAAAAGGATGGCTGCCAATTACATCCAAAGCAGATTGTGAAGCCGTCCTCAGTTTGCCGGCTTACAGTGGCTACACCTCGGTCACAGAAGGAAGTATGCGTGACAGACCAAGTGGTTGTCTTGTATATGATTTTACTGTTGGTTCACAGCTTATTTTTAATACATTTGACACAACAATATCTCAAACAACTGCACACACTATGTTAAGAAGTATTTGCCAAAGAGTGTCGTTTCATCCAGTTTCGCTGGGCCTTGGCCCGCGCGAAGCAAAAAAATGGAATGAGTTAGCTCAGATGGATCTCGAACATATTATTGTTCCTGACGAAACGAATACAGCCAATACTTTAGAAGTAGCGGTACGTGAAGAAACCAATAGACCAATATACGATGATTCTATTGTGTTGAGAGAATGGGACGGAAATAATATAAATCTATATAATGAATATAGAGTGATCGATACGGGAATTTGTGAAAATACTCCCGGATGGGAATCAATAACAAGTTTACTCGAATGCACATATATTTTGAACGAATATGAATTTGTGCAACTTGACATATCAGTAATTATTTCTTCAGGTGGTACTGCACCCAATGGCTGCACAATCCAACACGATAGTACTGATGGGTTCACTATCAGATCAGGGACTTCGTCATCAATGACTTGTGGATCATCGTCGCCAAGCAACAATGTTTATGTATTTCATAGATGTTTATGTAAACGAATTTCTAACGAATTTGCTAATGATGAAAGGGTTAATTCTGATAACAAATTACATGGATTTCGACCTTTTATTGATAGTAAACCAACAAGAGATATTGCGACACCTACAGCTTCCTGTGATGGCGACGGATGTGTGAGCTTGAACCTACCAATAATTGATATCAACGAATGTGCTACAGATCCCTGCCAAAATAATGCTACATGCCGAGAATCGGGGAATGATTCTTCCGTAGAGCTTGGGGAATATACCTGCGATTGTCTTCCAGGTTATAATGGTACAAATTGTGAAGAAGATATCAATGAATGTGCATTAATGAATGTGACGGCCGAGTATGAGTTAATAGACTATTACAAAACCACGAATGGGCGTGTAACCTGGACGACAAACTGTCAAGAAATTTGCGAAAATGCTGGAATGACGTGCACGCGTGAAGGTATTAAAAAATTGATGATCCAAGACGACCCGTCAGACCCCTGTCGTCTTCAAATTGATTTTTTTTCTGATTTATTATCTATTCCTGCCAACGAAATTCAATGCCGTGAATGTGCCACGGACCCTAAAGATTTTGATTACAATTATTGGCCAACACCAAACCCAGATTCTACTTTACGCAACTGCTACAGCGGTGGACTTGCCGAGGATTTATCGGGTGGAATTACTACATATGAGATTATCTACAACACTCAATGGAATGAGGCTGAAGCATACGATTGCGAAACAAAGCCTGGAACCCTATTCGAGCACGATTCTACTTATCGTCATTTTGTGTGTAACTGTGTTAATTTTAACCCAATTCCATGCAAAAACAATGCCACCTGTGTAGAATCTTCGACAAATTCCTCAATATTGGCGTCGGACTATTATTGCGCGTGTCCTCCTCGTTATAGTGGAAAAAATTGCACGGATTTTGATATCGATGAATGTGACCCAGACCCCTGCCAAAATGGCGCAACATGCACGGAAACATCTGACGGTATAACGCCAACTACAGGTGTGTATCATTGCGAATGTGCTGTTGGTTTTACTGGTGAAAATTGTGAAATCGATATCGACGAATGTAATTCAGTACCGTCGTCAAGTTATGTCACCCATGCGCGCGTTGACGATGCTTCCTTTGGCACTTCCGATGATTTTGCTTCCAGTTGTGAAGACGTATGTCAAGCGCGTGCAATGGTATGTAACGAACAGATGTTTAGCGATATTTTAGGAAATACACAGGGCATATCGGGCGTTGCGAGGTCAAGGTGCCAAATACAAGTAGATGTCTTCCTACCTCTCTATGGTGTGGACGTTGGGGGTAGTTTGATCGCGGATGGATCGGTCCAAGCCCAACAGTCGCCAGTTGACTGGATATGCAGTAAATGTCCAGAGTATCCACCCGCCGAGACCATTAGGGCGCAATCAACGAATCCCGATTGTTTACCAGGCGTCTATTATGGACTGAATCCGACCAATACCGCTTTAACCCAAAATATTTTCTTCTGGAACATGGATTTGGATCCAAGTAACGGATACGATTGTGATTTTAAGGCATCTGAAAATGTTAAAAATATTATGTGTAGCTGCACAACTGTTTCACCCTGCCAAAACAGTGGGGTATGCACTGAAACATCTGACGGTTCTACCTTAACGCCTGGTGTGTACCACTGTGAATGCCCTGACGGCTATAACGGTACAAATTGTGAAGAAGATATTAATGAATGCGACCCAGATCCCTGCCAAAACAGTGGGGTATGCACTGAAACATCTGACGGTTCTACCTTAACACCAGGCGTGTATCACTGTGAATGTCCTACTGGATATAATGGGACAAATTGTGAAGAAGATATTAATGAATGTGACCCAGATCCCTGCCAAAATGGAGCATTTTGCACCAGTGTAGTGGACGGTAATGGTAATACAGGATACACCTGTGAATGTCCCACTGGTTATGCTGGAACAAACTGTGAAGAAGACATTAATGAATGTGACCCAGATCCCTGCCAAAACGGAGCGACATGCACAGAAACGTCTGACGGTACTATTCCAGCCGTTGGTGTGTATCATTGCGAATGTGTGGCTGGATTTGAAGGATATGCGTGTCATATTGAAATTCCGTGTGACACGAATCCCTGCCAAAACGGTGCAACTTGTTCAGAAATTGTGTCCACAGATCCACCACCAACGTACACTATTATCGGAAACCAAAACACTTGTTCGTCCAGAGGCGATGGTTACCGCGGTTTGACCGCAGACGAATGCGAAAATGTGCCAAATACAGTATCTATGACGCTGTACGGTGATGGACTTGGTAATCACACGTATGGCGCTTGTGCTTACAACGGAATGGGTGGAACAATGTTGGGAGTGATTGACGAAATCCAAACAGATTTATGCTTCTTTGTAACCTGTGCCTGCCTTAAACCAGTAGTAGAATACAATTGCCTATGTCCTACGGGATATAACGGAACTAATTGCCAATTCGATATAAATGCTTGCGAGCCAGATCCTTGTGAAAATGGGGGCATTTGCAACAACACTATTCAGGAAAAAAATATTTATGAAACAACACAAAATTTACCGAGTTGTAACGATTTGCTTGGTTTTGACGAAATAATTACTGAAGAAGATTGTTTGGCTGCAGCGGAAGACGCCGACGGGCTTTATCCGTTAGAATCTAATTTCGCTATTACAAATATAAACTATCCCACAGGATGCCTCATATGGAGGCAGCGAACAAACGGGGCCGTCATTTGGAACGTAAACCCCAATGCCGCCGGTGTTTGCTCTCAACAGGATGAATGTCTTTGTAAAAACAGTGAGATCCAGAGGCTGAGCGATTATACATGCAATTGTACCGAAGGGTTTACAGGGGAAAATTGTACCGTTTTAACACTGTGCGATCCAGATCCCTGCCAAAATGGATATTGTACGGAAATCACGAACGGTGATGGTATAATTGATTCATACACGTGTACCTGTCCGACTGGTTACAGTGGAGATAACTGTGAAATTGATACAGACGAATGCGATCCAGATCCTTGCCAAAATGGTGCAAATTGCACGGAATCTGGATCAAATGCGTCTGTGGCAATCGGTGAACACCATTGCGATTGTCTTGACGGTTTTGAAGGTTTCGCCTGCCATATTTCAGTGCCATGTGAAGCATCCCCGTGCCAAAATGGAGCGACTTGCAGTGAAAACATAACTTCGTTTTCGCGCGGAATTGTTACCCACCAGATGACTTGCCCTGACCTTGGCAATGGCTATAGGGGATTGACAATCGATGAATGTGCAAACGTACCGAATAGTTTATCTCTGGATATTTTGGGTGACGGGTTGGGTGATCACACGTACGGTGCGTGCGCGTTTAATGGCCAAGGTGGGAATTTGATCGGAATTACAGATGAGTCACGCCCTTCACTTTGCTTTTTCGCAACTTGTACATGCCTCCTTCCTGTTGTCGAGTATATTTGCGATTGTCCACCAGGATTCACTGGAATTGATTGCGAAACTGACACAGACGAATGCGACCCAGATCCTTGCCAAAATGGTGCCGAATGCTCATCTAAATTGATCATGCAAGATTTTGATATGTTTGTAGAAGATTTGTAGGAATAAATATAAAACTGGAATTTAAATTTTATTCGTAAATTATAAGTTACAAAAGTTATCCGCTCAAATTTTAAACAGGGAGATCTATTGACATTGTTTCTTCCATTTGATTCGAGGGACAAGGCCCGACAATATCTCGAGCCGCCAAAAACATGCAGAGGGTAACAGAGTGTGAAGGGTCTGCCTTTAAGAAAGCACGAGATACTGGCCTTAATGTTTCAGGTTCATACGTAGAATACAAGGTTGATTCCGAATGAATACTGGTCAATTCATCAAAATACTCTTTTGCCATTTTTAACTTACCCTTTTTCCCTAAAATGATAATCCAAAAATATGTAATCCATGGATAGAGTAAAGTATTGTGTTGGTCATCTACACCGTACACCCACGAATTCCAAGTACTTTGATATTGTATTGGCCCAGGTGTGATCAATGTGATTATGTCTAATTCAATTTCTTGATCAAAGCTGCGCCAGAAATCACTTGGCATCATATTAAAATAAACGGACAACATTCGCGGTAGTGTTTCTTGTGTTTGGTATAATTTCACGCAAAGTTTTTTTTTAAAACGAGTATGTTGTTGTACACATTTTAGCATTATAGACTTATTACCGGTTCGCATGGCCAAAAGTTCGATTGATCTGATCGCATGACAAACTAATACAGAAGTGGTCAAGCCCGACCTCTCCGTTGGTTTACGCGTATTTTCCCACGAACCAAATTCTGGTTCAAAAAAGACGTCGTCGATAATAAACTGTTCGAGGTACAACATTGCTCTCTGTGCTTTTATAAAATATTTCTTCGCAGTTTGATTAGAAGACTCTGATAACCATGCTAAAAGAATTAAAAATATAGCATTACTATCAACAATTTCATAGCCGTTTTCTTTGTAGTGAGGGATTTTGTCCCCCCATATAGTTTCGGTGAAATACGCAGGTATTTGATTAGATGCGCTCATGTGATTAGCCAGCAACTCCACATACTCTACTGAGACAATTTCGCCTGAGTTTTTTAGACCGAGAAAAGTGTAGAAATTTTCACGAGTTATAATTTTTTTTTGATATGAACCAGCATAATATCCCCCGTTAATTTTATTTGAAAACAACTGCTGATCAAATGACTTGTTTTGTTTGGATAGAGTGATTGACGGTAAAACGCGATATAAACCACGTGCCAGTATAATTATCGGTGCTACTAACATATACACGTGTGCACGAAGCGCGTTTATATACTATTTTTGGTGGGAGACCAGTGAAAAAAAAATATCTCAAAACGCCCTCGAACCAACAAAAAGAGGGAAAAACGAATATAAATAGATCACTCAAGCCGCAAGAGAATGTATGCAAACCGCCTTCGTCTCGAACCACCAAAAAAAGGAAGCATTTGGCTGCATAATGATCGTTTATGGATGCTTGTTGATATAACAGATACAGAATATATTTTTCAAACACAGAGTACACTGGGTGAAAAAAAAGTTAAAATCAAGAGTTTTGGTAGAGGCTGGCAACAACGAAATAGTTGGGATGATGTCCCGACAAAAAAACCACCAAAACCATCTCCTTGTTCCATACTTTAAAATACTAATTAAAATCAATTTATTTTTTTTTGCTTCGGCCAAGGCCCACATTTTATTCGAGGGCCATTTGGTTCGGCTCAACCTAATTTTATTTCATTCAATATTGTTTCAATTGAAAAAGTCACTTTTTTTTTTGGTTGAACTCTTGGTTGTGGTATGCGACGTATTTTCAAACAACTTTTGAGCTTTTTGGTCTTCAGCCTTCTGGTCTTTAAATTGTTGGATGGAGCAACCGTCTTGTTTGCAGAGGTTTTTTTTGTCATTTCGTTAGGAAAAAAATATAAATAAAGATGTATCAATAACACGATTATAATTTTTGATTATTGTTATTATTATTTGTTTCAATATAAAAAACCTAAAAATGTGAAGAAAATATTGGTTTTTGCTCACTCACAGGTTGGTTGGCTAAAAACTGGCACAAAAAAATTATAATTAGTATATAAATGTCACTATCACTTCAAACGATGCGACTAATACAGCTGAATATCGGTGGTAAATTGTTTACCACAACATATGATACAATAAATAATGAAAATTCAATGCTAAAAGCTTTAGTGAATAATCCAAACCCAGCACAGCTGATAGATGGTGCGTTTTTCATTGACCGCGACTATAGTGTTTTCCACTATATTTTAAATTTCCTGAGAGGCAGTAGGGTTTTACCGAAAAAAAATTCCATAGAATTTAAGTTTTTACAAGAAGAAGCCGATTATTATGGTATTGATAGATTACACCGATGTCTTTATCATATAAATCAACCAGATTTTCAAAAATATGACTTGGTTTCAGTTAGTGGGAATAAATATACTGTCATTTCAGTTGATGAATTTGGCTATGTTGTTAGTAAGAATCAAAAAAGATTTAGAATTGATAGCGTCGAAGACATTACACCTACAAAAATAGAAATAAATGACGATGTCATTATATATAAAGACGGAAAATGGCTGAATGGCTATTGTCAACACATACCGAGCGAAGCGAACAATGATTATTTTACAGTGGTAATGTGTAATGGAGTTCAAATTACGGCAAAAAAGCACAGCAACTGTGTGCGATATTGATAGGGGGTTTGCCACCATTTTCGGTTTGCCACCATTTTCGATACAAATATAGGTTTTTGCAATATTTGAAATATACATACAAAGTTTTGCGCAGGCTGAATTTTTGACAAACTATTTACAGCTAAATCTAAAACATCAAAAACCTATATTTTCTTCACATATTTTAGAAAAAACACCGGAATATTCCGGTGTTTTTTTCAGGATTTTCGATACAAATATAAGTTTTTGCCAGAATCTAAATCAGCCTGCGGAAAAAAAAAGTTTAGAATTTTTGTCAAACTATTTACAGCTAAATCTAAAACATCAAAAACCTATAGATATATCGGAAGGCGGTGTGTTCATATCCACAAGAAGAAAAAAAGGAACTGGTTGTATTAACAAAAGAAAAAACGGAAAATTCCAGGCTGTATACGAACGCAAAGCTGTGGGGACATTTGCATCGGAAGAAGAAGCTGAATTAGCTTTAAAAATTCACATAGAAAATCTTTAAAAATAATCTATTTTAACTATAAACCCTTGTTTAAATCTATGAATACTATGGCAGACCGCATTTCTTACCGCAACCTCCTTGTTGGCGCCTACGAATACTACCAGGCTCAAATGCTCAATAACTTGGTAGCAAATCAACCCAAAACACATTTACAAACGATAACCAACCAAATGAAAACGAAGACTATCAATTACGGTGATATTCGTCTAAACAATATCAGGAAATACCTTGATTTATTTCCTGGCTTCACCAGGCAAGTCTATGTTATTATCTTTATTACTTTTCGAATTGTACTAACCTTTTTATTTTCTACAGGTCAGAAATGCAGAAGAAGTTCCACGAATCATTTCTACAGGTAATTATTTTTTATTATATTCTTCTTTCTACCACTCTCTATCGATACTAACCCCCTTTTTTTATTTTTGCAGGCTGTAGCTCTCCATTTGTACAAGGACGACCCCGAGGCAAGTACTTAACTGTACTAACGTTTTATAATCATTGCATTGCACTAACCCCTTTCTTCTTTCTTTTTACAGGTGGACATGGACAGGTAAATTTTGAATGTAATTTATTTTCTCTTTTTTTCAAACACATTTACTAACTCTTTTTACTTTTTTACTTCAAAAATCTAAGAATTAAGCGTAACAACGATTGGGCGTGAGTTATTTGTTATGTTCTTTTATCTCTTTTGAACACGTTACTAACATATATTTCTCTCATTTTTCCAATTTCTAAGCAATTTAAAACAACAGGCGCTTTGCCTGACACCACGCAGATTCGGGAAGGTATGTCAACCAATACTACTTGCATTTACTCTGATCAACAACTAACCCTTTATTCTTTTTTTTTTTCAATAGACGACAGCAGTGTCAATGTTTGTGGCTGCCTATGGGATATCTGTCGAGAAGTCCAATCAATGTATATTCAGGTAAGCCGAAGTTCATATCTGAATGTCGCCATTTCTTTACTAACACCCTCTAACTCTTTTTTTTGTAGTACTGGAAAGCGAGCCAGTGATAAGCTTTTAGAACAGGTACATGATTTTATTATCAGCCTCGGTAATGAATGGGGAGCCAGAACCAAGCGAAGGGGAGAAATTTTATATATTTACGGCCCTGACGATCCTCTTGATATTCGAAAGATATCCAGTTACCCTTCTGGGTCAGATAAGCTCAGAGGAGTCGGGGGCGACGTCATATACCTCGAGGAGGCCGCTTTCATGTGAGGCTCTGTTTTATTATTTTGCATTATTCTACTTTTTTGTCTAACATTTCTTTATTTTTCACTTTTTACTTTTTACTTTTCCAGGTCGGTCAAAATGTTTCATGTAAGTCTTCAAGCTGTTTTTGTTATTTTTGCATACTGTTGCCTAACATTTCTTTTCACTTTTTTGCAGGAGGTCATCGTACCACTTTTAGAGATCGAAACAACCGCTTTGATCTGTATTTCCACACCACAGGACAGTACCAATTTCTATAGGTAAGCAACTAATATTTTTTAGTTTCTTTTTCTTTTTGCTAACTAACACTCGTTTATTTGTTTTGAAACCCAGCATGATGTTTGAGATGAAGGACGCCAGTGGCGAGTTATTATTCAACCAAATCCAGCTGCGAATGGTCTGCGAAGACTGCAGGCTTGGTCCGGACCCTCATAATTGTTCCCATATGAAACATTTATTACCAAAGTGGAAAAGTGGTGCTAAACAAGGTAAGACCATTTTATTATTTTTTTTATCATTATACACACTAACCGTCGCGCCTTTTTTATTTTTAAGATATGGTTCGGCTCATTTACGGCGACAATTCAGCTGATATGCTTCGAGAATCGATGGGTGTGACAACAAACGACACATCTTCGATATTCCAAGAGAATTGGTTAAACACATTTGCATCAAGACCAGAATATAGTGCTTTTAGTACACCTGTGGTAATCTATGTGGCTTGCGATCCAAACGGAGGCGGATCATCACAAATGGCCATTGTTTCGTTGTACCAAGATAGGAACAACTTCGCAATTTGCGGTATGGAATCACACGCGGTAAAGGGGCACGGACAGATCAGAACATTGCTGGAAACTCACGTGAGAGGTATTCGTGCAACTTTCCCAACAAGTTTTATCATTTTCATCCCAGAATCAAACTTAGGTCATGAAGCCAGTCATATGTCACACATGTTAAAGGACATTCCAAAATGTCGTTCATTAATGGAAAAGGGTGAACCAGGGGTAATCACAACTCATAAACGCAAGGAATTGTACGCCAATACTGCCGTGGAGAGATTTGCAGCCGAATCGGTTTGCTATGCAGACCGATTCGTTTGTATGAATCCCTTTGAAGATGCAAACAAACGAGCTACAAAAGTGAAAAAAATGTTCAGAAAACAACTGTCTGTTTACTCTAAAATTGTAGTGGCGCGCGGCAAAGATTCGTACAATATTCCAAAGATAGTTTACAGCGGCAAAAATCAAGGAGAGGACGATTTGGTTATGACGTTTCAAATCGGGTTGTATTGGAGTATTCAATTTGTAACAGGACGTACACACCCACATATCAAAGAATTAAAACTTTTGTAGGTATTTTATTATTTATTTGTATTTTGTAATAAAAGACATAATAGTAAACATCGCACCTAAAGGTGTATGGGCTTTTTTGTGGGATCTTTTCACCTTTTCTGGAATGCTCCTGCGTTTACTCTTATCGTTATGTTGCTTGGCGTACATTTTGTACCGTTTCTTTGTTTCTTTGAGTTGATTAGTGAGTTGCTCGGAAGTAAAAGTCAAAAGGTTTTTCATTTCTTGTTTCCAATCGTACTTGTTGTTCCAAATGGCAACCTGATCAAATCGAATCACTTTAAGTTTTTCTTTTTTAACCAAATATTCCTTCCATTTATCCAGTATCATGCGGTGAAAGAGTGGTGTATCTCCAAATCTGGTAACTTGCATGTTGTGCTGACGACCGTCGAGCTCAAAAATAAAATCAGAATTAGGTATACGATAATCCAGCTTGCCATATTTGCCGTAGTTTCGTTTCATTTGTTTCATGCCGCCTGGAATGTATTGAGTGACAACTACAATTTTCATTTCATCCTGTAAGAAATTTAAAACCATGAGCTCGGTTTTATATTTGCATGTGGGGCACCATTGACCGCTACCAGTAATGTTGTACAAACTAATTGAAAATGGATGCAAACAGACATCGCATTTGAATTTAACTTTTTTGCGACTGCCCAGTGCTAAACGAAGATCCGCTTTATTGACAGTGTAATCGACTTTCTTCTTATCGTTTAAAGTTAGACCTTCGTAAGATGCAAAGGAACGGTCAAAACAAAAGGTGCATGTCTCCACACCGCAATGCTTCCATTTATAGGAGCACATGCTGCACCATTGATTGCGGTTGGTAACCTTGTCCAAACTAATTGAAAATACATGGAAACAGACATCGCAGTTGAATTCAACTTTTTTGGTGGAGCCCAATGGTAAACGAAGATCCGCTTTATTGACAATGTAATCGACTTTATTCTTGCCGTTTAAAGTCAATCCTTTGTAAGGAGCAAATGAACGGTCGAAACAAAATGTACAGGTCTCCACACCGCAATGCTTCCATTTACTACTGGAGCACATGCAGCAAAATCGACCCTTGGAAACATTGCTCAACAGCATTGAAAATACATGGAAACAGATATCGCATTTGAATTTTACTTTTTTTTTGGCATTGCCACAGCTCAACTGGGCATCAACGGCATTGACCAAGCACCCGACTTTCGGATTATTTGCAGGTGTTTTGTGGGCAATGCACAATTCATTTTGGTCGAGAATACAATTATCTTTGTCAAGTTCGCACGTGAAATTTATAAATTTAGTTCCTATTGGTCTCTTTGGTTTTGCCTTTTTCTTAGGACGTTTTACACCTACCCCCTCGGTCGCAAGTCTTTTATTACTGGCTTTGATCGATAGCATTTTTGTTTTGTTAATTCTGTACTATAATCGAAAAAAATCAGAATATTCCTAACATATATGAATAAAAGAATTAAATTTGTAATTTTAATATTTTATTTTGTCGCTAACTAAACGATTCAATTTTTAGTTGGGGGAACGTTATTTTTTAAAGGTAAAAGTACGAAATTGTGGCATCATCATTGTCACACATGTGCTGGCTGTTGAGTCCTCTGCCATCATATTTTGATATTCCTCCTCCTTTTTCAGTAACCAAGCTGGAACGTCCTCTTCTGAATATACAAAGTCCTCTACTGAATTTACATCCTCTACACTTACATCGTCTACTGTGCCTACTTGTTTTGTATATACATTATACATATCATGCATAAAATTCAAGTTTTGTTGAGCATCCTTAGATAATATGTAATCTGGACGAAATATAGATCCTGTTAGATTACTCTTATCGGCTGCAGCATATCCAAAATATTTGAATAATATTATATCAACTTCATTTTTCATCAATATATCAACTTCTTTTTTTGAATTATGATCAACGTTCCGGCTTGCTAATTCTTTCCTGGTCACCCAATCTTCATTCAAAGCTTGTTCAACGGTACTTAGAATAGCTGTGTGTCTACTTTTCTTGTAATAAATTTTATTTCCGACTGAAAAATAACCACCGATGCGACAGTTATGTAATCCGCTTTTTATTTTATTATAGTTTTGAATTACATGAAACCCCATTTTTATATTTTTCGTGTACTTTGGCCAATGCTTAGTTTCAAGTATACCACCAGTGCCAAGAAAATGGAAACCTTTAGGATTTAAAAAATCTTTACTAATATCAATTTCTTCGCTTCGCGTAAGCCCATGATATCCCCTTCTGCCAGTGGGATTGTTTTTAAAAAAATTCCAGAGTGGATACCACAGAAGATCGAGCAATTCGTGGGGTGCTTCATCTTCACCAATATATGGCGAATTTATCCAATCAACCAAAGACAGACACAATGTCATCAAATCAAGGCCGAGCGATCCATTAGGTCGATCGTAAAATGGATTCCCTGATATATCTAACTGCCTTCCGTTATTCATTCGAGATGCACCAAAATCAATAATATGGAAATTTTCTTGTAAATCGTCGTGCATAA
>Ga0209603_1001738_pt1 | contig 21940 bp, 19 predicted proteins | sample COGITO_mtgs_1206_FD_184812 | JGI IMG/M metagenome (GOLD analysis project Ga0209603, IMG submission 184812) | Pelagic marine microbial communities from North Sea - COGITO_mtgs_120607 (SPAdes) (version 2) | ecosystem: Environmental > Aquatic > Marine > Epipelagic ... | reverse complement strand
GCCGTCGCTGCCGCCATGACCGGCTGAAACCGATCCAGACTTTCGGCAATTGAGCAATTGATGTTTTTCTGGCTAAAGCTTTGCGATGCGGCGGCAAAGATGCCAATCGAGTTAACCCCTGCGGCAAGCGCGCGCTCAAAGCCAGTCATATTTGGCACAAGCGCAGCATAGGACACTGATGGCAGCCGGTCTATCGCCGCCATGACAGCCGCACCATCCGCCAGTTGCGGCACCCATTTCGGGCTGACAAAACTGGTCGCTTCGATATCGGCAAAACCACATTTTGACAAAAGATTGATCAAGGCAATTTTGGCAGCGGTGGGAATGGAAAGCGGTTCATTTTGCAGCCCGTCACGCGGACTCATCTCAAAAATACGAACGCTGTTTTGGGTCACTTTAATTTTCCATTTGGTTATGGCATGCGCTTGAGGCTAACATGGCAATCCAATAATCAACGGCCAATCGCCGCCGCCATTTTTGGCGCCGCTTCAAGCCACCATCCTGTTTGACCCACCATCGGAGCATTTTTCCATGAGTAAAATCAATATTGAATTTACCCTTTTTTCGGCCTTTTATTCGCCGTTGATCTCAACCATGACTGGCGGTTTTCTGAAAGAAGAAGGGCTGGATTTCGAATATACGGTTTCCGCACCGGGCGTGACCGCCATTACCGCGCTTGATAACGGTACCGCCGATGTTGTTCAATCGACCCTTAGCCAGGGCTTTAACACCTTGAATAAGGGCGGTGTGCCAGCTTGTGTTCATTTTGCACAGATCAATGAGATGGACGGGTTTTTCCTGACCGGCCGCGATGCCGATCCGGCATTTAGCTGGGACAAGCTCGAAGGCGCTGAAGTCTTGGTTCACCATGGTGGCCAGCCAATGACGATGTTTAAATATGCCTGCTATAAAGGCGGGGTTGATATCAATAAGATCAAGATTATCGATGCTGGCAATGGCGGCGAAATGGACAAGGCATATCGCGCCGGAACCGGTCAATATATCCACCAGCAAGGCCCAGCCCCACAACAGCTAGAGGCTGATGGTGTTGGTCATGTTGTTACCGCGCTTGGACCGACAATTGGCCCTTGCGGATTCTCCAGCCTGGCAGCCAAACCAGAATGGCTGAAAACCGATGAGGCCAAGGCCTTTACCCGTGCCTATATCAAAACCCGCAATTATATGAATGACACGCCTGCGGCCGAAATTGCCCGCGCGGAAAAGCCATTATTCCCGAATATTGATGAGGCCGTTCTTGCCGATTGCATTGGCACCTATCAAAAAATGGGGGTCTGGACACGCCATATTGATATTACCGATGCTGGCTATGAGGCGATGCTGGATATCTTTGAATATGATGGCATGCTGAAAACCCGCTATGCCTATGATCAGGTATGCGCCAAGCCGCCAATTGTCTAACCGACCAATTGCCTAACCCACTATTTTTGGGCGGGTTATTTAAACCGAAAATATCAGGGGCTAAGCGGCTGCTTTTTGGCATGCGCTTGGCCCTGTTTTCCAAGTGCGATAAACCGCTTCATAAATGGTTTTGTTTGATCATCGCGCCGCACCGCCGCATAAAGCTGGCGCGTGAGGCCATTTTTGGTGACCGGCTTTGTGACAAGCCCGCCATCAATATCGGCCGAGTGAATAACCCAATCAGGAAGCACCGCCACCCCCCTATTTGCCCCCACCAGCATTAGCATCACCGCGGTCAGTTCAACCTGCCGGATCAATTTCGGTTCAATCTTGGCCGGAATCAAAAGCTGGCTGAAAATATCGAGCCGCGTACGTTCAACCGGATAGGTGATCAGCGTCTGATCGGCAAAATCAGCAGCGTCAACATAGTCTTTTTCGGCAAGCCGGTTGGTTTTCGCCGCAAGGAATGTTGGCGCATAGGGGAATAGCTGGTGAAATTCGACCCCGGGAATATCTTCAGGGTCTGACGAAATGACAACATCAACCTCTTCATCGGCCAATGCTTTTAACGCGCGAAACGCCAAGCCCGGGCGAATATCAATATCAACATCGGGAAAATCTTGACGAAACAGGTTGAGAACCGGAAACAGCCATTCAAAACAGGCATGACATTCAATCGCGATATGCAACCGGCCGGCCTTTCCATTTTGCAAATTATCAAATTCAGCTTTCAACAAATCGATTTCGGGCAAAATACGCTCGGCAGCGCGCAAAAACCGCAAGCCTTCGGCCGATAGCCGCATCGGTTTGGTGTTTTTGACAAATAGATCGACTCCAAGTTGGTCGCGGATGGCCTTGATCTGATGCGATAGCGCTGATTGCGTAATATGCAGCTGTTCAGCCGCTTGCGCTACCGATCCGGCGGCATGAATGGCCATGATGGTTCGCAAATGACGAAGCTCGATGTTCATGAATATCTCTCATAAAGTTTATGATTATTATGAATTTGTTTCACAAATATATTTCTGGCACAAATGATGTCAATGAACAAGTCCAGATCATTTGCCAGTTTCGAGGATGTAACAATGGGTCACAAGCCCCCCAAAATTTCATTTGAATTTTTCCCGCCAAAATCGCTTCAGGCGAGTTTTGATTTGTGGGAGTCATTGAATGTTCTGGCACCGCTTAACCCCGAATTTGTGTCGGTCACCTATGGGGCGGGTGGCACAACGCGCCAGCTTACCAAAGAAATGACCGAAGCCATTGGCAAAAGCTATGGCTTGGATGTTGCCGCGCATCTGACCTGCGTCAATGCCAGCAAGGCCGAAACATTAGCCATTGCAAAAAGCTATGTTGATGCGGGGGTCAAACAGATTGTCGCGCTTCGCGGTGATGCCCCAAAGGGAAGCGCAGGTTTCTGCCCGCATCCCCAAGGATTTGCCGATTCCGTTGATCTTGTTGCCGGCCTTGCCGCTACCAATATCAAAACCATTCATGTTGGAGCTTATCCCGAACCCCATCCCGAAGCCAGCAATGCCAATGCCGATATTGACTGGCTAAAGCGCAAAATGGACGCTGGTGCCACCTCGGCAATCACCCAGTTCTTTTTCGATAGTGAGATCTTTTTACGATTTCGTGATCGCTGTGCCAAGGCGGGGATTCATGTGCCAATCATCCCGGGCATTCTGCCAATTGAAAATTGGGATAATGTCAAACGCTTTGCAATGCGCTGCGGGGCCAGCATTCCGGCAAGCCTTGACGCAGAATTTATTATGGCCAAACGTAATGAGGTTGAAGATATTCTGTCGGTTGTTGTCGCAACCGATATTTGTTCTGATCTGATGGATCACGGCATTGACCAGTTTCATTTCTACACATTGAACCGGCCTTATCTGACGCGCGATGTCTGTCTGGCACTTGGAATTGTTCCTGATGCCAAATTGGCACTTGTTGCCTGATTGAATCCTGTCGCCTGATTAACACTTGTTGTCTGATTGCGGCTTGTTGTCTGATTGCTGCGCGGGGCTGGCACGCTTCACCCAAAACCGGTGCGCTTATCATTCAGCTTTACTAAATGCCAAGATGCAGCTTTGGTTTCCAGAATGGGCGAAACAATTCAATTTTTGGACAGCGATCCATCACGACCTTAAGGCCAGCCTCTTCAGCAAGCCGCGCCGCATCATGATCAATAACCCCGATTTGTCCCCATAGCACTTTTGCCCCAATATCGATGGCCTGCTTGGCAATATCATATAAATCTTCTGGCTTGCGAAACACTTCGACCATATCCACTGGCCGATCGACCGCGGCAAGGTTTGGGTAAACCTTCAGCCCCCGTATTGTTTCAAGGCCCGGCCGCGGGTTAATGGGAATCATGTCGTAACCAGTTTCATGCAAAACGCGCAACACACCATAGCTGAATTTGGTTTTGTCAGGGCTGGCACCGACCATGGCAATTGTTTTTACCGAGGACAGAATGTCCTGAATATAGGCATCGCTATAGGGCTCGTTATGATTCATTTAACTTTTTCCGTCGGGGTCGCAATATCTGCTTTTAGTTCGTGTGATGCCAATGGGTCAAGAAATGGATTGCGATAAAGTTTATCATGGCTTTCAACACCCACCTCAATCACGCAATCACTTTTTGCCCGTGCTACGCACAACACAATATAGCCGTCATTAATTTGCCGGTTGTTAAGCGCGACTTGAGCGCGCTGATCAATATCACCGTCCAATAGTTTGGCTGCACAGGTAATGCAGCCGCCATATTTACAGCCATAAGGCAAATCAACGCCCTGATCTCTTAGCTCGTCAAGCAGCGGTTTGCGGCCGGAAACGGCAAAGGCTGCATTGTCACGATTGGCAATGGTGATCGTCTTCATAGCCAAATATCGCTTGTACAATCACCACCTGGATAACGCGCTTCATGGCACCGGCTTGGCCCGTTTGGTTCATTGCCAAAATCGACAATAAAATCAGGATTAATGGACATGCCACCATTTTCAGGATCACAGTCAATCATCACCATGACGCCGCCCTTTTCCCGAATTTCAGGATAAAATTGATTGTCCCATGTGCTGAACAGCGACGTGGTGACATAAAGGCGTTTTCCATCAAGCGACAATTGGAACATCTGCGGCCCACCAGCCATCGTGACACCATTCACAATGGGGGCTTTTCCCAGCAAGCCACCCATCCAAATCTGGCCAGTCAATTTTGGATTATGGGGGTCGGAGATATCATATTGCCGCATATCGCCATGCAGCCAGTTATTTAGGTAGAGATATTTATCATCCATCGAAATCAAAATTGCTGACATAACCCCCGGGATCGGGATAGGCCAATCCGGATGCGGTTCATTTCCAACATCGATGATTTTTTCCCACTGCCATTTTCCATCATCATTTTTCCACCAATGAATGACATTCGAGCTGAGCGCTGCGCCGCAAAATCCGTGCGAACTGTCAGGATTATGATGAAACTTTACCTCAAGAGGAATCAACCCATCTTCGCCAAGATAGAAACTCTCAACCGGTTCCCGCTTCTCAAAATCCCAAAAATGCAACTCACGCCCATATTTGAGATATCCAACTTCTTCCAAATCAAACCCGGGCATAAAGGTATTGGGAGCTGCCCATTCCGAACTAACCATCACATTATGGCGAGGCTGGTACCAAAAATCATAGCCAAATTTGATATCACCCATTGAATTTTCCCACCTACCAACAATTTCAAAATCCTTGTTGAGATGAAGATAGCCGCCCGGTGCCTCGCCCTTGGCATTGCCAAGAAAAGAAATGATGATTTCGCTCCCAAGACAATGCACCGTATGCGGGCCAGATAGATCAGCCTTGGATTTGATTTCAGCGCCATCAATAACGGTGTGGATGCGCGGCGCAAGGGGATCGGTCGCGGTATCAACAACATAGATATTATTTGAACGCACGCCAGGAAGCAGAAGATATTTACGCGCCATGCCCGCATCATCATGACAGGATGAACAGGCATTCCAGCCCATATGATGCAGCTCGTCGCCAATATTCGGCATATCAAGCCGGTGAATAACCTTGCTGAAAGTCGGGCTATTTGGATCGACATCAACCGTCGCAAGATAATCGGGTTTTTGGATACCCGTGCCAGTATAGATCGCAATCGTGTAAAGCAACAATTCTCTTGGGGCTCTAATCGCCTCTTCGGGACTAGCATAACCCGGGCCGCAACATTCCATCTTAACTCCCTTGCAGATCACACTGCACACTTTTGCCTCAATCAATCTCGCGCTGAATTATTTGGGTTTTATATTCTTATCACTGCCATCAGCCGAACAGTCTAATTAGAAGCCCAACCAACAGCATATTGCAACCATCAACATAATCGGCTTGCCTGCATGACCAACAGCGCAATACGCCTTGATCTTTTTTGCAGGCAACCACTGGCGTTTGCAATTGTAAGGTTATACATTAAAGCAGCGTCACGTTAGAAGTGGATGAAATCATGCTTAATTCAGATAGCCGAAACGATCTTTCGCATTGGTCGATAAACATTGATGATGATCACATCGCGTGGTTGCAGATTCAGGCCGATGGAAAATCTGTTAATGTCCTGACCCATGCGGTGATGGACGAGCTGGCAATCCTGATCGACGAGTTGGAAGCCGCCGATAATCTGGCCGGTCTGGCCCTGCTATCGGGCAAGCCCGGCGGGTTTGTTTACGGCGCTGACATCCATGAATTTGAAACCTTGAAAAAAGCGGCAGATGTGGCCAATCATATGGAATTGGTGCATGGGCTTTTTAACCGAATTGAGGCACTTGCTGTGCCAAGCTGTGTTGGCATTGACGGCATTGCTGTTGGTGGCGGGCTGGAAATTTCACTGGCGTTTGACCGGCTGTTTGTCACCGCCTCACCAAAAACAAAACTTGGTTTTCCTGAGATCAATCTTGGCATTATGCCAGGCTATGGCGGCACTGGCCGTGCCTATGGCCGAATTGGTACCAAGGCCGTTCTCGATATGATGTTAACCGGCCGGCCGGTTGGCAGCAAAGATGCCATCGAAAGTGGCCTTGCCGATGAAATGGTCGATAGCGCTGACGATCTGGCGGTGGCGATGCGCGCATGGATGCTGTCCTGTAATGGCGTAAAACCGGCGCGAAGCCAGCGCGAAGCCACGGCCGATGCCAGCGCCATTTCAGCAGCCCGCGACAGCTATTTGAAACGCGCCCGTGCCGATCATACGCCAGCACCTTTCGCGATCGTTGATCATGTTGCTGCCTTTGGGCATGATTCGGCTGCCATGTCGGCTGGTGAAATGGGCATTTTCCCCGAATTGATGGTTGGGGATGCTTCAAAGAATTTACGCCGTGTTTTCTATCTTACCGATGCTGTTCGTAAATCGGCACGCGGCGATAGTGGTATCCAGCGTTTGCATGTTGTTGGCGCTGGCGTCATGGGCGGCGATATTGCCGCTGTTGGCGCAATGGCCGGACTTGATGTCACTTTGACCGATATGAATGAAGCGGCAATTGATGGTGCGATTGCCCGCGCCGCAAAACTGTTCGAACGGCGGCTGAAAACCGACGATAAGATTGCCGCTGCAAAAAGCAGGCTTCGGGCTGACAAAGATGGCAATGGCGCAGGTGATGCCGATCTAATCATCGAAGCGGTTGCTGAAAAGCTGGCAGTCAAACAGGCTGTGTTTCAAGCCTTGGAAGCGGCCAGCAAACCCGATGCCATTCTGGCAACCAACACATCTGCCATCCCATTGGAAGATATCGCCACCGCCTTGAAAGCGCCTGAACGTTTGATTGGTTTGCATTTCTTTAATCCGGTGCCGGTTTTGCCGCTTGTCGAGGTGATCTGGTCCGAATTTTCCGACCAGAATAAGGTCAATCGTGGCATGCAGTTTGCCGGACGCATTGGCAAAATGCCAATCCGGTGCAAATCGGCGTCGGGCTTTTTGGTCAATCGCGCCTTGCTTCCCTATATCTTCAAAGCAATTGAGGCGGTTGCCACTGGCGAAAACGCCGATCTGATTGATGAAGCATTGGTCGATTTCGGCATGCCAATGGGGCCAATCGAACTTGCCGATCAGATCGGGCTTGATGTTTGTCTTGATGTTGGTGTTGTTCTTGGCATCGCCCCCGCCGCCAAAACATTGCTTACCGAAAAATGCGATGCAGGCACAATTGGCCGAAAATCGGGAAGCGGCTTTTATGATTGGGACGGCAATCGCGCCATTCGCCCTCGCCAGCCAAAAGATGCCGCCATCATGGCAGGCATTGTCAAATCCATGCTGGCACCGATGATTGATGAATGCCAGCAAGCGGTTGATGACGGTGTCGTTGATTCGGTCGACAGCGCCGATGCAGGCATGATTTTTGGCATTGGGTTTCCGGGGTTTCGCGGCGGCCCCTTGAATTGGGCGAAATCATAAAGACGGATTAAATGACCGGATTGGGAGATCACCATGACAAATATTTTCATTTTGGCAGCGCAAAGATCGGCGATTGGCAGTTATGGTGGCAGCCTAAAAGACACGCCGCCGATTGATCTTGCCATTCCGGTTGCCAAAGATGCGATTGCCAAATCTGGGGTGCCCGCTGATGCTATTCAGCATGCGATTTATGGTCATGTCATCCATACCGAGCCGCGCGATATGTATTCGCCGCGCTGTATTTCGATTGGCGCTGGCCTTGCCGAAACAGCCCCTGCCTTTCAGGTCAATCGCTTATGCGGAAGTGGCCTTCAGGCGATTGTGAGCGCAACCCAGCTTATCCAGCTTGGCGATTGCGATGCCGCGCTTGCTGGCGGTGTCGAGGTGATGAGCCGTGGTGCCTATATCCTGCCAGCGCAACGCTGGGGCGCGCGGATGGGTGATGCTGCGGTTGTCGATATGATGACTGGTGCGCTGCATGATCCGTTTGGGATTGGGCATATGGGCATAACCGCTGAAAATATTGCCGCTGACTATCAGATCAGCCGTGAAGATATGGACGCTTTTGCCGCCCAATCACAAAGCCGCGCAGCGCATGCCGATGCGGCCGGATATTTTACCAGCCAGATCACCACCATCGAGCTGACCCAACGCCGCAAGATTGTGGCTTTTGACAAAGACGAATATATCCGCGCCGATACGACCAGCCAAAGCCTTGCCGGATTGCGCCCAGCCTTTGCCAAGGACGGGCTTGTCACCGCTGGTAATTCATCGGGAATCAATGATGGTACAGCATCGTTGGTTCTGGCCAATGATGCTGCGGTAAAAACGCACAAAGCCAGCCCAATGGCGCGTATTGTTGCCTATGGGTTTGGCGGCGTACCGCCCCGCATCATGGGCATGGGGCCAGTACCGGCAAGCAAAATGGCGCTTGAACGCGCTGGTTTGACCATTGATGACCTTGATCTTGTTGAAAGCAACGAAGCCTTTGCCGCGCAGGCCTGTGCCGTATCGCGCCAGCTTGGCCTTGATCCAGATCGCGTCAATCCAAATGGCGGGGCGATCGCGCTTGGCCATCCGGTTGGTGCCACCGGCGCAATCATCATGACAAAGCTGGTTCATGAATTGCACCGTATCAATGGACGTTACGGCATGGCCACAATGTGTATTGGCGGCGGTCAGGGGATCAGCGTTATCATCGATGCCAAACCTTGACGCGTCTCTGCCAAGCCTGTCACCATTCACTTTGAGCCAGATTCTACGGAGCCCGAACCATGTATAAAGCGCCCCTCGAAGATTATCAGTTCGTCCTTGACCGGGTCATTGGTTTTGACGCGCTGATGGCGCTGATTGGCAATGATGACGTCAATCAAGAGCTTGCTGATGCGGTTCTCGAAGAAGCTGGAAAGCTGGCCGGCGATGTGATCGCGCCATTAAATCATAGCGGAGATTTGACTGGGGCGAAACGGCAAGATAATGGCCAAGTCATCACGCCTGATGGCTTTAGTGATGCCTATGCTGCGATGGGGCAAGGCGGATGGACAGCCATGGAAGCTGGCGAAGATTTTGGCGGGCAAAATTTGCCAATGACGCTGACCACCGCGGTGAATGAATTATGGCAATCGGCCAACATGGCCTTTGCGCTTTGCCATCTTTTGACGCAAGGGCAAATCTATGCCCTGCAAAAATCGGCAAGTCCTGAATTGCAAAATATCTTTATCCCGCCAATGGTCGAAGGCCGCTGGACCGGAACGATGAATTTGACTGAGCCACAAGCCGGCACCGACCTTGCTGGCATCAAAAGCCGCGCGGTTCCCAATGGGGATCATTATCTGATTTCTGGCCAGAAAATCTATATCACCTATGGCGAACATGATATGGCCGAAAATATCATTCATCTGGTGCTGGCACGAACGCCAGATGCACCCCATGGCATCAAGGGTATTTCGGTCTTTATCGTGCCAAAATTCCTTGCTGATGATGATGGTAATTTCACCAAGCCGAATGATCTTCGCTGTTTGTCGATTGAGAAAAAACTGGGCATCAAGGGGTCGCCAACCGCGGTTATGCAATATGGTGAAACCGATGGTGCTATTGGCTATCTTGTCGGTCAGGAAAATCAGGGGATCGACATCATGTTTGGCATGATGAATCACGCCCGCCTTGCGGTTGGCCTGCAAGGGCTTGCCATTTCTGAACGCGCCTATCAGCAAGCCAGAAGCTATGCTCGTGATCGCGTTCAAGGCGTGCCGCTTGACGGTAAAAAAGGCGACGCCATTGTTCATCACCCCGATGTTTTGCGGCTTCTTGGCACAATGAAAGCCGAAATCGAAGCGATGCGCGCCCTGATGATGATTGGCGCGGCAGCGATGGATAAGGCGCGTCATGCCAGTGATGCTGAAAAGCCCGATCTTGAAGCCCGCGTTGGTTTGCTTATTCCCGTGATCAAGGGTTGGATGACCGAACGCGCCCAGCAAATCACTTCGGATGCATTGCAGATTCATGGTGGCATGGGCTTTATCGAAGAAACCGGCGCCGCCCAGCATTATCGCGATGCCCGCATTCTGCCAATCTATGAAGGCACAACCGCAATTCAGGCCAATGATCTGGTTTTCCGCAAAACCATTCGTGACAATGGCGCGGCGGTCAACAGCCTTTTTGATGAAATTGACCAAGATATGGCAGCATTGGAAACTCATCCGGATGCCGCTATTTCGGCGGCGGCAAAATCAGTTATCGAAGCCAATAAAACCGCCCGCACGGCCACCGCCGGCATCATTGGCAGTGCCAATTCACCGCGCCGACCAGCCGCAGCCGCAAGCAATTATCTAATGCTTCTTGGCACCTTGACCGGTGGCTGGCTGATGGCACGATCTGGCGCATCGGCATCAAATGCCATCGCCAATGGCGAAACCGGCACAACTGGCAATGATGATTTCATGGCGGTCAAAATCACCACAATGCAAATCTATATAACGCATCATCTGCCAAAGCTGTTTGCGCTTGCCCGCACCATTGCCGATGGTGATGCACCAATATTGGCGATGCAGCCTGACTGGCTATAGTCATTTGACCATAGCCATTTGATATTAGGGCTTGTCAGCTTCTTTGAAAATGACATGCGCCCATTCTTCCCACAAGCGTGACAAAGCCGCATAATCAGCATCGCCAAGCCCATTGGCCTCGGCAATTTCATAAGGCGTATGTGATGCCGAAATGGCAAAAAGCGGCACCCCCATCTGCTGGGCTGTTGCCAATGCAAGACAGGAATCCTTGCGCGCATTTGCGACCGACATACCGCCCTCAAAATCGGCATATTTCATTCGCTCTTGAACACGGTGAACCAGCGGGCGAAGCATGCCTTCTTCGCGGTTCAGGATCGAAATCAGCGTGTCGCTTGGAACGCCAAGCTTTTTTGACATGGCAAAAGCTTCAATCAGCACTACCATAAGCGCATGCATCACCGCATTATTCACAACTTTAATACCCATGCCCGCACCAAGATTACCAAGATCATAAATGCCCGCCGCCACCGGTTCCAGAACCGGCCTTGCCATGGCTTTGGCCACATCATCGCCGCCGATGAAAAAAGTCATTTGTCCGGTCGCCATGCTGGCCACACCGCCAGCAATGGCCGCATCAACAAACCCAACATTTTTTGCGGCCGCCAAGGCAGCGCAATCAATCGCAGTTTGCGGCGTAACCGTACTGGTCTCAATCAGCAACTTTGGCCGGATTGGCTGTGCCATGATTTGTGTTGTCACCGCAATTGAAATGTCGGGATGCGGCAATGACAAAATGATCACATCGGCCCGTGATGCAACCCCGCCAAGATGGTCATGTGTGATAATGCCCTTTCCTGCCGCATCATCGCGCCGGCTGGCATTTTGATCATATCCGTGAACCTCACCAGATGCGGCAAAGGCGGACGCAATCGCGCTTCCCGCATTGCCAAGACCGATGATTCCGACGATGCCAGCGCCCGAATTTTTATCCTGTTGATCTGTCATTTTCATTCCCATGCGATGTTACTGGCCTAATCGTCACTGACCAAACCGGCGGTTTCAACAACAGCATGAAACAGAACATTGGCACTTGCTGCTGCCCAGTCCTGACTGATTTCTTCAGCTTCATTATGCGATAATCCATCAACACAAGGACACATGATCATTGCCGTTGGGGCCACCCGACTAATCCAGAAAGCATCATGTCCAGCACCTGAAACAAGATCCATATGCGAATAGCCAAGCCGGTCTGCCGCTGCGCGAACACGGTCAATACAGGCCGGATCAAACGCCACCGGATCAAACGCGCCCGCCAATTCAAAATCAATGCCAAGCCCAAGCGTTTTGGCAATCGCGCTTGCACCCGTCCGTAATTCATTATGCATCGCCGCGATGATCGCCGGATCAGGGCTGCGAAAATCAATCGTAAAAATCGCCTTTCCAGGAATGATATTGGTTGAGTTGGGGAAAATTTCACAATGGCCAACTGCACCAACCGCATGGGGGGCATGTGCCAATGCAATCTGATGCGCCAACACCGTAATCTTTGCCATGCCAAGCCCTGCATTGACCCGCGATGGCATTGGCGTTGATCCGGTATGGGCTTCTTTGCCGGTTAGGGTAACGCGAATCCAGTTTAATCCCTGACCATGCGTCACAACACCGATATCGGTTTTTGAATCCTCTAAAATGGGGCCTTGTTCGATATGAAGTTCGAAAAAGGCAGCAACCGGCCGGCCGCCAACCGCCGCATCACCAACCCAGCCGATCCGTTCCAACTCGTCACCAAACCGCACACCCACCGCATCGGTGCGGTCATAGGCCCAATCCAGATCATGCACGCCAGCAAACACGCCCGACGCCATCATTGGCGGGGCAAAACGGCAGCCTTCTTCATTCGTCCAATTGACAATTTCAATCGGATGGCGCGTTGTAAGTCCGGCTTCATTGAGGCTGCGAATAATGTCCAACGCGGCCAGAACTCCAAGCGGCCCATCATATTTTCCGCCTGTTGGCTGAGTATCAAGATGGCTGCCAACCATCACCGGTGGCAAGCTGGCATCACTGCCTTCGCGGCGGGCAAACATATTGCCCATTTTATCAGTATTAAGCGACAAGCCTTCGGCCTCGCACCATGATTGAAACAAATGACGCGCGGTCGAATCATCATCGGTTAGCGCCTGCCGGTTATTGCCGCCAGCCACACCGGGGCCAATTTTTGCCATATCCGTAAGGCTTTGCCATAAACGGTCTGAGTCGATACGCAGATTGCGGCCAATCATCGGATGGGTCTGGGTCATGGATTCTGTCTCACTTTTATTGGTTTATGTGCATTTTCGGGTTTAGTCACATTTTTGGATTTGCTGGCACCTGAAAGGTCAATGATGCCCAAATCGATTCCCACATGACATCACCCGATTCAATCGCCCCATCCATTGGCCGCAAAATCACACTATCGACAAGATAGTCCCGTCCGGCCAATAGTAAAAAGTTACTTCGTCCGTCCTTGTCGGTTTGGTATTTTGCCTTTTCCACATGGCGCGGATTATGCCGCGTAAAAACGGTGATTTGCGCATTGGCAAGCGGCGCTCCATCGGCATAGACGCGCACCGGCATGGATTGAAGCGGCGGCCATTGATAGGGGTTGGCCTCGGCAACAAGCTCGATTGCCAAACCAAGATGCCGATCCTGTCCAGCGCCCATTTTTTCAGGCCCGCCAACGGCAATCAGGCTTTTGGCATAGCGCTGATAACGTTCAGTAATTTTATCAAGTGGTAAGCCACGACCTTGATGCTGGTTAAGAGCATCATCAAAACCTTTTTCGCGCGCAAATTCATCAAATTTTTTGGCATCACTATAAGTCAGGCGAATAGGGGTTGTCTGATGAACAATGATACGAAGCCCAGGCGATCCAGACGGCATTTTCCCAGCCGGACGATCACCATAGCGGCCAGTAATTTCATATCGTTCAGATTGCGATTTGGCACCAGTTCCCAGCAAGGCGAATGTTTCAATCTGGTCGGGAACATAAATTGCCGATGCGCCCAAAAAATCAGTGCCAATTAAAAGATCTGCGGTTAAGCTTTGATTTGGATCGGGCTGAAATGACGATGGTTCAATCCAAAACTCATGCGCCTGTGATGGTAAAGGGGAGATAAAAACCAGCCAAAAAACCGCCACCCCTTTTGGCAGATATCCGATTATTCTGACGACCCGTTTCACCGCCGCAATCAAGACCGCCCCAGCAGCAGATAAAATCATGACACCCTCAAAAACACCGTAAAGTTAAGCACGCTATGCCTCACACAGACTTCAGACCATTGATGAAAAATTGTAAAGCCCTAACATACCGGTTGGTTCTTGCGGTTTGCTTGTTTGTGATTAGCCCCTTGACCATGTCGGTGATTTCCATGTCGGCGATGTCCATGTCGGCAATTGCCCATGAAATCCGGCCAGCCGTTGCTGATATGTGGATGACCAGCGCGTCGCCATCGGCCGATGAAAAGACTTTGCCAGGCCGGCTTTCCATCACGATTGACCTGAATGCCGAATTATTTCTTGCCGGTCTGGATGCCAGCCTTGTAAGCGATACCGATGACGCGCCGCAAGGCAAAGATTATGACGCGCTTCGCGCCCTTGCCGCCAATCAACTGGCGCAAAAATTCACCAATCAATGGCTCGATTTTGAAAAAGCCCTGACCGGCCTTGCCGATGACCGGCCGCTATCTTTCCAGCTTGATTCCATTCAGGTCGAAGATAATCCGGCGGTTACTCTGCCCCGAAGCAGCAAAATACAGATTTCCGCACCGCTTGCGCCGAATGAAGCCAACATTCGCTTTGGCTGGAACGCCGCCCTTGGGCCATTGGTCATTCGCCAACAAAGCCAAACCGAAAAGCCGGAAAATCTCTATACCGCCTATCTTGAACCGGGTGCGATCAGCGCGCCAATCAAAAGACAAGGCGTCACCGCACAGCCGGTTTTAACGATCATGCTGGATTATGCCAAAATCGGGTTTGTCCATATCGTGCCAAAGGGTCTTGATCATATTTTGTTTGTATTGGGGCTGTTTTTCTATGCGGCACGATGGCGGCCGCTTCTGGGTCAGGTGACTTTATTCACACTGGCGCATACGACAACGCTCATGCTTGCCAGCACCGGCCATATTGTTGTTTCACCGAATCTTGTCGAACCGTTGATTGCCGCCTCAATCATTTATGTGGCTTTTGAAAATCTGCGAAGCGAACGGCTTCATGCTGGGCGGCTTGTGGTGGTTTTCGCGTTTGGCCTTCTTCACGGCCTCGGTTTTGCCAGCGTTCTTGGCGATATTGGCCTTGCCGATGATCAATTTATGATCAGCCTGATTAGCTTTAATATCGGGGTTGAACTTGGCCAGCTTGCCGTTCTTGTTCCCGCCTTTTTGCTGTTTGGCGTGGCGGCCGGCAATGCGCTTTGGTATAGGCGATTGATCGCCATTCCGGCATCTTATCTGATCGGTGCCATTGGCATGTGGATGCTGATAACGCGAGTCTTTTCCGGCTGATGCTTGCCGATGCTGTTTTCAATGAAACTGCCATTACGGCATCTGTCATTTTCAATGGTCATTTGAAACGGCCTCTTATATCAGGCGGGCGCAAATAATAAGTTTCGCCAAACGCCAAAAGCGCATTGCGTCACGGCGCGGAATTGGCAATGATGATGTAGTTTAGCAATGATCACATCAAAGTCATGCCAAAACATATTGAGACAAGACGTGAATCAATCTAGCGATGGGCCAGATTGCATTTCGAGGGAGATCAGAATGAAAAAGCTTATTACGATTTGTGCTGTAACCGCGGCAATGACAGTGGCACCGGCAATGGCCGAAACGGTAAAGGTTGGCTTTATGACCACGCTGTCTGGCGGCGCTGGCATCATCGGCAAGCAGATGCAAAATGGCGTCGAGCTAGCGATGCAACATAAAAGCGGCAAGCTTGGCGGTATGGATGCCGAAATCATCTATGCTGATGACCAGCGCAAGCCTGATGTTGCCAAACAGCTTGCCAATCGTCTGCTGAAAAGCGACCGGGTCGATATTATGGCTGGCGTGATCTGGTCAAACCTGTTGATGGCAATCCATAAACCAGTCACCCGAAGCGGTACATTGCTGATCAGCTCGAATGCTGGCCCATCCCCAATTGCCGGTGATCAATGCCACGAAAATTTCTTTTCGATGTCGTGGCAGAATGACCAAACGCCGGCTGGCATGGGTAAATATATGCAGGATGCTGGCATCAAATCAGTCTATCTGATGGCGCCAAATTATCAAGCTGGCAAAGATATGCTTGCTGGCATGAAACGCTATTACAAAGGCGATATCGCTGGTGAAGTCTATACCAAGCTTGGCCAGTCAGATTTCCAAGCCGAACTATCGGCCTTGCGCGCGGCCAAGCCGGAAACAACAATGATTTTCCAGCCGGGCGGTATGGGCATCAATTTTGTCAAACAATGGAAACAGGCCGGCATGGATAAAGTCAGCAAGCTTTATACCGTTTTCAGTGTTGATGGCGTGTCATTACCTGCGTTGAAAGATTCGGCGCTTGGCATTCTTGGTACTCAGACATGGTCGCCCGATCTTGATAATGCGATTAACAAGAAATTCGTTGCCGATTACAAAGCAAAATATGGTGTTTATCCATCATTTTATGCCGCCCAAGCCTATGACACGATTCTGGCCATTGACCATGCAATCGCCAAATCGGGCAGCAAGGAAACCGCCAAGATGCGCGCCGTGCTCGCCGCGGGCAATATCCCGACAACCCGTGGTGTTTTGAAAATGAACACAAATCATTTCCCGATTCAAAATGTCTATCTTCGTGAAGTGGTCAAAGATGCCGACGGTGTTGTGACAACAAAGATTGTCAACACGGTGTTTAAAGATCATGGCGATGCCTATGCAGTGAACTGCAAATTCTAATCTTTAATATCCAGCCAGCGGCTAATCTTGCCGCTGGCTGGCCGGAAATTGCCTGCTATAAAGCGCAGATGATGCGACTGGTTACGGTTTATGACTCTTACCCTTATCCTTGAACAGACCTTTAACGGCCTGCAAGCTGGCGTGACCCTGTTTCTGGTTGCGGCTGGTCTGACCCTAATTCTTGGCATCATGGATTTCGTGTTTCTGGCGCATGGCGCACAGGTCATGATCGGCGCCTATGCCGCCGCCGCCATCACCCAAGCCACCGGCAATTTCTTCATCGGGCTGGGGCTGGCAATTCCAATCACATTTGCCAGCGGCTATCTTCTTGAACTGCTGATCATTCGCCATCTTTACCGACGTGACCATATGGAACAGGTATTGGCAACCTTTGGCCTTATTCTGTTTTTCAATGAAGCCATTCGCGTTGGTTTTGGGCCCGCCGCGCTTTATTCCGACCTGCCGCCAGCCCTATCAGGCTTTGTCGAGATTCTGCCGGAAACGCCTTATCCTGCCTACCGGCTTGGAGTGATTGCCGTTGGCCTTATTTGCGCTTTAGCGATCCATCTATTCGTTTCCAAAACGCGCATTGGCGCAATGGTTCGTGCTGGTGCCAACAACCCTGAAATGACCGCCGCGCTTGGCATCAATATCAAGATTTTATTCCGGCTGATTTTTGCAACAGGGGCGTGTCTTGCCGGTGTTGCTGGCATGATGCTTGGGCCACTAACCTCGGTTCAGCCGGGCATGGGCGAGCCTTTGCTGATATTGTCTTTGGTGGTGATTATCATTGGCGGTATCGGGTCGGTTCGTGGTGCCTTTATCGCCGCAATCATCGTTGGGCTTGTCGATACGCTTGGGCGGGTTTTTCTGCCGTCGATTTTGCGGCTGTTTTTCGAACAGGCAACGGCCGATGGCGCAGGGCCTGCGCTGGCCTCAATGCTTGTCTATATCTTGATGGCAGTGGTGCTGATTTTCCGGCCAACCGGCCTATTTCCGGCAAAAGGATAATCGCATGACAGGCTTATTTCATTTTACCAATTTAGTTCGTGCCGGTATTCGTGACAATGCGTTGCTATGGATGCTGATTGCCGGATTTGCGCTTTTCCCGATTTTCACACATTTCGCCGATTTGCCATTTTGGAATGACGTGGCGATGCGGATCATGCTTCTTGGCATGGCGGCGATGGGGCTTAATCTTGTTCTTGGCTATGGCGGGATGGTATCTTTTGGCCATGCAGCCTTTATCGGCATTGGCGCCTATTGTGTTGGCATAAGCCAGTTTTTCGGCATGACAAATGGCTTATTTCATATGTTTATTAGCATTGGTGTTTGCGGCGCGCTTGGGCTGGTGATTGGCTATCTTGCGCTTCGCACAACCGGCATTTATTTTATCATGATCACCCTTGCCTTTGCCCAAATGCTGTTTTTCCTATTTGTGTCGCTTGAGCAATTTGGCGGTGATGACGGTATGAGCATTGACCGCGCCGATTTTTTGGTGATCGATCTTTATGAACCGTTACGTCTGTATTTTCTCATCTGGGTTGCCTTGGTGCTTGTTGCGCTTGGTCTGATGTTCATTGTTCGATCACGTTTTGGCGTCACCTTGCGCGCCATCAAAAGCAATGAATCACGGGTCGAGGCGATGGGGCTTGTGCCGCTTCATTTCAAAATCACCAGCTATGTTATTTCGGCGGTGATTTGCGGGCTGGCGGGAACGCTATTTGCCAGCTGGCAGGAATATGTGTCACCCGACATCATGCATTGGACACGATCGGGCGAAATAATGATTATCATCATTCTTGGTGGGCTTGGCACTTTGGCAGGCCCGCTTCTTGGCGCCATTGTTTTTCTTCTTCTTGAAGAATTTTTACCTCTTGCGCTTGGCGCGGTAGCCCCAGCCTATGCGGAAAATTGGATGATCCTGTTTGGCCCGCTTTTAATCATGGTGGTGTTGTTTGGACGTGGCGGCTTGATTGGTCTTTTGGACAAGGCTGGGTTTGGCCGTATTAGCAAGCGTAAAATGGCGGTGAAGTAATGGCAGATCCGGTTTTAGAGCTTCGCGGCCTGAACAAATCCTTTGGTGCCTTAACCGCAACCAACAATCTTTCATTGACCGTGATGCCAGGTGAAATTCATGCGCTGATCGGGCCGAATGGCGCTGGAAAAACAACTTTAATCCAACAAATTTACGGCGCGTTAAAACCCGACTCGGGTCAGGTGTTTTTAAATGGTCTTGATCTAACCCGCATGTCAGTGCCTGAACGGATCCGGGCTGGCATTGGCCGGTCGTTCCAAATCAGTAATGTGTTGATGGATTTTACCGTTCTGGAAAATGGCATAATTGCCGAAGCGGCGCGGCTTGGCCAAAACTTTCGATTTTTGCGGCCTGCCTTTTCCGATCCAGATCTCATCAAGGGTGCTAGTGCCATTCTTGATCGGGTTGGCCTATTAGATCGTGCGCATCTGCCAGTTGATGATTTGGCGCATGGCGACCGGCGCATGCTGGAATTGGCGCTTGCACTTGCCGCATCGCCAAGCTTGTTACTGCTTGACGAACCCATGGCGGGGGCTGGCCCAGATGAAGGCCAGCGCATGACCGAAATTATCGAAGCACTTCGCGGTAGGGTCGCTATTTTGCTGATCGAACATGATATGGATGCGGTTTTTCGTCTTGCAGATCGGTTAACCGTATTGGTTGAAGGCAGCGTCATTGCGGCTGGAACTGTTGCCGAAATCAGCCAAAATCAAGCGGTGAAATCCGCCTATCTTGGAGATGAGGATTAATCGATGCTGCATCTTCAGGACATTGAATCAGGCTATGGCGCAGGACAGGTACTATTCGGCGTCTCACTGTCGGTTCCGGCAGGCCGTGTTGTCTCGCTAATGGGACGAAATGGCATGGGCAAAACCACAACCATCCGCACGATCATGGGGCAATTACCCCTGACCGCCGGGCGGATTTCGCGATTTGGCAATGACCAGCCCAACAAATTGCCATTTCAGATCGCCCGCTTGGGACTCGGGCTTGTTCCCGAAGGACGGCAGATTTTTTCCAATCTCGATGTCACTGAAAATTTGAAAACATTTTACCGGCCACCGCGTGATGATGGCGGCTCGCATTGGCATTATGAGCGGGTTTTCGAATTATTTCCGCGACTTGCCGAACGCCGTGATCATGCAGGCAATCATCTTTCTGGTGGCGAGCAGCAAATGCTGGCCATTGGCCGCGCTTTGATGACCAATCCAAAATTACTGATCCTCGATGAAGCCACCGAAGGGCTGGCTCCCATCATCCGAACGCAGATTTGGGATTGTCTTGCCACGTTAAAGGCCGAGGGCCAATCAATCCTGATCATCGACAAGAATGTCAAAGCCATAGCCAGATTGGCCGATCACCATTATATTCTGGATAAGGGGCGGGTTGTTTGGAACGGTGATTCCAGAACATTGCTTGCAACCAAAGGATTGACCGAACGCTATCTCGGGGTTTAACCCCTGAAACGGCCGGAATGCCAGATTGGATTTTTGACATGGACGCTTTTATCTGTGATGCCGTTAGAACCCCCATTGGCCGCTTTGGCGGGGCGTTATCATCGGTACGGCCAGATGATCTGGCAGCGCATGTGATCAAGGCACTTGTTGCACGCCATCCAGACCTTGACCAAGGCGCAATTGACGAGGTGGTGTTTGGCGCGGCCAATCAGGCTGGTGAAGACAATCGCAATGTCGCCCGTATGGCATCGCTTTTGGCCGGATTACCTGTCACCGTGCCGGCCAGCACCATTAACCGGCTTTGTGCATCGGGCATGGATGCTGTTGCCAATGTGGCACGCGGCATTCGTGCCGGTGATTACCATCTGGCAATTGCTGGCGGGGTGGAGAGCATGAGCCGTGCGCCCTTTATTCTGCCAAAATCGGAAACGGCGTTTGGCCGCAAGGCCGAAATCTATGACACCACAATTGGCTGGCGATTTGTTAATCCGGCAATGAAGGCGGCTTATGGCGTTGATTCAATGCCTAAAACAGCCGATCATGTGGCGCATGATTATGATATCAGCCGCGCCGACCAAGATGCTTTTGCGCTTCGGTCACAGCAACGCTGGGCGGCCGCGCATGCCGCCGTGAAATTTGTCGATGAAATCACCCCTGTAATGATTCCGCAACGCCGTGGTGATCCGGTGAAGGTTGATACTGACGAACATCCCCGCCCAAGCACCAAACCCGAACAGCTTGCCGCCCTCAAGGGGGTTAATGGTGACGGCATGACCGTGACCGCTGGCAATGCGTCGGGCGTCAATGATGGGGCGGCGGCGCTGTTGCTGGCATCGGCAAATGGTCTTGCCACGCATGGATTGACACCAATGGCGCGGATTGTGGCCATCGCCGCAGCCGGTGTGCCACCACGGGTGATGGGCATTGGCCCCGTGCCAGCAACCCAAAAGGCGCTTGAGATGGCCGGACTTCGCATTGATGATATGGATGTGATCGAAATCAACGAAGCCTTTGCCGCACAGGGGCTCGCCTGTCTTCGCGAGCTTGGTGTTGCCGATGATGCTGCCCATGTCAATCCGAATGGCGGTGCCATTGCAATTGGTCATCCGCTTGGCATGTCGGGGGCGCGGCTGGTTCTCACCGCAGCCTATGAATTGCGCCGCCGTGGCGGACGTTATGCGCTTTGTACTATGTGCGTTGGGGTTGGACAGGGCGTTGCGATGATTATCGAAGCCGCCTGATCAAGGGTTATTTCCCATCATTGGTTATTCACCATAATGGCTTATTTACCGGTAAATTCTGCTGGACGTTTGGCTAAAAACGCCCGCACCCCTTCGGCATAATCATCTGATCGGCCACACGCCTGTTGCATTGCCGCCTCATCATCCAGATGCGCGTCAAAATCATGATTGGCGGCACGCTTCATCAAGCTTTTGGTGCCGGCATAGGCCATGGTCGGGCCAGCGGCAAATTCGGCGGCAAGCGCATGGGCTTCGGGCATCAGATCAGCGGCATCATAGCTTTTCCAGATCAGCCCCCATTCGGCCGCCTGGGAAGCCATCAGCGGCGCGCCGGTCAAGGCCAAACCCATCGCCCGCGCCATGCCAAGACGCCGCGGCAAAATCCAGCTTCCAC
>Ga0209603_1001734_pt1 | contig 22009 bp, 17 predicted proteins | sample COGITO_mtgs_1206_FD_184812 | JGI IMG/M metagenome (GOLD analysis project Ga0209603, IMG submission 184812) | Pelagic marine microbial communities from North Sea - COGITO_mtgs_120607 (SPAdes) (version 2) | ecosystem: Environmental > Aquatic > Marine > Epipelagic ... | reverse complement strand
TGCTTATGGGTTGGCATTGCATCCATGGTTTGCATGTTATGCAATCTATCCGCTACTTTAATTAAAATCACACGAACATCGTCATGTAAGGTGAGTAACATTTTTCTAAAATTCTCAGCTTGTATAGAATGATCTTTATCTTTTTTAAGACTAGAAATTTTAGTTAAACCACTTACAATCCTGGCAACTGTTCCCCCAAATAAACGTTCTATATCATTTAATGTATATGCTGTGTCTTCAACGACATCATGAAGTAAAGCAGCTGTTATAGATATGGCTCCTAATCCAATTTCATTAGCTACAATTTTAGCAACTGATATTGGATGAAAAATATAAGGTTCACCTGTTTTTCTTCTTTGATTTGAATGTGCTTCAACAGATAAATTAAATGCTTTACGTATCATTAATTTATCTGACCTTGATAAGGTTTGATAGGTTTCTTTTAAGAGATTTTTATAGCGTTTTGCTATTTCTTTATTTTCTTCTTCTATGGTAGCTTTGTAATTCAATAATTAGTTTATGTATATCAAGGAAAAATGTAATTAAATACTACAATATGTAGTGCTTTTCAACAAGTAATGAATGTAGTATAAAAATTATATTTGAGCAAATTTTTAAGCTGAGTTTATTACTTTAAGTTTTTTATTCTGTTTAATAGTGTTGGATGTGAATAATGAATAAATACAAACAGAAAATGAGGCGTTAGATTACTCAAGCTATTTTTTGATAACTTTTTTAGTGAACTAATAAGTGGTTCACTAGCAACCGTTTTTTTAGCATAATTATCAGCTTGATATTCAAATTTTCTGGACATGAAATTCATAAGCATTCCCGTAATTTCAGATATGGGTGAATATAAAATTCCAAATGTAATTAAACCAATGTGAAAGCTTGGAATTAAAACACCCAATGCTAACGAAAATATAGGTGTATTAATGAATAACGATAATAGAAATAAAGTAAAACCAGTAAGCATAATTGAAGCTATCAAATTAAAAATGATATGTTTTTTTTTGTAATGCCCTACTTCATGTGCTAGCACAGCTACAATTTCATCAGTACTTAAATCATTTATAAGTGTATCATAAAGCGTAATCCTTTTTTGATTTCCAAAACCAGAAAAATAGGCATTAGCTTTTGTAGAACGTTTTGATCCATTAATCACAAAAATATTTTCCAGCTTAAATCCTACAGAATTTGTATATTTTGTAATAGCGTTTTTAAGTTCTCCTTCTTCTAAAGGGGTTTGTTTATTAAACAGAGGAACAATAAGTTTGGAATAAAACATATTCATAAATAGGGTAAAAAGGGTAATTAATCCCCACGTGTAAAGCCAAAAATAACCACCTGTGAATTCATAAAACCAAGTAACTAGTGTTAAAATAGCTCCTCCAAGAACTATAGTCATCAAAAGTCCTTTCAACTTATCTAAAAAGAAAGTTTTTTTACTCATTTTATTAAATCCAAATCTCTCTTCTATCACAAAGGTTTTATATAATGAAAATGGTATACTTATGATATCACTTCCAATAATTATAATTCCAAAAAAAATTAAAGTAGTAGTTATGATGTTATCTGAAAATCCTCTTGCAAGATTATCTAAAACTAAAAAACCGTTAAAAAAGAAAAAACTAAGCGTTATAATTAAAGAAAATAATGAAGAAAAAATATTAAAGTTGTAATTCGTTTTTTTGTATTGTTGAGATTTTTGGTATTCATTTATTTCATACACATCAGAAACTTCCATTGGTGGAGTATCATTAAAATGTTTAGCATTTAAATGATTTAAAACAGTATCGATAACAAATTTTATTAATAAAATGATTATAAGAATATTAAATAGGGTAGTGGGTTCCATTATTTATTTATCTTTTTGCTGGCATTCATAGCAGCACCAATAATACCTGCATTATTTTTAAATTTAGCAACTTTAATCTTTACATCTGTTCTCAAATGGTGCTTAAATTTATCATATTTTTTACTAATACCACCTCCCAAAATGATTAGATTGGGCGAGAATATTGTTTTGATGTATTGTAGCAAAATATCGAAGCGAAAAGCCCACTCTTCTAGTGTTAATCCTTCTTTTTTTCTGGTAGAATCTGCACAAAAGAACTCAATTATTTTTCCATCTTTATGGAGTAATTTTCCTATTTCTAAATTAGGAATTAATTTTCCATTATTAAATAAACCAGACCCTATCCCAGTTCCTATAGTAATAACCAGTATTACACCTTTTTTTCCTTTACCAGCTCCTAAAGTTATTTCGGCTATACCAGCTAAATCAGCATCATTACTTATGTAAAAAGGAATATTACAAATACTTTTAAAAAAATCATCAACTTGTATATTTTTCCACTTAGTACTTAAATTTCCAGAATGTATACATTTTCCATCAATTATAGTTGTTGGAAAACTACATCCAACAGCTTTATTCCAATTAAAATAGGTTGTCATTTCTTTTACAACTTCACCTATAGCATCTGGTGTTGCTGGTTTTGGTGTTGCTATTCTGTGTCTTTCAGAGATTAATTTACCTGTTTTAGTGTCAACAATAGCTGCTTTAATTCCAGAACCGCCAATATCCATACCAAGTACTTTCATGTAATAATTATTTAAAGTTTCGTTGTCTTTTTGCTTCAAAAAGTAATATTGCAGCAGCTACAGAAACATTCATAGAGTCAATTTCTCCTTGCATTGGAATATTAATATTTTTTATTGAATGGTTTCTCCAAATTTGTGTTAAGCCATGAGCTTCTGTACCAACAATAATAGCTGATGCTTCGGTGTAATCTTCATCTGTATATTTGTTTGAGTTTTGTAAAGTTGCAGCATACATTTTTATGTTTTTTTGTCTTAAAAATGCTATAATTTCTTCTGAGGAAGAAATCACAATTTTTTTGGTAAAAACTCCTCCTACACTAGATCTAATTACATTAGGGTTAAAATGATCTGTCTTTGGATCTGCTAAAATTACAGCATCAATATTTGCTGCATCTGCAGATCGAATCATCGCACCAATATTTCCAGGTTTTTCTATACCTTCAAGAACTAAAATTAATGGATATTTGTTTTTGAAGGTTAATGACTTTAGATTAATATATTTTGATTTCGCTACAGCTATAATACCCTCTGTTGATTCTCGATAAGCTATTTTTTGATAAATCTCAGGAGTGATTTCAATTACTTCTTTAGCATTAAACTGTTTTATATAATGATACTCTATTTTTTTAGAAATAAATAAAAGTGATTCAATCTCAAAATCACTCTTAAATGCAAGTTCAACCTCTCTTTTTCCCTCAATAATAAATAATTGTTGTTTTTTCCTTTCTCGGGATTTCTCTTGTAGTTTGAGAATATTTTTTATGAGTGGATTTTGAAGACTTTGTATTTGTTTCATATAATTTGAAACATTTAATTTTAATTCCTTACAAATTTATACTTTTAATTCTTTTTAATCAGTTTTCTCATAAAAAAAGGGCACTAAATTAATAGCACCCTTTTTAAATCTTTTATTCTGATTTAAATTTATTAGAATAACGTTTCCATAATTTGGTTTGGTGAGATTCTAAACTTATTTTCCTTCCTTGAATAAAAGCTTCAGTTAAAACATTTCCTCTCATATCAAGAGCATCTCCCTCAGAAATAAACAATGTAGCGTCTTTTCCAACTTCAAGAGTTCCAACCTTGTTATCAATTCCTAAAATTTTCGCAGCATTATTTGTAATTAATTTAACAGCATCCTCTTTGTCTAAACCATGTGCGGCAAATGTACCCGCGTAAAATGGTAAATTACGAGTATTCATTCTTTCCATTTGGCCTTCCATACCTATACCAACTAAAATTCCTAAATCTGTTAACGTTTTTGCAATTGTATATGTATAGTCATAGGCATGGTCTTCACTTTCTGGATTTCTATGAGGTCTTTCGAGGAGAACAGGTATATTGTTATTAACAAGTAGGGTTGCAACTTTTTCGGCTTCATGTCCATTGACCAACACTAAATTATTAATTCCTAAATTCTTAGCCATTGTAACAGCATCGGTAATTTCTTTTTGCCCACTAGCATGAATAAAAAGTTTTTGAGTTCCAAGGAACAATCCTTTAGTTGATGAAAAGGGTAAATTCTTGATAGAATTATCTTTTTTGTGATACTGTTTTGCACTTTTAAAAAAAGAGGTTATCTCTTCTGTTTTTTTAAGGTAGTTTTTATCTGGTTTGAGAGCCGGATCTTCACCAAGCCACCATCTACCACTGGTAAAACTAGATGGCCAGTTCATATGGATTGCATCGTCATTTTTTAGAGAAGCATCTTCCCAATTCCAAGCATCTAGTTGAACTACAGAAGAGGTTCCAGAAATGGTTCCTCCACGTGGAGTGATTTGAGCCATTAAAACTCCATTTGGTCTCATAGATTCAACTACCTTGCTTTCTGCATTGTAGGCTATGATACTTCTTATATGTGGATTCATAATTCCAGTTTCTCTAACATCTGAAGATGCTTTAACAGCATCTACTTCTACTAAACCAAGAGTTGAGTTAGTAGCTATGAACCCAGGGTAAATATGTTTACCATTAGCATAAATAATTTTTCCAATTCTTGCTATTTTAGTTTTTGAACTACCAACAAAAATAATTTTTCCTTTACTAAACATAATAAGGGAATTTTCAATAATCTCTCCATTACCCAAATGGGCTGTTGCTCCTTCAATAGATATTGATTTGGTTTGCTTGCTTGCCGGGGTTTGTTGTGCTGTGATATTTACTATTGTAAGTAAAAAAATCAAACTGTATATAATTTTTCTCATGTCTTATATTTCTTTTGTGTCACAATGAAAATTTCTATCTTTTCTTTTCTTTGGTAATTGTGTTTTACCACCACCCATTTTTTCTTTTAACATCAAGCTAATGAGTTTTGCTTTTTCTAATTTAATGGCTGCTCTTTTTCTTTCGTCTTCTTTTATGTCAAAATAGATCTTGCCTTCAATGATTGTTTTTTCAGCTTTAGCGTAAATAGATAATGGGTGATCACTCCACAAGACAACATCGGCATCTTTTCCAACTTTAATACTTCCAACTCTGTCATCTATGTGTAAAAGTTTTGCAGGGTTTATAGTAACCATTTTCCATGCTTCTAATTCTGACATTCCACCATATTTTACTGTTTTTGCAGCCTCTTGGTTTAATCTTCTTGACATTTCCCTGTCATCAGAATTAATTGCAACAGTAACACCAGCATTATGCATAATTGCAGCATTGTAGGGGATAGCGTCATTTACTTCATATTTATAGGCCCACCAATCTGAGAAGGTAGATCCACCAACGCCATGTTCTTTCATTTTATCAGCTACCTTATATCCCTCTAAAATATGTGTAAAAGTATTTACATTGAAATTGAATTTTTCAGCAACTTTCATTAGCATATTAATTTCACTTTGAACATATGAATGACAGGAGATGAAGCGTTCTTTATTTAAGATTTCTGCTAAAGTTTCCATTTCTAAATCTTTTCTGTAAGCTTGACCACTTTTCTTAACAAGATCATATTCCTTAGCTCTTTGAAAGTAATCTGTAAAAACTTGTTCAACACCCATACGGGTTTGTGGAAACCGATAACTTGTGTTTGATCTAGATTGCTTTACATTTTCACCTAAAGCAAATTTTATGAATTTAGGGGAGTTCTCATAGATTAAATTTTTAGCATTTTCACCCCATTTTAATTTAATAATTGCTGAACGACCTCCAATAGGATTAGCAGAGCCATGGAGAATTTGAATTGAAGTAGTTCCTCCAGAAAGATTTCTATAAATATTAATGTCTGTTGGATCTACAACATCTTCTATGGTTACTTCTGCTGTAGAGTTGTGACCACCTTCATTAATAGCTGAGGCAGCTATATGTGAGTGCTCGTCAACTATTCCTGCAGTTAGATGTTTTCCCTTCCCATCAATCACTAAAGCTTTATTGTCTTTTAAATTGCTTCCGATTTGAACAATTTTACCATTTTTAAGTAATACATCTGTATTTCTTAAAATACCCTCAGATTCACTTGTCCAAACTGTCGTATTTTTCACTAAAATAGTTTGTTGTGTTGGTTGTGTAAAGTTTCCATATCCTATATTAGGAAAAGATACAGGATGAATAATAATGCTATTATCTTTATCAACTTTAATTTTTTTCTTTTTCTGTTCTTCTTTAATAATTTTTGTAGCTGTCCATGAAGTTTGATTTCCTGCACTATCAAATGCAGTGCCATTTATTTCATTAGAGTTATAAGATACTTTTCCTAGAATTCTTGTGAAAGTACTGTTATTGTTCATAGTAATAGAAACCCAATTATTTTTGAAGGAAAAAGTTGATTGTATCTTCTCATTTTCTAATGTTAAATTTCCTTTTTGTTTCGCTCCTTTTCCAGTGATTGATAAATTGTATTTTTGATCCTTAAGACTTAAGGTATAATTACCTGTAATATCTTTAATATTCATATCATTGATAATATTTCTGTCTCCTTGAACCCAGTTTTCATGAATAGTAGTTTTAGAATCAAAAACATCCCCTGATGTGATAATAAAATTGGCGTAACTACCAATATTTAGATTTCCAATTTTATCATTGCCTAATATTTGAGCAGGAATAGAGGTAAGTGCTGCCAATGCATTTTTTTTACTAAAACCATATTTGATTGCTTTTCTTAAATTTTTATGAAAAGAGCTCATTGATTTTAATTTATAGGTAGTTATAGCAAAAGTAATCTCATTGTTAGATAAAACACTCAGATTTGAAGGTTCTTGATTCCACTTACGCATTTCGCCCAAATCGATATGTTGCGCTAACAATGGATCAGCTACATCGTAAGCATCTCTGAAGTTAATTGGTATGATAAATTTTGCATTGGTATTTTTTATATCTTGTATTCTTTCAAATTCATCTCCCGACCCTACAATGGTATATTGAATACCAAATTCGTCTCCAACTTTATCAGCTCTTAAAGCATCTACATGATTTCCTGTTTCAAATATTTGTGTTTCATTTTTATTTTTATTTAGTGCGTCTAGAGATAGGTCTTTATTCTTCATTTTTCCGTTTGCGTACCAAGTAGCATCTAGATAAGTTTGACGAAGTAAGGCCATTGCTCCCATTCTTGATGTTGGATATGATTGTCTGGATTTTACACTTTTAGAAAATGAAAGATATTGGGCTGAATTATCATCTAAAATTCTGTATGCATTGTTTGAATTTGGATTAAGTGAAACTAGCATTCCACTTCCTCTCATAATACCATCTTGTGAATGTGTATTTACTACACCAAACCCGGCTTTTAAGTATTCTTTGGATTTTTTGGAGTCAAACTTAAAAAGAGAATGTGAGGATGTTTCTGGTCTAATGTGGTCATTCCAATAATACCCTTTTCTTTCTGCATCATACTGAGGTCTTCTTCCTCTTGAAAAATCTCTTTTTGGCTTTTTAATTCCAAAATCAGAATATAAATCTATAAATGAAGGGTATATAATTTTACCACTTAAATCTATAGTTGTTGTGCCTTTAGGAATTTTTACTGATTTACCAATAGAAACAACTATTCCATCTTTAATCAATAATATACCTTTTTTGAGAACCTTTTCTGAACTCATATAAATGGTAGCATTTTTAAATGCAACCATAGTATTTTTTGATGTTTTTACACCAGTATTTACAGGGAAGTACTCTTGTGCTTTTGTAAAAGTAACAGATAAAAGCGTGAGTACTAAAAATAGTTTTCTCATTTCTTTAGTATTTATTTTATAAATCTATTGAGAAGTAAATACTTATTCGATGTTTGTAATTGTTTTTAACAAAACTTTATGAGCAGAATAATGGTTATAATTATGCCTTAATAAAAACTTTCATTGATTGATCTTAAAAGTATTCTAATTAAGAATTATACTTTATTTTGGGGTGTTTTGAAATAACTAATTAATAGATTTACCACATAATTGTAGGAATTAATCCCTTTGACTTGTTTGTTAGATTTTAAATAGACATTGTATCCTTTTTTTACAATGGGTTCAAAAGGATTCTTATAAGTATTCCAGAAATCAGTTGAGCATTTAAAATCAATTAAAACCCCTTTGTTTAAAGTTTTATAAATTTCCTTAAAAGTATCTTGATCTCTCTTGTATAATTCAAATATGACATATCTGGTGGCCATCCTATATGCAGAATATTTAAAATAAGGATCATCATTAGACAATGCTGCTAAAAAACCTATAAAATTTGCTTCGTTTTCCGCAGCAAAACCAATTTGGTGAGCCATTTCATGGGTTGTGGTTGTGGGTAAAATGGTTTTTGGAATCAATCTATTCACTTGCGCTTCTCCAGTAAATGGATTTAGATAACCTGAAGTTCCGTTATAAGATTGAAAAACACTTATTAACGAATTTTTTGCTCTACCATATTTGTAATTAAATAGAGAATTATCATGGGCTAATTTTTTATATCCCTTTTTGGCAAGTAAATAAATATCTTGATTTGAATGAGGTATAATTACACTTATTGAATCTGATTTTGTAATCGCTAAGTGAGATTGATTTAGTTTTGTAACTAAATATTTGGTTAGGTTAACCAACTCCTCATTGTTATATGGAGTAGTTTTGAACTCTAGGTTTTTATTTAGAGGCTCTCTAAAATAATTTAATCCCCATAAGAAATAAAACAAGAAATAAACTATTGAGATAAATGATGTGACCCCAAAAACTTTAGAAACCATATTTGTAAAGCGTGTTGAAACCAATTTATAGATCAAATAAATCAAGTATAAACCAAAAAGTATAATAATAAGATCTCCAAAAGAGAAAGGCATCCACCCAAATAAAATTCTTAAAAAAGAGCTTATGTATGGGTATATTCCTCTAGAATAATAGGTTTCAATAAAAGATGGATTGCTTTCTATCCATCTCATGAATAGTATTTGAATTCCTAAAAAAAGGGTCAGATAAATATTTCTTTTTTTTATCTTCATGTTGGTAAAAATACAGAAAGAATTGTAGAACTTTATACTTTGTTAACATGATAATAACAATTTGGTTAACAAATCTTGTTTAAAAATAAAATCCAATAAGAGAAACCTCAATTACAAGTAAAAATATACATTTGTTACTATGGAAAAAACACAATCATTTAGTGGTAAAAAGATAGATAAAGCTAAAATTATTAATCTCGAAAAAGGGAAAATACCACCTCAAGCTTTAGATTTAGAAGAGGCTGTCCTCGGTGCAATGATGATTGATAAAAAAGGGATTGATGATGTTATTGATATTTTGCATCCAGATGCATTTTACGAATTGAAACATCAGGAGATTTATAGAGTTATTTATGATTTATTCCAAGAATCTAAACCCATAGATTTATTAACGGTTTCAAACGCTTTAAGAAAAAACGCGAAACTTGATTTAGTTGGTGGTGATTTTCATTTAATAAGACTGACACAAAAAGTAGCATCGTCTGCTCATATAGAATTTCATGCAAGAATAATTCTTCAAAAATATATTCAACGCAGATTGATTAGTATTTCTAGTGATATTATTGAAAATGCTTATGATGAAACTTCAGATGTGTTTGATTTATTAGATAATGCAGAAGCAAAACTATTTGAAGTAACTCAGGGGAATTTAAAGAAAAGTTCGGAGGGAGCTAGTGATCTTGTAAAACAAGCTTTAACTAAGATTCAAGAAATTTCAAATAAAGAAGGAATGAGCGGTTTAGCCACAGGTTTCACAAAACTAGATGCGATTACTTCAGGTTGGCAACCCTCAGATTTAATTATTATTGCAGCCCGTCCTGGTATGGGGAAAACTGCTTTCGTTATTTCTATGGCTAAAAATATGGCAATTGATTTTAATCATGCTGTTGCTGTTTTTTCATTGGAGATGTCCTCTGTTCAATTAATAACTAGAATGATTTCCTCTGAAACTGGATTAACTTCAGAAAAACTTCGTAAAGGAAATTTAGAGCCTCATGAATGGGAGCAGTTGAATGTGAAAGTAAAACGATTGTCTGATGCTCCAATTTTTATAGATGATACACCATCATTATCAATTTTTGATTTACGAGCAAAAGCAAGAAGATTGGTTTCTCAACATAATGTGAGGATTATAGTAATAGATTACTTACAACTAATGACTGCTGGAAACAACAATAAAAGCGGTGGAAATCGAGAACAGGAAATCTCTATGATTTCTAGGAATTTAAAGGCTTTAGCAAAAGAGTTAGAAGTTCCTGTTATAGCCCTTTCACAATTATCTAGAGCTGTAGAGACCAGAGGAGGAAGTAAAAGACCACTATTATCAGATTTACGAGAATCTGGTGCAATTGAACAAGATGCAGATATTGTTTCATTTATTTTTCGACCAGAATATTATGGAATGACAGAATGGGATGATGATGAACACACACCTTGTGAAGGTCAAGGTGAATTTATTATTGCAAAACACAGAAATGGTGGACTAGATAATATTCGTTTAAAATTTACTGGACATTTAGCTAAATTTTCAGATTTAGAAGAAGGTTTTAGTAGTGAATTTCAGTCTAGTATGAATACAGATTTTACTGAAGACGTTTTTCCAGATACACGAATAGAACCTAAAGATGCCTTTCAAATTGATGAAGACGATGTTCCTTTTTAAAAATTATTATTCATAAACTTTTATTCAATTAATACTATCAATATGAAACGTATTCTAATTTTAATACTTTTTTGTGCGCACCATTTTTTACTGTTTTCACAGGAAGATAAAATACCATTCCAATCATTAGATGTTTTCTCTTTAGAATGGGTTTCAGACCCCCAAATATCTCCTGATGCATCTCAAATAGTTTACAAAAGAAATGGTTTTGATATCATGAAAGACAAATCAAGAGGAGGCTTGTGGATTCTTAACATTGATGGTTCTTCTCATAGAAAACTAACTTCAAGGGAAGTCAATGAATCAAATGCGAGATGGTCACCCGATGGAAAACGTATTGCTTTTATTAGTAGTACTGATGAAGGTTCGGAGTTATATATGTATTGGGTTTCAACTGGACAAATTGCAAAATTATCTCAATTAGAAATGTCTCCAGGTAATTTAACCTGGTCACCCGATGGAAAACAATTAGCTTTTACCATGTTCAAAGCACAAAATTCACCAGTAATAATTAAGATGCCAAAAAAACCAAAGGGAGCAAATTGGGCAAAACCAGCTAGAGTTACTAATAGATTAAAGCATGAGGCAGATGGAAGAGGATATATGAATCCAGGGTTTACACATATTTATACAATTCCTGCTCAGGGAGGTACACCCAGACAAGTAACCACTGGCAATTATAATCATTCGGGAAGTTTATCTTTTTCTCCAGATAGTAATTCTATATATTTTTCAGCAAATCGAGTTAAAAATTGGGAATATGACTTTAGAAATAGTGAAATTTACATGGTAAATATTTATTCAAAAAAAATTAGTGTTCTAACTTCTCAAATTGGACCAGATTTTTCTCCCAAAGTTTCTCCAAATGGAAAAAAAGTTGCTTTTTTAGGTTATAAAGATAAATCACAAGCTCACCAAAACAGGTTACTATATTTAATGGATTCTGATGGTAAGAGAAGAAAAGTTATTTCTCAAAAATTTGACAATAGTATATCAAATATTTCCTGGGATAAGTCAGGAAATGGGTTGTATTGTACATTTGATGACAAAGGAAATTCAAAAGTGGCCTATATCTCAACAAAAGGTGAAATAAGTAAACTTGCTGATAATTTGGGAGGAACAACTATTGGAAGACCTTATGCCTCTGGATCGTATTCTGTTGCCAACGACGGAACGATAGCATTTACTCATACTAGACCAGAATACCCATCGGAACTTGCCGTTTTACAAGTTAGTAAACCACCAAAATTGATTACCAATTTAAACGAAGATGTTTTAGCGCATCGAGTACTTGGAGAAACAGAAGAGGTTTGGTATACTTCTTCTTTTGACGGAAGAAAAATTCAGGGATGGATAGTAAAACCTCCCTTTTATGATGCTTCCAAAAAATATCCATTATTAGTAGAAAATCATGGTGGGCCAATTTTAAATTATGGAGATCGTTTTACTGCAGAAATACAATTATATGCGGCAGATGGATATGTAGTATTTTATCCCAACCCCAGAGGAAGTACTAGTTATGGAGAAGAATTTGCAAATTTGTTATATAATAATTATCCTGGACAAGATTATAATGATGTTATGGATGGAGTTGATCTTTTAGTGCAAAAAGGTATTGTAGATCCTCAACAATTATTTGTAACAGGAGGAAGTGCTGGGGGAATTATGACTGCCTGGATGATTGGTAAGAGTAATCGTTTTAAAGCTGCTGTAGTTGTAAAACCAGTAATGAATTGGATAAGTAAAACTTTAGTAGCAGACAACTATTTTGGGTATGCAAATTCTAGATATTCAGGACAACCTTGGGAAAATTTTGATACATATTGGAAGTTTTCACCATTATCATTGGTAGGCAATGTCGAGACTCCAACAATGGTCATGGTAGGGATGAATGATTTAAGGACCCCCCCAAGTGAAGCAAAGCAGTTGTATCATGCGTTAAAGTTACGTAAAATTGAAACTGTTCTAGTTGAAATTCCTGAAGCATCCCATGGAATTGCAAGAAAACCAAGTAATTTGATAAGTAAAGTAGCCCATACTTTAGCTTGGTTAAAAAAATATAAATTTTAATCTCATCCATAGAAATTATATATTGAAAAAATTAGCCCTAGTTTTTGTGTTTTTATTATCATCTAATGTTATTTGGGCATCTTTTGTATACATTCCTATGGATAATGATTCACAAAACAATCATCTTAAGGCTTATGGTATTGTCTATTTCTCATTACAATCAGGATTAAAAGCTAAATGGTTATTAAATTATGATGGTGGTGCATTTCTAATTGAGAATACTACTTTAATAGAAAATGAATGCAAAATTCGTGGGGTTTCTTACCAAATAATTTCCGATACAAAAGCAGAATTAATTTTACAAGATATTTCATCACCTTCAAAAAATCAAGAAGCTGTGACTTTAGAAAAAGCGCCAAAGATTGCAGTATATTCACCTAAAGATAAAATGCCTTGGGATGATGCAGTTACTATGGTGTTAACCTATGCTGAAATACCATTTGATGTTATTTACGATAAGGAGGTATTGAACGATCAATTGTTATTATACGAATGGGTTCATTTACATCATGAAGATTTCACTGGACAATATGGGCGTTTTTATGGAGCTTTCAGAACAGCTCCTTGGTATGTAAATGGTAAAATAAGAGCAGAAAAATCTGCCAAAAGCTTAGGATTTGATAAAGTATCACAACTCAAATTAGCTGTTAGCCTTAAACTAAAAGCTTATGTAATGAATGGTGGTTTCATGTTTGCAATGTGTTCTGCTACTGATAGTTTTGATATCGCTTTAGCATCTGAAGGGATTGATATTGTAGAGTCTATGTTTGATGGAGACCCATCAGAATCTAATTATCAATCTAAAATTAATTTTAATAAAACATTTGCTTTTAGGGATTTTAATTTAATTAGAAATCCTACAACTTATGAGTTTTCTACTATAGATATGACTCGAAAGCGTTCTATTCCCAAAACATCAGATTATTTTTCATTAATTGAGTTTTCTGCAAAATGGGATCCAGTACCTACCATGCTAACTCAAAATCACACTCAATTGGTGAAAGGTTTCATGGGGCAAACTACTTCCTTTGATAGATTAACTATTAAATCAAATGTTTTGGTTATGGGAGAAAATAGAACAAATAGAGAAGCAAAATACATTCATGGAACAAGAGGAAAAGGAATGTTTACTTTTTATGGTGGTCATGATCCCGAGGATTATACCCACAGAGTAGGAGATCCAAAAACCGAATTAGACCTTCATTCATCCTCTCCAGGGTATCGTTTAATTCTTAATAATGTTTTATTCCCCGCAGCAAAAAAGAAAAAACAAAAGACATAGTTAATAACCTTGTTAATTTTGTATCAAAATAAACCTTGTCAATTGTTTTTTAAAAATTTACTTTTGTTAAACAAATAATTATTAATGGCTACTACACAAGAGTTACAAGATTTTACACAACAAGTTAGAAGAGATATTTTAAGAATGGTTCACGCTGTAAATTCTGGCCATCCTGGGGGTTCATTGGGTTGTGCAGAGTTTTTCACCGTTCTTTATCAAGAAGTTCTTGAATATTCAACAGACTTTACTATAGATGGAGAAAATGAAAATCTTTTTTTCTTATCCAATGGGCATATTTCACCAGTTTATTATAGTGTATTAGCTCGAAGCGGTTTTTTTCCAGTCGAGGAATTAGCAACTTTTAGAAAAATGAATACACGGTTGCAAGGACATCCAACTACCCACGAAGGGTTACCTGGAATTCGAGTAGCATCTGGTTCTTTAGGGCAAGGCATGTCAGTAGCTATAGGTGCAGCAGAGGCAAAGAAATTAAATGGAGATTCTAAGATTATTTATACTTTACATGGTGATGGTGAACTTCAAGAAGGTCAAATTTGGGAATCTGCTATGTATGCTTCGGCAAAAAAAATTGATAATATTATTTCTACAATAGACCTTAACGGAAAACAAATTGATGGAGCAACGGATGATGTTTTACCGATGGGAAGTATAAGAGCAAAATTTGAAGCTTTTGGCTGGGAGGTTTTAGAAGTAAAAAAAGGAAATGATATTGATGCAATTATTTCTGGGTTATCTGAGGCAAAATCTAAAACTGGAAATGGTAAACCTGTTTGTGTTTTACTACACACAGAAATGGGTAATGGTATAGACTTTATGATGCATACTCATGCATGGCATGGTAAAGCACCTAATGATGAGCAATTGGCAAATGCCTTAGAGCAAAACCCAGTGACACTTGGAGATTATTAAAAATAATCACTTAAATATATTTAAACCTATCGTTTGTTCGATAGGTTTTTTTATTTGTTGTTGTTTTATTTAATTCTATAAGTCATTTTATGTTTTTATTTAGAATTCAACGTAAGTAAATAAAGTATCTTTACACCTAAGGAGTTAAACTTATAAAATGCGAATAGGAATTGTATGTTATCCAACTTTTGGAGGTAGTGGTGTTGTAGCTACAGAATTAGGGATGGCTTTGGCAGACAAAGGTCATGAGGTTCATTTTGTGACCTATAATCAACCTGTTCGGTTAGATTTTATCTCTCATGACTTACATTTTCATGAAGTCTTAATGGAAGAATATCCGTTGTTTCAATACCAGCCTTACGAGCTTGCATTGTCTACAAAATTAGTAGAAGTTGTTTCCAAATACAACTTAGAAATTTTACATGTTCATTACGCAATTCCTCATGCTTACGCGGCTTATATGGCAAAGATGATGCTAAAGGAGAAAGGAATAAATATAAAAGTAGTAACAACTCTTCACGGAACAGATATTACTTTGGTTGGAAGCCACCCAAGTTATAAGACAGCTGTAGAGTTTAGTATTAATAATTCTGATGTGGTTACCTCAGTTTCTGAAAGCTTAAAGCAAGATACTTTAAGACTTTTCAAAATCACCAATGAAATCAAAGTAGTCCACAATTTTATTGATACTGAAAAATATGATCGAGAGTCACTCAATGAATGCCAAAGAATAGCAGTTGCAAAACCAGAAGAACGAATTCTGACACATATCTCAAATTTTAGACCAGTAAAACGAATAGAGGATGTTATAAAAATATTTCATTCTGTAAAGAAAGTGATTTCAGCAAAACTTTTAATGGTAGGTGAGGGGCCTGATAAAAGAAAAGCAGAGCTATTGGTAAAAAAGTTAGGAATCTCAGATAGTGTAATTTTTTTGGGGAATAGTCACGAAATAGAAAAAATATTATGTTATACAGATGTCTTTTTATTACCCTCTAAAAGTGAAAGTTTTGGGTTGTCTGCTTTAGAGGCTATGGCTGCTAATACGGCTATTATATCTACAAATACTGGTGGGTTACCTGAGGTGAATGTTCATGGTGTAACAGGGTATTTAAGTCATTTAGGAGATGTTGAGGATATGTCAAAAAATACTTTAAATATTTTAAAGGACGACTTAACTTTATCACGCTTTAAATTAAATGCAAAAAATCACACAAACAAATTTCGTTTAGAAAATATATTACCTGTTTACGAGAACATTTACAGTTCTGTTTTGGAAAAAGATCTTTAGGAGTTATAAAACTCAATGCTTTCAATAAGCAATTCATTACTTATTTTACAATCTAGTTTAAAATCTTCAAAATCATTAAGCAACACAAAATTTACTTGCCCATTGCTGTTTTTCTTATCGTGTTTTAATAAGTCAAATATAGGATCGTAATCTGAAACACCAATAAATACTTTCTCGTACATAACATCGATCATGTTTTTAACGATCATAACTTTCTCTTTGGAAAGTTGCAAAACCTTGTGAGATAAATAGGATTCACAAACCATACCTATAGCTATAGCCTCTCCATGAGTCAAGTTTTTTTTATCTCTAGATTCCAGGAAGTATGACTCTATTGCATGTCCTAAAGTGTGACCATAATTTAAAACTTTTCGTAACCCATTTTCTTTAGGGTCTTTTAAAACTATTTCGTTTTTTATTTCTATGGATCTGTGAATGAGATACTCAATATTTGATTTGTCAAAACTTTTTATTGCATCTAATAATTTAACATCGTATGTTAAACTATATTTAATAATTTCGGCCATACCTGAACGTAACTCCCTTTCCTCAAGTGTAGCCAGATAGTTATCATCTATGATTACAATTTCAGGGTTTGCAAACAAACCTATTTGATTTTTTAAAACACCTAAATCTACACCAGTTTTTCCACCAACAGAAGCATCAACCATGCTTAATAATGTTGTAGGGATGTTAACAAAGTCAATTCCTCTCTTAAATGTAGAAGCAACAAAACCCCCTAAATCTGTAATTACACCCCCTCCTAAAGTTATTAATAAACTATTTCTGTCTGCGTTTAATTCGGTTAGTACATTCCAAACACCAGTACAAGTATCTAAGTTTTTATGAATTTCTCCCGATTCAATTTCTATAATTTCTATTCGTTTATCTGTATCTAGTAAAGGAATAAATTTTGGATAACAACAATCAAATGTATTTTCATCAACTAAAATAAAAATTGAAGAATAATCTTTCTTTATGATTAGACTATTTAGTTCTTCATATCCTTTATTTTTAAAATGAACAAAGTAAGTTGCTGCTTTTATAGATTTCATATTCTGAATATATTTCATCTACAAATAAACTACAAAATATTGAATAATTTAAGCAAGGTGGTTATCTTTGTTTGTATATATTTTTAAATAATGAGTCTATTTAATAACACCAAAATTGCATTTTCTCTCAAATCTGATTCTGAGTTAGAAAGAGCTTTCTTTCTATTCAATTTAATCCAAAGCCAACCAATGGTGAAGATTGGTACTGCAGTAACAAATTTTGCATTAAAGGCTCACTTACCTGTAGAGGGTCTTATACGGTCTACTGTATTCGATCACTTTTGTGGTGGTGTTACAGAGGAAGATTGTATTTCTAATATCGAAAAGATGCATAGTAATGGTGTTTACTCTGTTTTAGATTATTCTGTGGAGGGAAAAGAAACAGAAGAACAATTTGATATTGTAAAAGCTAAAACATTAAAAAATATTGAATTTGCTAAGAAAAAAGATGCAATTCCATTTGTGGTTTTTAAACCCACAGGAGTTGGTCGATTTTCCTTATACCAAAAAATTACAGAAAAAAAACCACTCTCCAATGAAGAAAAAAGTGAGTGGGATGCAGTGATGAATCGTTATTATGAAATATGTGATAAAGCAATAAAATTTGATGTTCCTATATTAATTGATGCCGAGGAGAGTTGGATGCAAGATGCGGCAGATGTATTGGTTGAGGGTTTAATGGAAAAGTATAATCTAGACAAAGCTATTGTTTTTAATACATTACAAATGTATCGCCATGATAGGATGGAATATTTAAAATCATTACACCAAAAAGCATTAAAAGGAAATTATCACATAGGATTAAAAATAGTTCGTGGTGCTTACATGGAAAAAGAAAGGGAAAGAGCAAGAGAAAATAAGTATATATCTCCCATATGTAAAGATAAAAATGCTACTGATGAAAATTTTAATGCTGCTATAAAATTTATGATGGAACACGATAAAATGGCTCTTTTTGCAGGAACACACAATGAAGAGAGCTCTTATTTATTGTTGGGTTTAGCAAAAAAATATAACATAAATTCCGCTGATCAACGGTTGTGGTTTGGTCAATTGTACGGTATGAGTGACCACATAAGTTTTAATTTAGCTAAAGAAGGATTCAATACAGCTAAATATGTTCCTTTTGGACCAGTTAGAGATGTGATGCCTTATCTAATAAGAAGGGCTGAGGAAAACACCTCTGTAGCAGGACAAACCAATAGAGAGTTAAATTTAATTAAAGAAGAAAGAGTAAGAAGAAAATTAGAATGAATACCGTAGAAGAAATAAAAGAACTCCTTCAAAAAAATAAAAAGCGCTTAGACGTAGAACTTCAGCAAAGTAAAGAAGCCGTTAGTTTGATAAAAAAGTCTATGCATTCCTCTTTATCTGAGGAGGAAAAAGAAAAAGTCAAAATTCAGTTATTAGATATCTGTAAAGCTATACCTGCATTTACAGTATTTATGTTACCTGGAGGTGCCTTGTTATTACCCCTTTTAATAAAATTAATCCCAGATATTTTACCTACAGCTTTTAGAGATGATGAAGAGCTAATAAATTAATGCTAATTTATTCAATCTCTTAAAGTAAAACACTACTTTTGCAACTTCAAAAAAAGTAAGTATGCAATCAATTAGGAATATTGCTATTATAGCCCACGTAGATCACGGTAAGACTACATTAGTAGACAAGATTATAGATCAAGCAAAAATTTTAGACGATCGTAAAGAACGTAAAGATTTATTATTAGACAACAATGATCTTGAACGGGAAAGAGGAATTACAATTTTATCGAAAAATGTTTCTGTTAATTACAAAAATGTAAAGATAAATGTAATAGACACTCCAGGTCACGCAGATTTTGGTGGTGAAGTAGAGCGTGTATTAAAAATGGCTGATGGTGTTTTATTATTAGTTGATGCTTTTGAAGGACCAATGCCTCAAACACGTTTTGTATTGGGTAAGGCACTAGAACTAGGTTTAACTCCTATTGTAGTTGTGAATAAAGTTGATAAAGAAAATTGTACACCAGACTTAGTTCATGAAAAAGTATTTGATTTGATGTTTGCATTAGAAGCTACAGAAGAACAATTAGATTTCACTACAATATATGGTTCAGCTAAAAATGGCTGGATGAGTACAGATTGGCAAGAGCCAAAAGACAATATTTTAGATTTATTAGATGCTGTTATAGCATCTATACCTGAAGCTCCCTACAGAGAAGGATCTCCTCAAATGCAAATTACTTCTTTAGATTTTTCCTCTTTTACAGGAAGAATTGCTATTGGGCGTGTTTTTAGAGGTGATTTAGAAGAGAATAAAGATTATATGTTGTGTAAAAGAGACGGTTCTACAAAAAAAGTTAGAATAAAAGAATTACACGTTTTCGAAGGGATGGGGAAATCCAAAACTTCAAAAGTAAGAAGTGGTGATATTTGTGCAATAACTGGTTTAGAGGGTTTTGAAATTGGTGATACTATTGCAGATTTAGATGCTCCGGAGGCTTTACCTAGAATAGAAGTAGATCAACCTACAATGAGTATGTTATTTACCATTAATAATTCTCCTTTTTTTGGTAAAGAAGGAAAGTTTGTAACCTCTCGTCACCTACGTGATCGATTATTTAAAGAGATGGAAAAGAATTTAGCACTTCGAGTAGATACAACAGACTCAGAGGATAAGTTTAATGTATATGGTCGTGGTGTTCTTCATTTATCTGTTTTGATAGAAACCATGCGAAGAGAAGGATATGAATTACAAGTAGGAAGACCACAGGTAATACTCAAGGATATTGATGGTGTAAAATCTGAGCCTTACGAAACTTTATCAATAGATGTTCCAGAAGACGTTGCCTCTAAGGCAATTAATTTAGTTTCATTACGAAAAGGAGATTTATTAGTAATGGAGCCAAAAGGAGATCTTCAGCATTTAGAGTTTACTATACCGTCTAGAGGACTTATAGGGTTGAGAAATAAGATTTTAACAGCAACAGCAGGTACAGCTATTATTAACCATAGATTTTCTGAGTACGGTCCTTTTAAAGGTGAATTTTCAGAGGATATTAAAGGAGCTATTGTTTCCTCTGCAGCAGGAAAAGCTACAGCCTATGCAATAGATAGATTGCAAGATAGAGGACGTTTTTTTATAGATCCAAATCAAGACATATATATAGGACAAGTTGTTGGTGAAAATAGTAAGGATACAGATATGGGAGTAAATTTAATCAAAGGGAAGAAATTAACCAACGTTCGTTCATCTGGAACAGATGATAGTGTTAAGATAGCACCAAAGATTGATTTTTCATTAGAAGAATGTATGGAATATATTAAAGTAGACGAATATCTAGAGGTTACGCCAGAAAGTTTACGAATGCGAAAAATTTCTTTTAGACCCTAGTATTTAAATTACCAAAAAAGATAAAAGCTCATGTTAAACTTGAGCTTTTTTTATTGATTTAAGCTTTGAAATAAGTTTATTTGATTTATTCTAAACAGTTATTTGAAATAAACTTACTGTTGCATTTTGGTAGTGTAAGGGGAGTTCTGAAGTATGCTGTAATTTTGAGATACCTATAAAGTCAAATCCGCATACTTTATAATGATTTATAAGTCCAGTATTCTTTCCAACAGTGTCCATTCTAATGTATTTTTTATTTCTTTTTTCTGCACATTTTCTAGCCCATTTTACGATATTTTTAACCAAATGCCTACCTCTAAATTTTGGACTTGTAGAGATTCTATGAATGTAAATTGAAGGATCATTATTTTTAGCTCCCCATATTTGAGGATCACTCTCAGTAGTAGCCCAAATACAGGCAATTTGATCATCTATGATAAGTTTCCATTGTCTATTTTCACGTATCTCTTTTTCAATCAACTTTCGTTCAAAATTTGGCCAAGCAACCATAGATTTCTCATTTTGAAAATTAGTTGCTATTTCGTATAATTCGAATATGTGATCAATATCTTCTATTTTACTATTATAAATATTCATTATCAGCTAGTTCAATTTAGAATTCTTATAACATATATACGATAAATCATCTGTTAACTGAAGTATAATCGTTTTTTTAGTTCACTAAAATCTTCAATAATTAGATCAGCATTTTCTAGAGTTTGATCACTATCTAAAGGATTTCTATAGCCAACAGCAAATATTCCTGCATCATTAGCTGCTTTGATTCCATTATCTGAATCTTCAATAACAATGCAATGTTCTTTTGACGCACCACCAAGAATAGCCCCCTTTTCAAAAATTTCTGGATGGGGTTTAGAGGCTGTTAGATCTGCACCACTTATTTTTGCAGTAAAATATTGATTTAAATCAAATCTAGAAAAAACACGATTAATGTTTACCATAGCTGAAGAGGAGGCTAAAACCAAAGTTAAGTTTTGATTGTGAAAAAAATGAATCAAATCTTTTACTCCATTAACCAAAGATAATGTTGGGTCATTTTCAAAGTAATTGACATAACGTTTTCTTTTCTGAAGTACTAACTCCTCGGGGTTATCATCTAGATTAAAATGATTCACCAACTTCTGAAATGCATTTATAGTAGATGAGCCAGTTAACGTTTTATAAAGTTTTTCAGAAACATCAACCCCTAGACTATTAAAAGTCTCATAATATGCCTTTTTATGAATTTCTTCAGAATCGATAATAACGCCATCCATATCAAAAATAACACACTGTAATTTTTTTGGAAAGTTCATTTAATTTAAAAATTTAGAATTTAATT
>Ga0209603_1001733_pt1 | contig 22021 bp, 35 predicted proteins | sample COGITO_mtgs_1206_FD_184812 | JGI IMG/M metagenome (GOLD analysis project Ga0209603, IMG submission 184812) | Pelagic marine microbial communities from North Sea - COGITO_mtgs_120607 (SPAdes) (version 2) | ecosystem: Environmental > Aquatic > Marine > Epipelagic ... | reverse complement strand
AGGAGATAGTTATGCGTATCATTGCAATTGCATTCGCATTAGTTTTGTCTGCTTGTTCCACCGTTGATGCAACCATTGACGGTACTGGTGGTGTTATCAAAGGTGTCGGTTCAGATGTCTTTGGTGTAACCGCTGGTGTATTGGATGTGACATCAAATCTTATTAAAGATGTTGCAGACAAGACTGGAACTGCACCTACTAAACCAGAAGAAGAAGAGTAAAATAGTGGGACATGGAAGTCCCCTCACCAATTTTTAGTTCATCTGCTTTAGGTGTTTGGATGGGATGTTGCACCACATGGTGTCTCTCACCATACTCTTCCACAATTCTGGTGGTAATTGTTTCTTGGTCGTGAGGACTTTATTGTAACACTCAATCTCTTTCTGATAGTCATAATCAGAAACTTTCCATTCTTGGATGATATTTTTATAAGGTTCAATACCCATCATCTGATAAAGACTTGCGGTGCCAGTTTCTTTCGCATGTCTATTTTCCCTAGACTCGTCAATATCACTCCATATGTAATCAAGATTAGACCACATGGTTTTACCTATGTACAATGCTAAGTCTTCAAACGGAATAACATAATCTATCTCACTCCAGTCAATATCTGTCAATATCGGAGCACCATGAAACACGGGTTCGTAACTTACACTAGAACCACTTTCTGCCCTTTCTAGGGGATCACGTATTACCATAATGCGTGGGTTGGTGTGATTGCACAGTGCATTACAACCATTGAAGTCATCCACAGATATCCAAGAGTAAGGATGGTGTGATGGGAACTTAGGATCAACTAACTCCACACCCAACTGGATATTACGATGCTGTTCCCAAGCATAGTCAAAATAGTATCGCGTGATGTAGTTAACTATACTACGTGAACCAGAACGTCCAAGTATTCCTAATGAGTATGTGTTGGTTTCAATATAATCAATCATGCGAAAAAATCCTCTAGTGTAGATTGGGATGGTGTGTCATAGTTTAGTAACAACAGTTCCTTTCGGTTGTGTTGGTCTTCCAAATAGGATTTAACAGAAGACATGCTATAGGTTAAGTCCCATATCTTCTGGTTCCAATTAGAATATGCCTTGGCAAGTTCGTCATTAGAATTGTAGGTAATCATTACCTTATTCTTAGATGAATCCGCACAGTCGTGGAATTCTTTGTGATTAAAGGTATCGTGCATGTCACCCATGTTACCATAGATGAATGAAGTGATGTCGTATGGTGGGTCTGCGAATACGAAGGTGTCCTCGTCATCATCAAAAAGTTCACTATAGTCCAGATTGGTTATCTTCCAGTTCTTCATCAACTGTCCGAATTTAGGTAACTTGGATATAAATGAGTGACGGAACAAAAGCAAACAAGCATCCTTACTGAAAGAACCAGTGGATTCACCGAGTCCTGAGAAAGAACAACGGTTCATCACATAGAATCTCCATGCAATCTCAAAGGGGTCTGTCGCAGTAGCAAGACCTTCTCGCATAACTGGATAGTAGTCTATGTGTGCCTGTAGGGAATCAGGTGCATCTAGGAGAGACTGTTTGACCTCGTGTAGTTTATCTGCAAGACGATGACCCTCTTTCTGTAGGGTAGTCCAGAAGCAATATAGATTATAGTACTTGTCGTTGACCCACACGGGAACATCTGGATGGTTCTTGGCAAACCAAAATGCACAACTACCACCCCCAAGGAAGGGTTCACGGTACGACTTAACAGTCCCTTGGGGTAGGTTATTACCTTCAAATAGGTACTTGAGTGCCTTGCTCTTGCCGCCAGGATATCTCAGAGGTGATTTGAGGTCTTTGTAGTTCATATAGTATATATTCCTATCATTAAGTACACATTCTACACTACACCACAGAATAAGTCAAGTGCTAATTTATTTCACTTATTTTGATAATAATGCTTGACAGAAGATGTACCAGAATGGTATAATACTTGTATTGAGAATGAGAACTGAGAGAGTAAATTATGATTGTATTTGAAAATGACTATGTAAGACTGACCGAAGAATCGCACTGGTTGCGTGTTGAAGAGATCATCTTTGTTGATGCTGACCCTGCTAATAACAGACTGCGACTGTCTGATGATTACATAGTCCCTGCTCCTATTGAGAGATACATTGATGAGGTTCGTTCTGAGGATGAGCAGATGGAAGCATATGCTGATGAGGTTCGTGAACAAGATGAACGGTCTGCTCCTACTGCTGACAAGTGGGAAGAGACCTACTATGCCTCTGACGCTATCCACCACGCAGAAGCAAATCAGTACTAAGAAAGGTCTTCCTTATAACAAAACGGTATTAGACAAAACCTGCTACGGATGCTATAATACCCTTGTATTGATAATGAGAAAAGAGAGAAAAATATGACTGCATTTACTAAAGAAGACTTCACTTGGGACGGTATGTACTTGATGTATCGTGGTAGACACACTGAGTCTGTCAACATGGAGGTCGCAAGTCCTAACTGTCACCCATCTTGGCATGGTCTACCAAAACCTGAGTTCATTGCCCGATTCAAGTATGGTTACAAACCTTGGAAGGCATGGATTAACTTCCTAGTGAAGAACGTGACTGTTGAGAAGTATCTTGAACTGTCTTCACATGACAACAAGTTTCACAGTGAGAAGTACGGTTACGAAGTTTCTGGTTCACCAGTGTTTGCGATGGAATCACTTGGTTACAAAGGTAAGAAATAATGAATGATTATTTGAAAGAAGTTACGGAGTGGGATATGCCATATCATGTCCCTAGTCACACTTACATTGTTAACAAGGCATCCCAACTCGTGGGGTACATTAAAGAGGGTACTACTGAGGAAATCATCTTCAGTAAACCAAAGAAGCAGTGGTCAAAGTCACGAAGAAAGTTCTTAAAAGTGTCTCCGTTATAACAAAACGGTATTAGACAAAACCTGTTGAATGTTGTATAATACTTGTATTGAGAATGAGGAATGGTTATGAGAATTATTGAAGTGAATATAAACGAAGTCAGAGAGTTCCGTGCAGGTTTTGAGTTGGTTGAATACGAGAACGGTACCGACCCAATGGACGGTTTTGTCCTGTTAGGTTTTGACGAAGTCGGTCAGTTTTGTAAAGAACCCAAATACGCATTTATCGGAGAGTAATATGAAGATTGTAATCCACACACAGTTCCGCGAAAACTATGGTGCCCATGACTGGGATGGTACTGGGGAATGTCCACAGTACTGGAAGGACAAGGGTGGTTCTACCTATGTGGTAGAGGGTGTATCTGTTGAGGATGCACAGTCCGAGGGGTACTATGATACCCTGTTTGATCTCGTTGAGGAGAGCAACGATTACGCCCAAGAGTATGTTCTTGGTTCCGATCTCGTTGATGATGCGGACTTCAAGGAGTCTAACATCTGTGAACACTGGGAACGTCCAGTGTACATCAAGGTTGAGAGTGACAAGTATGTTGCTTATCAAGCACATTATATGGAGGGACAACCTCCCCGAACTTGGGAATTAGGAGAACAAGTATGAAGTATGAAGTAAGGTTAGCAAATCAAGGTCTTGAGTGTTTGACTTGGTACACATTTGATACCGCAAAAGAAGCAGTCAAGTTTGTACTGAAGGAACTTCACGAGGTTGGGTTTACTGTGTTTGGTAAGACCTACGAAGAGAAGTTTGAAGAGATCGTTTGGGTTGGTAAAGGGAGAACTGTCAATGTATGATTATCACCGATTGATCCAGAATGCCTACTACGCACGTGACCGTGCGGAGTCTGATTGGGGTAAAAAGTACTGGAGTACGGTCATTGCCCAACTCACGAAAAATATGCGTGAACAGGAAACTGTACACTAAATCTCTTATAAATAGAAGTATAATTAAGAGGTTCTTATGCCAGTAAATGTAACAACACAGTTATCCGATGCGGAACTGACAACTAATCTAAACTACCTACAACCTACGGGTTTTAAGGTAGTCATAGACCGAACGAAGTATCCCAACATGGAGTACTTTGTTCAGTCTGTATCACATCCAGGCGCAAATGTCACCCCCTTAGAATTACCTGTTCGTAGAATCACATCTGTCCCCTTGGCAGGAGATAAGATGACTTTCTCGGAAGTCAACTTCACAATTATTCTTGACGAGAATATGACATCCTATTCTGAGATGTTTGATTGGTTGAGTCGCATGGTAAACGATGGTCACGTGTCGGCAGGTGATCGTGGAAGTAAAATACCTACCTATGCGGATATCACTCTGCATGTATTGTCAAGTCACAACAACACAGTCAAAAAGATCAAATACAATGACTGCATACCCACCTCACTTGGTAACATTGAATTTACCTCCACCACCGGAGATGTAAACTATCTGACCTTTGATGCGGCATTTAGATTCTCACAGTTTGAAATAATTTAAATTTTACTTGACAAAAGGTACCACTTGGTGTTATAATAAGTACCTATTAATGAGGAATTATATTATGTTTGAAGATTTATTTGAAGATGGCACCCTACGAGAGTATATAGAAAATAACACCAATGACCCTTGGGTCGGAACTGTCTGGGAGAGATATGTATTCATGTCACCCAAACAGAAGGGTGAATTTGGGGAACGGTTGGTAGACAAATTCTTAACAAACAAAGGTCACGGTGTTCTACGTGCATCAACTTCTACTGCGGGACATGACCGTGTTGTGGATGATACTCTTACTGAGATTAAGTTCTCTCTTGCACAACGTAATAAGGGTGATGTTGCTGATGACATGTTTATGATTAATCATGTGTCAATTGGTAAGGATTGGGAACGTCTTGTATTTTTTGGAATAAATAAGTACGATGAACCCCGTCTTGTATATTTCACCAAGGAAGATTTCATTAAGAACCGTGAAGAGTTCTTTAAGAATCAACAGGGTGGAAAGAAAATTAAGAATGATGATTACATCTGTAGTGGTAAAAAAGTGAAAGAATTGATTGACCAAGATTGGGTCAAAGATATAAGTGAATGGTGATATGATTGATTTAGAAAGTGTACTTGCGGAGTGGAGAGAAGACTCCGAAATATCCAAACATCAACTTGACGAAACCTCGCGTGTGACACCTGCGTTACATGCAAAGTATCTGGAGTATCTCTCGTTGACCAAACTGCGTCTGAAGCAGTCTGAGTTCAAACAAAAGACTCTACTCAAAGAGAAGTACCTCTACTACGAGGGCAAGATGTCCAAGGAGGACATTGAGACTCGTGGGTGGGCATATGATCCATACGAGGGTCTCAGTGCAACCACCAAGAACTTCAAGGAGTATTACTACGACTCTGACAAGGAGATTCAAGAGTCTGAGATGAAAATCCAGTACCTTAAAACGATTATAGATACACTTACGGAGATTGTTAATAATCTCAACTGGCGACACCAGACTATCGGCAACATGATACGATGGAGGTCTTTTGAGGCAGGACAGTAAAAAGTGAGTATCTATGTTAAAAGAGTTGCAAGAAACATTTACAGTAAATAAAGTCTACCAGTCTCGGTGGGTATGGTATCACACCATACTCGCTGCCGAGATATTCCTAACCAACATCTTACTGATTGCTATTTTGGTAAAGATGCCCTAAATGAGTTTACCTAATACCATTCGTGTTGGTCTCCGTGATCATGCGATGATGATCATTGATGCGGAAGCACACCAGATACCTGAGTTGCGAGAGTACTTCTCGTTCTTCGTTCCTGGCCATAAGTACATGCCCGCGTTTAAGTCTCGTAAATGGGATGGTAAGATCAAACTCTTCAACCAAGTCACTCGTGAACTCAATGTGGGTCTCTATGCACATCTGAAGAAGTTCTGTGCAGACAGAATGTATCCTATTGAGTTGATGGACAACAGTGAGTACGGACACCCTGAGAATAAGAACCACGTCCAACACCAGAACCTTATTAAGTTCCAGAGTGAACTTGGTATGCCGTTTGGATTACGTGACTACCAGTACGATGCGGTGACCCACGGTATCAAAGAGAAACGTGCAATTCTGCTGTCACCCACAGGTTCGGGTAAGTCATTCATCATCTACAATCTACTACGATGGTATATGGCAAATCACGATCAGAAGATTCTCATAGTTGTTCCGACAACAAGTCTGGTAGAACAGATGCATAAGGATTTTGAGGACTATGGATTTGACCCCGATTTGGTGCATAAGATATATTCGGGTAAGGAGAAGGTAACCGATAAACAGATCATAGTCTCTACATGGCAGTCTATTTACAAGTTTCCGAAGGAGTGGTTTGAGCAGTTTGGTTGTGTGTTCGGTGACGAGGTACATCTATTCAAGGCAAAGTCACTGTCTGGTATTATGAACAAGTGTACAAATGCTCCATATAGATTTGGCACTACTGGTACCTTAGATGGTACCGAGACCAACAAACTGGTACTGGAAGGACTGTTCGGTCCCACAAAGACAGTAACACAAACCCGTGACCTACAGGTAAAAGGTACCCTTGCACAAATAGACATATCTGTCCTGTTACTGCGTTATCATAATGATGTGTGCCATATGATGCAGGGCAAGACCTACCAAGAAGAGATGGACTACATCGTTACCCATGAGAAACGCAACAAGTTGATCACCAACCTTGCGTTAGACCAGAAAGGTAATACACTGGTTCTCTTTCAGTTCGTGGAGAAACACGGTAAGGTTCTCTTTGATATGATGAGAGACAAGGCAGAAGAGGGACGCAAGATATTCTATGTGTCTGGAGAGGTTGATGCCGCAGACCGAGAACAGATACGTGGCATAGTGGAGGGACAAAAGAATGCAATTATTGTTGCTAGTTTGGGCACTTTCAGTACTGGTATTAATATTAGGAATCTTCATAATATAGTATTCGCATCCCCTAGTAAGAGTCAGGTTAAGGTGCTACAATCCATTGGGCGCGCTCTGAGGCAGTCTGACGATGGGTCTAATGCTAAGTTATACGATATTGCGGATGATATGCATATCAAGTCACACAAGAACTTTACATTGCGTCACAGTGCCGAAAGAATAAAGATATATACTAAAGAACAGTTTCCTTATAAGATACATCAAATAAATTTGAAATGAAAATAAAATTGATTGAAAAGAAACCCCACGGAATATTGTTCGGTGGGTTTACTTCTTTAAGTATAAACAACGAAGAGTTTGGACGAAGAATCCATGACGAACATCCTAACGAGATGGTTGTTGCAGGACTCTTCAATGGACTTGAATCCTATCGTAGTTATGGCAATCACCGAATAGCAACCCATATAAGAAAGACCGGATGGGATGTTGAGGTTATTGACTATAGTATATTCTTCACCAACGAAGAATTGGTTGAACTACTCAAATCACGAGTGACCGTGGACACAAAGTTTATCGGGTTCAGTCTGCTATTCGCAACACTCGCAACCGAGAAACTGAAGTGGTTCACTGATTACATAAGAAGAAACTACCCTTGGTTAAAGATCATTTCGGGTGGGCAAAAGACTTGGACTGTCACTTGCGTAGAGGCAGACTACTATATCACGGGTAATGGTGAGTATGCAATGGATGCCGTACTCAAGCATATTATGGGTGGTGAAGAACCTCGCGTACATTCAACACTCAGTAATGGTGGTAAACTGATCACCGCACAACACAGTTACCCCTGCTTCCCTAAGAGAGACGCAAGCATCTCATTTGAAAAACGCGACTTTGTACAACCAAACGAAACGGTAAATATTGAATTCTCACGGGGATGTATCTTTGCGTGTAAGTATTGCAACTTCCCTCTACTGGGCATGAAGGAAGACACGACTAGAGATGAGGACAATCTCTACGAAGAGTTGTTGGAGAACTATGAGAAGTGGGGTATCACCAACTACTACATTACAGACGATACTGTAAACGACTCCAAAGATAAGATTGCGTTACTTGCACGTGCAGTACGTAGACTACCATTCCAACCACAGTTCGGTGGATATGTTAGGGCAGACCTACTCATACGTCACGGAGAAGATACGTGGAAGGATATGATTGATATGGGTTTCACCGCACATAGTTATGGGGTGGAGACATTCAATCGTGAGTCTGGTAAGGCAGTCGGTAAGGGTATGAAACCAGAGGAACTCAAGAAGGGTCTGCTAAAAATACAGGACTACTTCAACGAGCATTCACCTAATTACTATGTCGGACAGTTCACTATGATTGCGGGTCTGCCCCACGAAACTTTTGAGTCCCTAGAAACAACCAAAGCATGGGTCAATGAGCACTGGAACGGTCACGTGGTGTCCTTCCTACCATTGATGTTATCGGAACCCGATGACGAACAAGCAGATGCTATTGATTGGAAGGTGTACAACAATTTCATGGAGTATGGTTATACATACTCATATGAAGACCCCGATGTACTAGACCCCGAAATGAGACAACACGTTTCAAATATGCAGAGAGGTAAGAAGTCTAACAAGCATAGAGAAAAGAATAAATGGAATTGGTGGATTCATCCGAGTGGTGATTATGATTTTATAGATATGATTGAATGGGTAAAAGATTTCACCAAGGAAAGGGTTGGTAGTGGAAAAAATCCTTCTGGTGTGTGGCAGGTTAACTTTGTTCACGCAGAGGTACATGAAAATCCCAAGGAGGGTAAGAAGTATTACACAGAGAATCACGAAAATTTGCCAGTTAATGGTCTGATAAATATCATTAGAAACTATAAACAATTCAAACTTGAGGGAACGGCATGAACAACGAGACAGAAGTAAGACAGTTAAAACTTGCCAATGGTGAGGAAATTCTCTGTGAAGTAGTGCAATGGGCAGAGGAAGAAGACTTTGAGATTCTTGTACGAAAAGCAATGCGACTTATTATGATGGAAAGTTCGGATGGTATGAAATACTATGCTTTTCGTCCGTGGATGGTTTATCAAGAAAATGGAGAAGATTTACTTATTATCAACTCTAGTCATATTGTGGGGATGGGGTTCCCTACGCGATCACTTATAGTACAGTACTATGAGGCAGTGCATGATATGATTGATATGCACGTGCAACGAGAAAAAGAGTTTGATGAAGATCACCCTACCGAACAAGTTAAACGAGATAAGAAAATGGAAGATTATCTGAATCGTATGGATAGTGGTTCCAATGTAATTGATATGTTTGGTAGCAATCCACCGAGCACGAAGATACACTAATGAAATACAGTAACACCCAAGATGATTATATCTTCACCAAGATGATTGATGACGAGGATATGAATACGAGGATAGTGAACCGAATTGCTGATGCAGGTGATCAAGTACACCGTATAACTAATGTCAAGGCAGACACCACGTTCGGTAATATGCATAGTGTTTATCCTGAGTTTAGAAAATTAGCAGATATCATTGAAGAGTTTGTTAAAGAATCATCTATAGAGATGAACATGGACTATGAGAATCATCATCATCGTCTTAGTATGCCCATGTGGAAACAAGTACATATAGATACCTTGCGAGTGAATAATATGTGGGGTATTCGTGCAGAGAAAGAAGAGGTGACTCAACCTCATAATCACTGGCCAAATACATGGGCATACTGTTATTACATTGATCCACCAGAAGGATGTTCCAATCTAGTCTTTCCGACAATAGGAACAGAAATTGAAATAGAGAATGGTAAACTGGTACTCTTCCAAGGACATCTTATACATGAAGCAGTATCTAAACAATTTGAAGGTGATCGTTTTTCTGTTGCAGGAACTATAGTATTCACCCCTCCTCAACACTAAGCGTTATTATACAGCGGAGCACAACTTTTGTCAAGTCAAAATAAAAAAATAATTGGGTTCACCTGTTCGGCATTTGACCTGTTCCATGCGGGTCATGTAAAGATGTTGGAAGAGGCAAGGACACAGTGTGACTATCTTATCGTGGGATTACAGACTGATCCTACTGTAGATCGTCCAAAGAAGAACAAACCAATTCAGTCGGTAACCGAAAGATATATACAAGTGGATGCCTGTCAATGGGTGGATGAGATCATTCCGTATGAGACAGAAGAAGACTTACTGGACTTGATGCAACTGATTGACTTTGATGTTCGTATCATTGGTGAAGAGTATAGAGAAAAAACTTTCACTGGATTGGATTATTGTCTTGACAATTACATCCGACTGTTCTATAATAAGAGACATCACAGATTTGCAAGTAGTGAACTAAGGAAAAAAATAGGAATTAAATAATGGAACCACAAACTAAAGTAAAGGTAAAACCAAAAGACAAACCGCATTACGTTAATAATGCTCAGTTCTCCCAATCAGTTGTTGATTATGTTACTGATCTTAATGGTGCAAGAGAATCGTGTGTGCCACTGCCCAAGGTACCTGATTACATTGCAAGATGTTTCCTAAAGATTTGTGAGGGACTATCCCATAAGTCTAACTTTGTTCGTTACACTTATCGTGAAGAGATGGTGATGGATGCAGTAGAGAATTGTCTCAAGGCAATTGAGAACTACAACCTAGAGGCGGCAACTCGTACTGGTAAACCAAATGCCTTTGCCTACTTCACACAGATTTCATGGTTCGCATTCCTCCGTAGGATTGAGAAGGAGAAGAAACAACAAGACATCAAGATGCGTTACATGGAGCAGTCTGGTGTGGAGACTTTCATTGATAACGAATTAGGTGATGATCAGTCAAACCAGTATGCCATCGCATATGTTGATGGATTACGGATGCGTATTGATGAAGTAAAAGAGAAAGACTCAGTATGGAAAGAGATTGTTAAGAAGGAACGTAAGAGACGTACAGTCAAGGTAGACTCGGATTTAACTGATTTTATAGTTGACTAATCCTGTTTGCCATGTTATACTGTACACTAATAACTGAATAAAGGTTTTATATGAAGGTTGCAATACTGAACGATACCCATGCAGGGTGTCGTAATTCCTCTGACATTTTTATGGCATATCAGGAACGATTCTATTCAGAAGTGTTCTTTCCGTATCTGTTAGAGAATGATATAAAGCATATCATCCACCTTGGAGACTACTACGATAATCGCAAGACTATCAACTTTAAAGCACTCCAACACAACCGTAAGATATTCCTAGAACCTATGCGTAAGCATGGTATTACTATGGACATCATCTGCGGTAACCATGATGTGTACTATAAGAACACCAACGAGTTGAACGCACTAAAGGAACTTCAAGGTCACTATATGAATGAAGTGAACCTACTCTTGGAACCAACTGTTGTAAACTATGATGGTACCGAGGTTGCACTGATCCCTTGGATTAACAGTGAGAATGAGAAAGCAACACTGGAGTTTCTTTCCAACACAAAAGCAACAATAGTGGGCGCACACTTGGAACTGGCAGGTTTTGAGATGTCTCGTGGTCAAGTGTGTATGGATGGTATGGACAAGAGTGTGTTTGATAGATTTGATATGGTTCTGTCCGGTCACTTCCATGCCAAGTCCAGTATGAACAACATCCACTATCTTGGTGCTCAGATGGAGTTCTTCTGGAATGACTGCGGTGACCCCAAGCACTTCCATATACTTGATATGGAAACAAGGGAGATGACCCCTGTTCTTAATCCGATCACTATCTTTGAGAAGATTTACTATGATCACGAGAACATGAACAAGTTCAAAGACCTCTCTTATCTTGACAACAAGTTCGTCAAGGTTATCGTTACCAACAAGGGTGACCCCTATGAGTTTGAACGATTCATTGATCGGGTACAGGCACAGAAGATTCACGAACTGAAGATTGCCGAAGACTTCTCGGAGTTCCTTGGTGATAATGTTGGAGATGACAACATATCTGTAGACGATACAGAGACATTGGTATACGATTATGTAGACAATGTAGTTACAGACCTAGATAAAGATCGGATCAAGAAAGAGATATCTCACTTGATGAAAGAAGCACAGAGTATGGAGATCGTATAAATGGGTGACGGTGGTAAGGGGGATTCCCCAAGACCGATTACTGATAAAAAGCAGTATGAGAATAACTGGGATGCTATCTTTGGCAAGAACCAGAAACATAAGCAACAGGACATGACTGAACTCAATGGTGACGGTAACCGTGATCGTAATGAGGATGGTGAGGAAGAGTTGATGGAGTTTCATGGTATCCCTACCAAGAAGAGTATTCAGAAACTAAAGGAAAAGTTTAATACTTGGGAACACTACTGTACAGCAGAGGCAAGTACCATGAGGATCGGCAAGGATGAAGAATGTAACTGGTGCGGTATGACCGAAAAATAAATTTGACTTTACATGATGAGTGTGGTACTATACCCCAATGATAAATTTTAAGAAACTTCGTTTTAAGAATTTCCTCAGTACAGGAAACAATTTCACAGATATCAGTTTTGATACTACTCCGACTACCCTAGTGGTAGGACACAATGGTGCGGGTAAGTCTACTATGTTGGACGCACTCTCGTTTGGTCTGTTCGGCAAACCCCATCGCAAGATATCTAAGAACCAACTGATCAACACTATCAATGGCAAAGGCACATTGGTGGAGGTTGAGTTTGATATTGGTAAACAGCAGTACAAGGTTATCCGTGGCATCAAACCTAATAAGTTTGAGATATGGGTCAATGGTAATATGGTGAACCAAGATTCCCATGCCAAGGAATACCAGTCTATGCTTGAGAAGAACATCATCAAGTTGAACCACAAATCATTCCACCAGATTGTGGTACTGGGTTCTAGTTCGTTTGTGCCGTTCATGCAGTTGACCGGAGGTTCTAGACGAGAGGTAATTGAAGACCTCTTGGATATCAATATGTTCTCCAAGATGAACTCTCTGTTGAAGGAGAAGGTGTCTATACTCAAGGATCAGATTGCCAACAATACCCATCAACTGAATCTGTGTGATACCAAGATCAATGCTCAGAAGAAATATCTGCGTGACCTAAGTGCAATATCCAGTCACCAGAAGAAGCAGAAGTTGGATAGTATCAAGAAGTTGCAGGAAGACATTCGTGTACTCAATGAGGCAAATGCCAAGGTCACCGAAGAGGTCACCGCATCCAAAGAAGTCACTACCGAGATTGTCAATGTTGGTAAGGAACTACAATCTCTTGGTGAGTATGCGGCAGGGTTTAAGGCACAACAGAAGGATGTAGTCAAACAGGCAAAGTTCTTTGAGAATAATGACAAATGTCCTACCTGTGATCAGGATATTGATCGTAAGTTGAAAGAGTATCATCTGAACAAATGTAAGACTCGTGCGGGTACTATTGACGGTGCGTTACAAATGCACGATCTCCGTAAGTCAAACTTGGATGCGAAGATGGAAGAACTCAATCGTATGCAAGATCACATTCGCAACTGGCAGTCTAAGATTGACGCAAACACCCAAGAGATTATGAGTATCAACCGAAACATTGATACACTGAATGGTGAGGTCTCTAGTATTGACGAAGGTACTGGTGATCTGTCAGAAGCAAATACTGAGTTAGAGACACTGCGTACTGACAAAGAAGAACTACAGGAATCCAAGTACCGACTGAACGAACAGTTCTCGTACAATCAGGTGTATGCTGAGTTGCTCAAAGATACTGGTATCAAGACCAAGATTATCAAACAGTACTTGCCAGTCATCAATCAGTTGACCAACAAGTACTTGAACATCCTAGACTTCTTTGTACACTTTGATCTGGACGAGTCTTTCCAAGAGACTATCCGATCTAGACATCGCGATGCCTTTTCGTATGACTCATTCTCTGAGGGTGAGAAGCAACGGATTGACCTGTCCCTACTATTTACTTGGAGACAGATCGCAAAGATGAAGAACAGTGTGGCAACCAATCTACTGATCCTTGATGAGACATTTGACTCTTCTCTGGACGAGGATGGTATTGAGAATCTGATGAAGATTATCTCTACACTGGGTGAGGATACCAATGTGTTTGTTATCTCTCACAAGAGTGAACTTGAGGATGCGGCATTCCACCGTAAGATTGAGTTTGTGAAAGAAAAGAACTTTAGTAAAATTAAGTCTTGACTTTAAATGATCCATGTGCTATTATACACTATAAATTAACTGAGGAAATATATTATGGAACTATCCGATACTACCATGCAGGTTCTCAAGAACTATGCGACCATTAACCCGAACATCGTTATCACCGAAGGCAGTACTGTAAAGACTATCTCGGTAGCACGGAATGTTCTATCAACCGCAGAACTTACAGAACCGTTTCCTGCATCCTTTGGCATCTATGACCTGTCAGAGTTTTTGAATGTTCTGTCATTGGTTGACCAACCACGACTCAAGTTTGAAAAAGACTATGTGACTGTAGGTGATTCTACCGGACGTTCGTCTGTGAAGTACTTCTTCTCTGATCCAGAGATGCTGACCTCGCCAGGAAAAGACATCAATATGCCTGATGCTGAAGTTAAGTTTTCCCTAGATACAGACACTCTAGGTAAAGTCAAACGTGCCGCTGCCGCACTTGGTCACGATGAGATTTCTATCTCACCTACCACTGGTGCCATTCGTCTATCTGTCATTGACAGTAAGGACGCAACGAGTAACGCATTCTCTATTGACGTAGAGGGTACATATCCAGAAGGAGTTGATTTCAACTTCATTATGAATGTTAGCAACCTAAAGGTTGTCAACGAAGACTTTGAGGTGGGTATTAGTTCTAAACTAATTTCTCAGTTCATTAGCAAACAATCCGCAATAGAATACTTTATTGCACTTGAAAAATCATCTACTTACGGAGCATAATAAGATGGCAGAAGCAAAAAAAGCAGAACGAGATCACTCAAACATCTACGAACTGGGTAACCGAGTTGCTCGTTCTACAGTCGCAGTAGTTGATACTGTTACACAACGAGGTGGTTTCAAGGGTGAAGAACTCACCACTATTGGTCAGTTAAGAGACCAAGCAGTCCAGATCATTCAACTCTGTGAGGAGTATCAATCTGAACAGTCTGTTGATTAAGACTTTGGGGGGTGTTAATTCACCCCCTTTTTTTTCTTGACTTTTTGTTTCATATGTTGTACAATGTACACTATTAGAAACACTTTATTACTTTTATTATGGAGACACAATGTCTAAAGAATTCCTATGGGTTGAGAAGTATCGTCCCCGACTGATCGGTACTACTGTCCTACCCCAAGACCTGAAAGATACATTCCAAGCGATTGTAGACTCAGGTGAAATCCCTAATATGTTATTTACTGGTACTGCGGGTACTGGTAAGACTACTATTGCCCGTGCGATATGTGACGAACTTAGTCTTGACTATATCGTCATCAATGGTTCGGAAGAGGGTAACATTGATACCCTACGTGGGAAGATCAAACAGTTTGCCTCATCAGTTTCTCTCTCTGGTGGTTACAAAGTCGTAATCTTAGATGAGGCAGACTACCTTAATGCACAATCAACCCAACCCGCACTGCGTGGATTTATTGAAGAGTTCTCTCAGAACTGCCGATTTATCCTAACTTGCAACTTCAAGAACAAGGTGATTGAACCACTACACTCCCGATGTGCAGTCTATGAGTTCAATACCTCCAAGAAGTCTATGGCACACCTCTGTGGTGAGTTTATGACTCGTCTACAAATCATCTTAGATGGTGAGGGTGTCAAGTATAACAACGATGTGATTGCGGGACTGATTGGTAAGTATGCCCCCGACTGGAGACGTGTGCTCAACGAGTCACAACGTTATTCTATCTCTGGTAAGTTGGAAACCACAGTACTCATTAATGATAGTAATGGTAACTATAGTGGTCTTTTCCAATCATTAAAGAGTAAGGACTTCAAGAAGATGCGGTCATGGGTGGTCAACAATATGGACACCGAACCTGCCGCAATCTTCCGTGGTATCTATGACTCTATGGAAGGAAAGGTACAACCTCAATCCATTCCGCAACTAGTATTGATCCTTGCTGATTATCAATACAAGAATGCTTTTGTTGCAGACCACGAACTAAACCTTGTTGCTTGTCTGACCGAATGTATGGCAAATGTAGAGTTCGTATAAATACTTTCGGAGGAAATATGCAATTAATTAGAAATGCTATACAAACCCCTGACGGAACTATCCTAGAGTCTCGTCATCGTCACGACTACCAGAAACATACCGATAAGAATGGTAAAATTTACATGGTAGATGGTGGACTGGACTACATAAGATGTTCGGTTCATTCTGATCAGATTGACCTGTTTGAATACTCTAATGAACCCCATGAACGACAACGACAAATTCTCACATGGGGAACCTATGGTATCAATGGAGATCAACCACTGCAACACAAACCCATCGCAGAGATGGACACTGACCACATTGGCAATGTTCTTAATTCTCAAAACATTAAACCAGTAATAAAAGATTGTATGAAAGAAGAACTGAGGTATAGAACAAAAAATGACAATGCCTAATGAACGAAGAGAATCAATAGAACGCACCGAGAAGTTTCTGATTGACTTGTTGAACCCCAAGGTAACTCCAAGAGTTCCTAGTGAGGTTCGTCAACGAGCATACAGTTGTCTCAGGCATTTCCCACGAGAGTATGATATGGAACGTGCCGCAGAGACTTCTCCAAAAATCTTTGGGGAATGGGATGACTAAAAAGAATCCAAAAATACCAACAAACGATGGTGACGAATACGATGCATTCGGTTATGGTAGAAAAATGTATTGTTACCTTGCACGAAGTGGTGTTACCAAAAGTATCAAAAGAAAGTATAATAAAAGATTCCGAAAAGAAGGTAAGAAGACTCTGGATGAGTAAGTGGTGGAGAATCTGGGCAAAGAGTCTAGGTGAGAAAGTCGGAGAAACCGACAAGCAAGCAAACACAGTTGCGGTCATTCGTACTGTGTGGTGGGTAACCCACATGGCAACGTGTTGGTTCATTATATTAAACGCAATTGCCAATCACGGTTGGCACCTAATAGGATTATAGTATGGATTACCAAACAGATGTAGAAACTTTTATGATGGCGGGAGAACAAGACTATCCTGACTTTGGGGGACTTGAATCTGATCAAGCACAACTCTACATGAACCTAATCAGTGAGGAGTACAACGAGACACTCCAAGCATTCAAAGACAAAGACATTGTAGAAGTCGCAGATGGTCTTGCCGATATGGTATGGGTCATTATGGGCATGGCATCTACTTTGGATATTTCCTTTGATGAGGTCTGGAACGAAGTGAAGGCATCCAATATGTCTAAGTTCGTTGACGGCAAAGCGATCAAGGACGAGAACGGAAAGATTATGAAACCAGAAGGATACTTCCGTCCTAACATAAAGAAGTTGATGGAATGATTAAATATATCAGACACAGTGAGACTATTAACAACTGTCTAACTACTGATGCTTATGGTAACAAAATTCACACGGCATCTGGTGACTATGTTATAATTGTTGAAAATGCGGTAAAGGGCAGTTACATACCCATATCATTGACCAATGTTAATGGTGAGTGGATTCCTTCTCAGATGGAGTTTGATTTTGGATAAGTGGGATCAAGCACATCTACAGACAGCGAAGGTCTATGCCGAGTTGTCACATGCACGAAGAATGAAAGTCGGTTGTGTTATCGTAAGAGATAATCGTATCATCTCTATCGGATACAATGGTATGCCAAGTGGTTGGGATAACAATTGCGAATATGAAATCGGGGCATACGAACTCAATAAAGAACTAAAAACTAAGGATGAAGTTTTACATGCGGAAGCGAATGCTATCACAAAGGTTGCAAAGTCAACGGAACAGACGGAGGGTGCAGTTCTCTATTCTACCTGTGCCCCCTGCATTGATTGTGCCAAACTCATCCATCAATCTGGAATCACCAGAGTTGTCTATGGACACAAGTATAAATCGCAAGAAGGATTGACTTTCCTTCAGAAGTGTGGTATACTTGTTGAAACTACTGACGAACCAGACCCTAATAATTTGCCTTGGCAACGGAGTTTATACCCCTAATGAATCCCTTTGATTATGTAAATGCGATTAACTATTCCAAGAAAGACATCATGGTAACTCGTGATGATGAGAAGGCATACAATGGTTTTATGGTAAACCGTTCACTGTCTTACTTCTCTGACACTGTTGTTATCGCAAATGAGATGAACAAGTACCACCACCTAGACTCACGTCTACAATTTTCTTTTCTTATAAATATCATTAGGAAACGGAAACGTTTCTCTAAATGGGTAAAACCTGAATTAGAAAATGACCTTGAGTCGGTGAAAGAATATTATGGATATAGTAATGAAAAGGCACGACAAATACTATCCCTCTTATCACCTTCTCAAATTAAACAAATAAAAGAAAAGGTGAATAAAGGTGGAAGAAAGTAACTTAGTATCATGGAGTCCTGTGAGTATGCTAGAGATCACTCTGGCAGAACCCGATGATTTCCTCAAAGTGCGTGAAACTCTAACAAGAATCGGAGTTGCCTCACGCAAAGAACAGAAACTGTTTCAGTCATGTCACATTCTACATAAGCAGGGAAGGTACTATATCGTACACTTCAAAGAACTGTTTATCTTGGATGGTAAGAAAGCAAACCTAGAACAATCAGACGTAGAGAGACGCAACACTATCGCGACACTACTGTCAGACTGGGGTCTTGTTGAGATACAGAACAAAGAAGTTGCAACGGAATGTGCACCATTACGACAGATTAAAATCATCGGATTTAAGGAGAAAGATGAATGGGAACTCTGCCCCAAATATAATATAGGAAACAAATGAGTCGTTTTGACGATAACATACAATCTATTCGTGATAAGAAACATTGGTGGGGTAGGATAGAAGAGATTACATCTTACCAGTGGAATGATGTCATGCCAATGGTTGATACTCATCCAGATAAACTTTACGACTGGAATCGTGATAAGCAACGACTGGGTATGAACTCGTTTCACGAACGAGGGTCTGCACCTCAAATCGCAAAAGATATTGTTGCGGAGATGGAAGAGTTCTTTGTAGACCCTGCCCCTAAGAAATTTGAGTACGAGAGGGGAGCACCTCAAATCACGAACATTGCGTTTTGTGGGTTTGGTCAGTTCTCTGGTTCGTACCCAAGACATAAGGACAGTATGGATGTATTCCTACTCCAAGTAATCAATGAGTGTAAGATCACTATTGGATACACAGAGGAACCAACGAATGCAGACGAAACTGTTGTTATGAAACCAGGCGATTGTGTATGGATTCCGAGAGGGACATGGCATCAACTAGAACCCACAGTATCACGAGTTACTTTCTCGTTTGGATTTGAGAGTGACCCTGACTGTGACCCCTCCTTTTTTGTTTAAAAAAGTGACATGACATTTGGTTATGACCTCTATCATAGAACATTACCATTATATATAATAGCGGAAGGATAATCTTCCCACCAATCTGGAGCAAAAAGTTATGAAGACCCGCACATTTGGACGAGTAGAGAGACTCGGAGATGCGCTACTAAGTTTGATAGTTTTAGTTACATCAATTGTTGCTATCCTACCACTTGTATAGATAGACAGAACTAGGGTGACTTAATAGGTCACCCGACATTTTTAGGTATATTATGAAAGCATATATGATTGCAGATTTGAACAATCCGACCTCTGTGAAGTATACAGAGATTGCGTTAGAATCATGGCAGAAACAAGACATCCTTGACATTGAAGTCATTCAGTGTTACACCCCCGATACCATCTCAGAACTAGAACCCCTCTATAACTGGCAACTTTTGCGACATCAGATGCAGAGGGGTTTGAGCAGTTCCCCAAGTGAACGAGCGGGTGATATATCTCATTGGCAGTTGATAAAGAAACGTGCCGAGAGTAAAGAACGATTCTATGTAATGGAACACGATTCCTATCTTGAGGACGCAGACGAGTTCAAAAAACAACACGACTTCTCTATGGAGCACGGACTTGACTGGGCAAATCATGGACTGTTTATGTCTTGCTACTCCCTCTCTCGTAGATGTGCAATATACATGAATGACTTATTATTGAACAAAGAATTCCCTCTCAATGGTGGTCCTTATGGTTGTATGGAGAGACTTGTCAAGACCTACCTATCTCATAATCCAATCAATAGTGAGTACACCTTTATGTGCCATTATGCTGACACCGACAAGATTGGTCACGGTACCACAGCAAAAGAACTGCATAAAGTATATAACTCTAGGTTTGAACACCCCACTAAGTTCACGAGAGCATCAACCCAAGTGATATCTAAATCATTTGGTATCACTCAAACCCATGAAGGTATGGAACAGAAACCTTGGGAAAGACACTGGGGAAATACTTTTAAAATTATTGATTGACATTGCCTGTTTGTTCGTGTATAATGGGTACTTAATTATGAGGAATCTATATGGACTTTTACACAAGCATTGACAGATACGGTTCTACCCTACTCTATCGTGGGTACAAAGATGGTCAACGTGTCAAGAAACGCATCCCCTTCAAACCTACCATGTATGTCAGTGGTCGTAAGAATGTTGGATGGTCTACACTAGATGGTAGACCTGTTGAACCCATTCAGTTTGAGACCATGCGAGAAGCAACCGAGTTTAGCAAACGATACCAACATGTAGACAACTTCAAGGTCTATGGACAGAACAACTTCATCTCACAGTATATCGCAGAGGAGTTTCCCAACGACATCAAGTTTGATCGTGAACTCCCTGTAATCACTACCATTGATATTGAGGTTCAGTCGGACGAAGGTTTCCCCGAACCAGATCAAGCAAACTATCCAGTCACCGCAATCTGTACCAAGTCTAGTAAGGAAGACTTCTTTCGTGTCTGGGGTCTGGGTGAGTACACTGCCAAAGAGAACTGCATCTATACTCAGTGCAACTCTGAGTTGCAACTACTAGATCAGTTCCTTGACTACTGGCAGAATCATGGTTCACCTGACATCGTGACTGGTTGGAACTCTAAGCAGTTTGATATCCCCTACCTTGTTAACAGAACAAGAAAGGTCATCGGAGAAGAATCCACCAAACGATTCTCACCTTGGGGTACTGTCTCGTCTCGCACCATTCGTGGTAAGATGGGTATGAAAGATGTGGACACCTATGATCTGATGGGTATTGCTCAGTTGGATTACTATGATCTGTTCCGCAAGTTTACTCTCAATACTCTGGGACAGCAAGAGTCCTATCGTCTGGATCACATTGCCCATGTCGTACTGGGTGAACGCAAACTCTCGTATGAGGAGCACGGCAACCTACACACACTGTACAAGGAAGATCACCAGAAGTTCATTGACTACAACATCCGAGATGTTGAACTGGTTGACCTACTGGAAGAGAAACTCGGTCTGATCACTCTGGCAATGACTATGGCATACCGTGGTGGTGTGAACTATGAAGATGTGTTTGGTACGACTACTATCTGGGACACTATCATCTATCGTCTGTTGAACAAGCAGAAGATTGCGGTTCCTGCCAAGACCGAAAAACCCAAGGGTGATTTTGCGGGTGGTTATGTGAAGGAACCCCAAGTCGGTTCTCACGAGTGGGTGACATCCTTTGACTTGAACTCCCTGTATCCGATGATCATTGTACAATACAATATGTCACCTGAGACTGTGGTAGATGGTCTGGTTGATACTGATGTAGAACGGATGCTTGCGGGTGTGACCAATACCACTGGTAACTATGCGGTTGCCCCATCTGGTGTTCGGTTCACCAAAGAGAAAGAGGGTATCATCCCTAGTGTGATTCGTCAGTACTATGCCGAACGCAGAGAGATCAAGAAGCAGATGTTGGACGCAAAGTCCGAGTATGAGATTGCTCCCACCAAAGAGTTGTCAAACAAGATTGCCACACTTGACAATCAACAGATGTCTATCAAGATTCTGATGAACAGTCTCTATGGGGCACTGGGTAACCGATGGTTCCGATACTTTGACCAACGAGTCGCAGAGTCTATTACTCTGGCAGGACAGTTGTCTATCAAGTGGGCAGAACGAGCAGTCAACCGTGAGATGAATACTCTACTCAATACGGACGAGGACTATGTGGTTGCGATTGATACTGACTCGGTCTAC
>Ga0209603_1001732_pt1 | contig 22039 bp, 15 predicted proteins | sample COGITO_mtgs_1206_FD_184812 | JGI IMG/M metagenome (GOLD analysis project Ga0209603, IMG submission 184812) | Pelagic marine microbial communities from North Sea - COGITO_mtgs_120607 (SPAdes) (version 2) | ecosystem: Environmental > Aquatic > Marine > Epipelagic ... | reverse complement strand
GGCGGCGGCGGCGGCTTGGGGGGCGAGGGCGGCGGCGGCGGCGGCGAGGGCGAGGGCGGCGGCAGCGGCGGCGGCGGCGGGCGCAGCGGCGGGGGCGAAGGCGGGGGCGGCGAGGGCGGCGAGGGCGGGTAGCAGGGCGGCGAGGGCGGGGACCCAGGCGGCGAGGGCAGCGAGGGCGGCTCCGGCGGCCGCGGCGGCGGCGCGGGGCTCGTTGGGGGCAGGTCGTAGCCGGCGTGAAGGATGCACCTGCGTTTGAGGGAGGTGCGCGAGTGTTGGGTCGGTGGGCGCGTGCATGAGGGGGTTCAAGAAGGGTTGCTTACATGCCCGCCGCGCGGTAGACGGGGAAGGGCGGCGAGGGCGGCGGCGCGCCCGGCGATTGCACGGGCGGGGTGGAGGGCGGCTCGAAGGGCGAGGGCGGCGGCTTGGGCGGCGAGGGCGGCGGGTGCGGCGCAACCATCTGGTTGTAGTGCGGTCCGCAGTAGCAGTAGCTGTGCTCGTGCACGTCCTCCTGCGGGTAGTGCGCTGCCTGGCCGGTGCGGTGCACCTTGAAGCCGGCGTAGCCAAAGCGGCCCAGGGAGTGGCAGCGCTGCGCGCACGAGCCGGGCGAGAGCGCGGGCGCGTGGAGGAAGAGGTCCTTGCGCCCGTCGTTGTCAAAGTCGCGCACGAAGATCTGCTCCACGTTGGGAAGCGGGCTATCGCGGCGCGCGTTGCCCGGGAAGCGCGAGTAGGGCGCATCCCCCGTGAGCAGCCGTCGCGACCCAAAGTTTGCGGTCGTGGAGGGGTCTGCCAGCGTCTCGGGCATGATGCTCGAGTAGTCGCCCGTGCTGGTGGCGTACTCCGTGCCGCGGTAGATGCGCACGTGGTCGCGTCCGCTGCTGGTGACCACGTCGGCATACGAGCCGGAGGTCATGTAGGTGACTGCAATGTCCGTGGTCTCCTCGTTGACGTCGCCAAACTCGTACGGTGGCGACATGCTGCCGCCGGCCGTCGTGTCGCACGTCCGCGTGTACTCCTCTGCTCTCGACAAGGACCCCTTGTTGCACTTGTAGCTGCCATCGCCCCCGTCGAGCCGCGTGTATGGGTCGCCGTTCAGGTTCGGCTCCCTGCCTTTGAACATGTGGCAGCGGACGCGGTCCGCTCTTGCTTCATCTCCGCAGTTAGTGAGGGCCAGAATGTGGTTGCACCCAGACGTCTGGTCGCACAAATTCTTGCAATCGTCCAACGTTTCCAATTCATGCACCAACGACGACCCGGGAAGCGGGTGCAGCCGCTTCCAAATGATCAGGTCGGTGTAGCTATTTGCGCGGACGGGGTTCACTGCTCGGTCGAGAACGTAGGGGCAATCGTGGCTCTGCAGGCGACGGGTTTCGCTTGCGTCGTCTTCGAGAGCACCGCCCAGGTCGCCCGACACCTTGTTGTCCCGTTCCAGGTCTGTGTCCACCTCCATGCGGATGCACGCATTCTTGGCTCCGCGATTGGCAAAGCACAGGAGGTTGATCCCCGCCGTCGCTGCGCGATCCAGGCGCATGGCCGCAACGGCCACCGTCTCGGTGTAAGTCGGCGCGTTGCCCACGTACCGCTCCATGAATCCCGGGAAGCCGAGGTAGGCGAGCGCATTCGGGCTCTCTTCTCCGGTGCCGATGAGGAGCGCCTGGTGCCGCATGTCCAGGTCGGTGAAGAAGCGCGCCGACGAGAGCGTGCGGTGCTTCGTGTTTGCGAGCGGCGAGAAGGCCATGCTCAGCGTCGGCTGCATGTCGGTGCAGGTGCCCAACTTGTTTGCCGTAGAGCGCGCGTAGTGAACGTATGTGTTTGTTTCCCAATTAAAATTGCAGTCGTTCGGGTCAAAGGGCACCATGGACTTTCGCATCCAGCACTCGTTTGTGTTGGTGTCGTACGTCATGAACTGGCACCCATCGATCGAGTTGCACACGTCCTTGCACTCCCGCACCGAGCCGGTCATGTACCTGGTACTTGAATATGCTATGCCGCTGGGCATCCATCCCCGCTGAAAGTCCCATTCAATGAGGTCCCAACCGCGGGCTGGGACCAGATCTCCAGGGTCGCAGTTGGTATTGGGCAAGGGATCGTCCCAATTGTCAAAGGCTCCGAGGCACGTGGGGTAGTCGATCTTGCACACGTAGTTTGCACTAGTGGCTGGCAAGCAGTTGTTCTCGTCCGCGTCGGGCTGATCGGAGCGGCACAGTGCGCCGTAGTTGGCGTGGCATCCCGTGCCATCGGGCTGCTCCTCCACCGGAGCAAATGAGTCTCCGAGCGTGGCGGTGCTGCTAGCCTGCACACCATCGCTTGAGATTGCAAGGTCCGGCTGCAAGTACTTGTATACGGAGAGGCGGCGACTGCGTCTGCGGTACTCCTCCCCATACTCTTGGATGGGCGTCATTACCCGCGGGCTCACCCACATGTAGTCGTCCGTGTTGGTCGTGCCCACAAAGACGGCGCGCTCCGGAGAGGAGCACCCAAAGTCCTTGCCGCGACACGTCGTGCCAAAGCCGTGCAGCGTGCCCACAAAGTTGACGGTCGACACGACGGCCCGGCCCGCGCCGAGCACGATGCCGAGCGAGTGGAAGCCCACGCCGCCCGACGACGCAAGCAGGCGGTTGCTGGGCTGGTACTTGGTCAGGAAGACCTCGACGGCACCGTCCTCGTAGACGGCAACAACGTCGTCGGGCGCGACGCCGTCCACGTCGCCCGCGTAGACCTGCGCAAAATCCCTCGTGCCGATCCGCACGCCGTGCGCGTAATCGAAGAACTGTCCGTGCACAACGTCGGGCTGCATCCCCTTGAGCTGGTAGAAGCAGCTGTCAATCGTGCTGCGCACGTCGCGCGCCCGCTCGCCATAGAGCAGCAGGACGCCACTGTAGAACTCGCAGGCAAGCTGCGAGCCGATGGGGCAGTCGGGGTGGTTGGCCTTGCTGTGGTGGTACGTGTTGGTTGCGGCGCCGGCAGCGTTGACCTCGCGGCAGTTGGTGTGGATGTACTCGTGTCCCATGTTGGGGCAGATGTACCACTTGCCCTCCTCCTTGATCGTGTCGTACGCGTTCGTGAGGACGACGGCCGGGTTGTCACCAAAGCACATGCTCGGCTGGTTGGCCATGTAGAGCCGGTTGCCGATGATGATGTCCGCCATGGAGTCGTCGTCAAAGTTGCCTACGGCGGCCACGCGCGACGTGTGCACTGCTGTGCCCACCGTTGTCATGGTGCTGAAGCTCGTTGCAAACGAGTGGTTTTGCACGTCCATCTGCTGGTGCCAGATCCGGCTCATCCGCTCTTCTCCTCGGTGCGCCACGCAACACTTGTCATCGGTGCTGCCGTCCTCGGTGCACGCCGGCTCGGTTCCCGGGCTTTGGGGGTGCCACTCGGTGATGGGTGGCGCGCTCATCTCCATAGTTGTCGCAGTCGGTGCCGTTGAGCAGGTCGGTGCGGAAGCTCATGATCTCGGCGATGCACGTATCGTCCACGTCAAAGTGGGCGCCTGCACACAAAAAGACTACGCGCGTGTGTGTGTGTGTGCGTGTGTGTGCGCGTGTGTGTGTGCGTGTGTTCAAGAGAGAACGTCTTACCGTGAAACTCGTCGACGCCCTGCGTCACGTCGTCGGGCCACTCCCACCGGCCGTCGTCGACGCCGTCGTCCTCGTGCAGCGCGCGCTTGCGCTCGCGGGCCAGGATGGTGCCCGTGTGCACGTACTTGCCCGAGGGCTGCAGCTCCTCGAGCTTGGCGCCGCAGATGCACTCGGCGTTGACGGTGACGTACTTGTCGTTGGGGAACTCGGCATTTGGCAACCAGTTGGCGCACTCGGGGTAGGCGGGCATGCACGTGTTGTCCTCGCCCTCGCGCTGGAACGCGTTGCGGCAGAAGGCCTCGCACCCCGTGGACGTGTGGTGGTAGCTCGTCCAGTGCAGCGGACACTGGCCGTTGTTTTCCTCGGGCCACTCGTACGGCGCCGAGTCCTCCGCAAAGTGCAACTCAAAATTCGAGTCGACCGTCCAGGGCCGGGAGTCAGCACTGTACTCCGCATGCGTATAGTAATAGAGCTCGCAGGTCGACAGACCGTCATTGTATCCAATCGAGTTGCACGTCAGGGTTTCGTCGTAATTGTTAGGGAAGTCTTCGTAATCGTAGGTTGCGTGCTCGCTGTCGTAATTCCAGTTGTAGACATAACCACCGGGTCCAAAATTGTCGCACAGGGCTTTGCATTGCTTCAAGCTCACTCCGTTGACCCGGGACGGGTTGATCGCGCTGTCGATGTTGACATCGGGGTTGTTGGGAAAGTTAAGGCGCACCATGTACAAGTCGGACATCCTCTTTCCCCCATACGAATGGGGGTAGTTTCGCGTGTTGGGCACGCCTGGATCGGAAGGGGCTTCAGTGAGCGCGCAGTACTGCAGCTCCTCCGCACTGGTCTGCCCAATCAAACCCGGGCCGCCGTGGATGATGAACTGGTTCTCCGCGTGGCAGCATTCGTAGTCGGGCACGTCGTCGTCGAAGCAGTTGGAAAACGCGGGGCCGCTCGGCTGCTCGACCTCGTTCGTCGTCTGCGCGTAGTCCTCCAGCGTCATGCGTTTGCCGCACGCCTCCGGCTGCGAGCCGTACGGGCACCCGAAGTCGTAAAAAAACTTGGTGTCGATGCCAGCTGGGGAGCGGTAAACGAATTCGGCGACCCCAAATTCCATAGGGACGCGCACCGACCCCTCGCCGCCGTCGCTGCACACCCGCAGCGGCCACAGGCGCATGTTGTCCTTGAGCATGCTCTCTCCGATCGGCTCGTCGCTCTCGTCAAACCACACGGTGTGCTCCTGCGCGAGCGACGGCGGCGAGGCGCCCCAGTTCCCACCGTTGCCCGTGTAGCCACTCAGGTGCGCGTTCGTGTACAGCGCGGAGTGGAACATGCGCGGACGCACTAGCTCGCCCTTTGCATTGTGCAGCATGTTGATGGGCGACACGCACGCGCCTCGGTTTGCCTGGTTGGGGTTGGCGTAGACGTCCTTCTCCTGGTACTTGTAACTCGCGTACGCGAGCGTGCCCTCCTGGCCGTCTGAAGTTCTGCCATCGTCCCGTTTAAAGCTGTTCGGGTACGGGTTGTCCGGCGATAGAAATGCGCCATTGCTGTACGGGAAGCCGACGCCCCACGTGCTGCTAATTCCGTAAATTTTCCTGTCGCGATCAAGCCGATCTTGGTAGCCTGTGATGCCAACTGCGACCTCAAACCGGTATTCGAGCTCGGCCTCGGCAAGGCGCTGGCACGTCTTTGTCTGCGTGCCGCGCCCGCACAGGTCGTCCACAGTGGTGAGTGTCCCCGCGTTCCAAGATGTTCTGTGCGTGCGAAGCCGCAGATCGTTCCCGTGGAAGAGGTCGTCGCTGTAGTCGGCGCACGGCATCTCCATTTTGGCGTCTGGGTCGCTGGTCCAAGTTCCAACTGCTCCGGCGGCAACTGCCGCCGCGTCGTGAGGATCTTGGTTTGTCGGATTGACGGGATGGTTGGGCACCTCGCACGTATCCGACGAAAGGGTGGGCCCCATGCGCACATAACGCTTGGCGGGGCGCCAACCGCAGTCTGAAAGGTCGGTGTTGGGCGCGCACGGGTTCCTTCCCGGCGGGAAGACCGACCACATGAGCCCGTCCTCGCACACTCCATTGTTGGGGCCGTACGTGTGGCTCCTGGTCTCAACAGCGCCGGTATCGACAATTGTCTCCTTCCAGTTTTGCGTTCCCGAAACGCACGAGTTGTCCGGGATGTCCGGGCCCGCCTGGTCGAATTCGAACGCAAACCGCCGCTTGCCGCAGTTGGCGTCCGTGCCGTAGTAGCACATCGCACCAAATTCTGACCCAGGGCCGCCGTCGCGGCACGGGAGGTCCCAGTCGGGTCGCATGTTCAGCGGCGTAGTACTACCAAAAGCAGGGTTGCTCCCGATGTCGGCATAGAGCGAGTTGTCCTCGCCGGTGTAGACCCACTTGCCCGGCGCAGTGGAGGGAGCTTTGCCGTCAGACCACGCCGGCAGTCCGATGCACACGGACTGGCGAAAGGTGCCAAACCCGTCCCTTGCTTTGTAAAAGGGCGTGTTTGCCCAGTAGTTAATGCTTGGGTCCTGGCCCGCGTTTGCGGCGCTCTTGAGATTGTCGTCCGGCTCCATGTAGCGCGGCGCGTAGCCGTAGCCGAAGACGACCAAATTCTTGCGGATGCCGCAGCTCTGCAGGTTGGTGCCCAGCGTGCACCACTGGTCCACGGCCTGGTCGACAATCTTCGTGCCATCGCTTCCATCGCTGCACTTGGCGCCGTCCTCCATCCGCCCTCTATTGAGCAGGTAATCGTGGCCCATCCTCGACTTCCAGGGGCAGTCGTCGTTGTTCTGGTGGAGCGAGTCATACGCGTTCTTGGAAAGGATCGACTGCCTGAAGCCGCCGTCCCACTGCACGTCGCGCGAGCGGTCGCCCGAGCACCGGTCGCGCGGCCGGTAGAGGTCGCGGTGCGCCACAAACGGCGGCCAGTCGTTGCTCGCGTCCCAGCGCCAGCACTTTTTCTGCACCGGCACGAACTCATTCAGGACGGCATCAAACGCGGGCACCTTGTAGCCCTTGGTGCTCGCGACGCCCGAGAGCTCGCAGCGGATCGAGCCGGGCGGCGGCGAGGGCGCTGGCGGGAGGCTGGGCGGAAAGGGTGGCGGCGGCGAGGGCGGCGGGTAGGCCACCCTGTTTTCGGCGAGCGTGGCGAGCAGGATGGACGGCGTGACGATGTTGCTCGCGTCGCGTTTGGGCCGGCAGCTGTACTCCTCGTCGTCCAGGTCGAATTCGCTCCACCAGAGGCACACCTTGGAAAGCGCCGAGTTGCACACCTTCTCGCTCGACGTGTGCACGATCGCATCGATGATGTCGTCGTCGAACCACGTGTCCACGTGCCCCAGGCGCAGGATCATGCGCGCGTACTTGTAGAAGGCGCGCCAGATGTCGGCGTCCACCGCCGAGCGCGCGCCGAGGAAGAGGCCGCAGTCGCCCAGTCGCTCGCCCGTCGCAAAGCCGGCCTCGTGCTCGTGGTTCACGAGCCACACGCCGTGCGGCGCAAGCAGCTGGTGCCGGTGCACGATCTCGTCGCACTGGTCCATGGTCACGTTGTGGCTCATGTGCAGCGGGTGCAGCTTGGGCATGTCGCCCGCTTCGCCCGAGCTTGCGTAACGCGAGAAGCCCTTGCCCGGATCGTCGTCGTGCCCCGGGTAGATGAACCCCTCGCCGAGCATGCCGAGCCCCGAGAGCATGTTGGCCTCGTTGCTCGGCACCACCTCGTGCCGGGTGATCTTGCGCAAGCACTCGTACGGGCACGCGCTCGAGCGGTAGGTGCCCTGGTCGATCATGCGACGCGCCGTGGTCAGGGCGGAGAGCTGCGAAAACGACTTGTGGAAGGGCGCGCGAAAGCCGGTGGTGATTGTGTCGCCGCTGCCGCCGCACGCGGGGCCGAAGCCGCCTGTGTAGTTTGAGGCAGGCGGGGTGTACAACAAGCTGTAATGTGAGGTTTGAAGGTGAGGCTGGCTTACAGTACAGGTAGAAGAGGGCGTTGGAGCCGTCGTCGAGCCCCTCGGGCGCGGTGTTGTACGTGGAGGGCGACCACGTGCGCAGGCCGATGATGCCGTCGGGCGGCGGCGCTGGCGGCATCGGCGGAAGTGGAGGCACCCGCGGCGGCGGCGGCATGGGCGGCGCGGGCGGTTCGGGCGGCGGGGGCAGGGCGTGCGCCATCTGCTGCACGCTGAAGGTCTCAACCTGCGCAGAAGCAGAAGCGAGGGCGCGGGTGAGCAGCGAGACGCGCACGCGCGCGCGCGTGCGCGCGTTGGGGTTTGAGCAAGCACGCGCTTACAAAGGAGTGCGCCATTGCGCAGTCGGGGTTGGCGTTGCAGGCGCTGCGGCATTGAATGTCGATGGGTCGCTTGTCGTCGGCCTGGTCACGGCTTAGAAACCGAGAGCCGTTGGCGAGGATCATGCCCGATCCCACGGGCATGCCGAGGCACACGGCGTTTCTGCCCTTGACGCCCTTCCGATACACGACGGAGCGCTCCGAACCGCCCGCCACTCCTATGCACAGCTTGGTGCGGTACACCCTGATGTCCGTGCGCAAAGGGTTGTGCACGATCAGGTGGTCCGACTCGGGCAGCAGCAGGTCCTCGTCGATGCACCAGCAGTTGGGCCCCGTCTCGCCCTCAATGTACACCATGGTAGCAAAGTTCATGCGGCGGTCGTAGTCCATTACGCACTCCCGCATGCACGCCTCGGGCTTGGCCACGTTTTCCACAACTCGGTAGTGCCTTCCCGCGCCCTGCCTTCCCGCAAAGTGGTAGCCCTCCTCGAGCGCAAGCTTGTAGAAGACGGTGGACTGCTCCTCGATCACAAAGTGCTCGTCCCACGCGTCGCGGTGCACGGCGTACGTGTTGATGAAGCGGCGGTACCGCAGGCCCCTGTCCACGTTGTCCGTGCCCACGTAATTGTTGACCAGATTGGCCGTCGAGAGAAAGTGCGCCATTGCCAGGTCGTTGGGCGCCTCGTGCGACACCTCGGGCTCGGCGGTGGCCTCGCCCGTGGCGTTGAGCTTGGACAGGTCGTCGTAAGCAAAGCAGGTGCACTTGGAGGGGCGCACGTGCGTCTGGTAGCCCTCGAAGAGCCCGGGGCGCAGGTCGACCTCCATCATCTCCACGTCGTCGTCGTGTCGGCGGAAGCACATCGACGCGCAGATGTCGCGCCAGAAGGCGATCGCCGGCTCGCCGGAGACCGAGTCGGGCATGTGCTCCCACCCGGGCGAGAGGCTCGTCCAAAAGTACGGCTTGTGGCCCATGTACGCCGGCAGGTCGTAGGTGCCCAGGACGAACGACTCCGACTTGTGGTTGTCCTGCTGCCATCCCGACGCGAGGTGCGACGCGTGCGCATTGTTGGCGGGCGACTCCACGTACCGGATGACGCCGTCGGCCTCGCCCTTGACCCAGATGTGGCCCTTCTCGAGCGTGCTGCGCCCGCGCGTGAGCACGGCGTGCGCCTTGTACATGACCGCCGAGGGGATGACGGTTGTGGCGCGCGCGCGCAACGCGATGTCGCTCCAGCCCGACATGCTCGTTCCCTCGTTCTTGTTGGAGTCTTCCGTGAAACAGCTGCACCTGTTGAAGTTTGTGGCCAGCGAATGGGTAACGGGAGGTGGGCGTGGGCATCTAAGAATAAAATGAGGCGTTTGAATGGCATGGGAGCGCACGTGCAGCTCTCAAAGTTGAGGCGCGGCGGCGGGGGCGGCGGCGGCGGCGGGGGCGGCGGCGAGGGCGGCGGGGGCGAGAGCAAGGGCGGCGGCGGGGGCGGCGACGCCGCGACCGCCGCGCCCACGTCGCGGGGCGGCGGCGGCGGCGGGCTGGGGTAGTTGGTCGGCACGGAGGCCGACAGCCGTCGGTCGGTGGGTGGCACTGCCGGGAGCCCGGCCCGAGTGCGCACGAGCGCAACGTCCGGGGTGAAGTACGGCGCCGCCGGCAACCCGCCCCGAATGCGCACTGCCGTGGCGGAGGGGGTGAAGTACGCGATGGTGCGCGCCGGCCCGCAGCGCGTCGACATGGTGCCAAAGCCGCATCGGTTGGACACGGAGTTGGGGCCGCCGTCGTGGCAGCGCGAGTCCACGACCACGGTGCCACCGTTGGCCACGGTGCGCTCGTCAAACTGCTCATCGGTGTGGTACACGTTGTTGTCGGTGTCGACCCAGCACGAGTCGCGGCACGAGCCCTGCCGGCTGCCGCTGTTGCGCAAGCAGTGGACGTCGGTTGTGGTGTCGCGCGTGCGCGGGTTGCACTGGTGCAGGGAGGTGCCGTAGTCGCACGCAAACTGCGTCGACTCCGGGGCGGTGCTCAGGTAGCTGCCGGTCCACAGGATGGCAATGGAATCGAAGCCGCCGTCGGAGCACGCGAGCTGGCTGCCAACGGCGTTCGAGGTCTCGGCGTCCATGCAGGTGCCATCTCTGCGCTTGTAAAAAATCTCGGTATCGTCTGCACCCACGCAGTCGAGCAGCCAGGCGTTCGGCTTGGCGGGGTCCGGGTAGAAGTACGCCTGGCACGTGTCGCGGCTGCCCTCAAAGTAATCATTGGGCGGCGGCGACATGGGCGGCGCCTGGGGCTGCGGCGGCGGCGGCAGCGGGTGCGTCTTGTTGGTGACCCCCCCGAATGCTTCGGAGCTGATGTCCTGCGCCGTGCGCGGGCCCCAACTGTAGCAGTCGGAGGCGTCGGTCCCGAGCGCGCATCTGGTCGTCTGGCCCTGGTTAGGGTAGAGCGGGTCGTCGACAAAGGTCTCGGTGCCAAAGCCGCCGTCCTCGCACACGCCGTTGCGCGCGGTCGCGCACGTATCGTCGGGCTCGATCTCGCGCGTATTCTGCCGGAAGCCGCACGCGTCGCACTGCGTCGCGTAGGGGCACATGGTGGGCAGCCACGATCCACGACCGCCGTCGCGGCACTTGGTGTCGCCCACGACCAGGCCCTGGCACGTCGTCTGGCACTCGGAGAAGGGCGTGTACGGCGGCAGCGGCGGCGGCACGGGCGGCGACTGGTGCGGTGCCATGGGCGGCGGCGAGGGTGACTCGATTGCGCCCGTGACCGTGAACGCGCGCAGCATGGAGAGGTGTTCGTTGGCGCAGTTGCGCGCGCACGCCATCTCGCCGTCGTTTGCGCCGGGGCACGAGACCGTGCGGTGGCTCGAGCGCAGCGCGAGGTCGAGCGTGTGCACGTTCGAGATGCGCTTCACGAGCGCCGACGCCTGGCCCTGCTCGGGGTCGAAGACGGTGCGCTCGGCGCCGCCGCCCAAGACGTGCTCGCCCTCGGCGTACGCCGGGTACGAGTGGTAGTCCTCGGCAAACGTGATCGGCGGGGGCGGCGGGAACGTGTGGTACACCAGTGGCTTGTTGGCGCACGCGCAGAACGGCAGGTCTGCAAGCTTGCACCGGAGCGGGTTGGACGTGTTGAACTCGGCGAGCATGTCGGGGAGCATGTCGTGGTACAGCCCGCCGTTGCGGCCGCCGTAGGAGCAGCCCTGTGGAAGCGGGGATGGGGTGTCAACAGGGTTGAGATTTGCAACAGTGCGGTCTAATGTGGTGAGGTAACCAGGCTGCTATTTTCTTGCACCCGGAAGCAGCCCTCCTCGATGTCCATGCCCTCGCACGGCGCAAACGAGAGTCGCAGCACGTCGGCCGTGCCGTGCTTCTTGGCGTAGTCGGCGACGATGCCGCGGCACGTCGCGTACGACACGATCTCGCAGTCTTCGTCGTAGTCTTTCTCCCCCTCGCTCGAGCGCTCCTGGTAGTAGGGCGCGGGCGGCGGCGGCGGCGGCGGCGGGCTCGGCGCGGCGGGCGCAAACGCGCCCGTGGGCGGCGGCGGCGGCGCAGGCGGGCGCGGAGGCGAGGGCGGCGCAAGGCTGCAGTGCGTGTCGTACTGGTTCTGGATGGCCGGGTGGATCACGGGCGGGCACTCCCTGCGCACGGCAAGGCGCGCGAGCAGGGGTCAGCGCAAGCGCTGATGTGGTGCCAATATGGTCCAAGGGGCACAAAACCACCGCAGCAAGAAGTCGAGGCACGAGTCCTGCGCGCAGCCCTCGCTCGGGCACTCGTGGAAGCCGTCGTCCTGCGGCGAAAGGGGGTGCGCGGATGGGTGCAAGAGCGGGCGATGGGCCGCGCGGGCTTTGGGCGCACCCGTCCGCCGGCGTGCGACTCGCCGTTGCAGCTGTGCCAGCAGATCCGCTCGCAGAAGGGCGCCACGAGGCCGTAGCCGGTGATGGGCTGGTACTTGCCCAGGCTCTCGGCAACGGCCATGCAGATGCTCTGGTGCTGCACGCCCTCGAGGCCGCCCTCGCAGATGGCCACGACGCGCGGGCGCACCTCCTTGCGCACGTACAAATCGAGCGATGCGCGCTTGACGCCGGGCGGCGGCGGCGGCGCACGCACGGGGTCGTAGTAGTGCCGCGTCTGCACGCCCGGCGGCGGCGGCGGCGCCTGAAGGACAAAAAAGACTGAGTTTGCAACTTGTAAATCCAATGTGGAGCAATTGTTGGGCGAGAGAAAGACATGCCGCGGTCGGAATGGGTTGGCCGTAGCGGCTTCAAAAAGTTTCGACGATTGCTGCTTGAGACAACCTTTAGGTTTGATGGCACGGATCAAGCAATGAATTGCTGGATTGAGCAGGTGAAGAACCAGTATTCGAAGGTTTGTATTCGTTGCAGTAAATGCACCACGATGGCCCACCCGACGATACGAAACTTTGCAAAGAATCGGTCCGCTGCTTGTTTGTGTAACGGAAACGCCCCAATCGATAGCAAGCAATACTTTGAACGGTTTCTCGCGACTCTCCAAACAAGCCGCCTGAAATTGGTGGACATCGTCACGTTTGATGACTGGAAGGGGTGCATGGCAACAAAGAGACAAAAAACGTCTCTGCGCGTTCAGTGCATTGACTGTGGTGTCGCGGACTACGCGCAGCTCGGAACGTTGTCCAACCAAGGTTCTGGGTTGCGTTGCAGCTGCAAAGGAATGCCGGTGGTGACGCGATTTGACGAATTTTGCAAGCAGTATGCCGACGCTGGACTGTCACTTGTTTACCCGTCTTCTGCAGAGGAATGGACAACCCACATAAAATCGAGAAGCTCAATCGTGAAACTCCGATGCAATGCTTGTGGGGTGGAAGCAGAAAGTGTGGCAGAGCGAAGACCAGGCGCCAGGCTGTCGTGTTTCTGCACAGGGAACGTGTCGTACTCATCCGAAATCAAGTTTCATCAGCTGCTTGCCTGTCTTGCGCAAGGACGGTTCTCGTGGGTTAATGCGCCCACTTACTTCGATTGGCAAGGGTGTAACCCAAACAAGCATTCAAGGATCTGCTTGAGGTGCAAAGTTTGCGAATTGAGCGTCAACCCGACAGTTGAAAAGGTGATGCAAGGAAACGTCGGTTGTCTCTGTGCCAACAGTGGCGAGCTCGTGGTCAAAGACGAAATCGACTCCTTTCTTGACCTGGCCAATTTCAAGCTGTGTCCTCAGAAGAAGTTTAACGGCCTCGTTGGTGTTGGAAACGGAAGCCTTTCATACGACTTCTGCATCGAAACTTGCTCGGGGATGCCGCTTGTATTGATAGAAGTTGATGGCGGGCACCATTTTGGTGGTGGCCATGCGCACTTGAAAGGTGATCGTGATCACACGCTTGAACACGATCTGCGGAAGGAGCGATTTGCTTACACAATCGGCGCCACGGTGCTCAGGCTCGAAGTGAGAACAGTAACCACCGAAAAGGCCAATTGGAGAGAATGGTTACGGTCCAAAGTTGACGAGGCGATTCAATTTCCGCGATCTGCGATCCATTGCATCAGCCACGGAAACCAGTACGTCTCCGGCCCGTACGGTGATCTTCGGGTATAGGGCGTTATTTGGTTCGGGTATAACTATGTGTTCAAGGTGTGTTTCTCACCGCCGCGGCGGCCACGGTCAACAGGCCGCTTGCTTGCTTGGAGTTGCACTGCGCAATGTGCGCGTACATGTGCGCGCGAGGCCCCAGCCCGGACGAAATCAGGATGCACCGCGTCTCGCCCTTGCGGTAGATGAGCGTGCTCGAGTCCTCGGTGGGCCAGTGCATGTGCACGTCGCCCGCCTCGGTTGAGGGCGAGGCCCCCCAGAAGGCGGTGACGCCTTGTTGCCTTGCAAACGCGAGCATTGACATCGCCTCGACGATCGTGCGGGGCAGCGGCAGCCCGCCCGAGCCGGGCGACGGGTAGTTCATGTCCGGAACCTGGGCGGCCATGGCCGCAGCGTCGGCGTGCGTGAGCAGGCGCGCATCGTCGCGCGTGCTGGGAAGGCCCACGCAGAGCGGATCTGGCAAAGGGTTAGGGGGTGCGTGTGATCAAGCGGAGGGTCGGGTGTGGCGTTCTATGGCGCTGGCGCACTGTCGAGCCCCGGCGCCGTGGCGGAGCACTGGCGCTCCGACTCGATCTGGCGCGTGTAGAGCTCTGCAAGGCGCAGGCGCACGGTGAGTGGGTGGCGCAGTTGGATTGGGGTGCGGAGGCGGGTGGGAACGCAAGGTGCGCACCGACACCAAAGTCCTCGATCTTGCACGCGCCCGCGCTCTGGGCATGCAAGGGTAGGCGTGAGAGGGGCGATGGCACGGTGGCGGTGGCGGTGGCGGTAAGCAAGGCGTGGACGCACCTTGAGCAGGTAGCACCAGCCCGTGCGATCGACGTAGCTAAACGGAAAGGCGCGCTTGAACGCAAACGCGCGGCAGATCTCATCTGGCGGCGCCTGCTGCAGCTGCGCAGTCGCCTCGCAGAGGGCCTCGCACGAGGCGGATGTCACGCCCGGTATGCCGCCCGTGCCGTAGAACGTCATGATCTCGGCCTTGATCAGCTCGTCGGTCATGCGCACGTTGTACTCTTTGCGCTGCATCAGCCGCCGGCCGTAGCCAATCGACGTGGACGATGTGGCGTCGGCGGCAACGGTGCCATCCGGAGACGATTCGGGCGGGACGTACGCGGTGTTCAAGTTGGTGTTCTGCGAGTCGAGGATCTCCAGCTTGGCATTCTCGAGCAGGCCCTGCAGGATGGGGTTGCCCTCGCCGAGCTTGTCGAGAAGCGCCTGCGTGCCCTTGAGCGCATCCCGCGTGTCCTCCTCCCACTGCGCGCGATCGGTCTTCCGCGGCGCCTCGTACTTCTCGAGGTCGTTCAGGCGCGAGCGGATCCGCCGCAGGCTGGCCTCCGACGTTGAGTCGTGCGCAACGCGCACGGGCGGCGGCGGTGGGTTGGGGTAGGCAATGTGGGCGAAGCACACGCTTGCGCGCCGCTTCTCCTCCAATACGCGACGCGCAAAGAGGCAGCTTGCGCGCTCCTCGGTCTCGGCGCCGTCGACGGCATCGGTCAGGATGTCGAGGCCGTAGTCGGTGAGCCGCGGCAGCGGCAAGCACTGCTCCGCGTCCTGGGTGGGGTTGGTTGCACTTTGTGGCATTTGGCCCAAGTCCTGTGCCAGCTAAGCTGTGTCGCGTGTTGGTTCAAATGGAGGGTTTTCTTACCGCGTAGTACGGCGGCGGCGTGCCGGGCGGCGGCGGCGGGAGGGGCGGGTTGTCCGCGTACTGGAAGGCTCGCGGCGGCGGTTCGGGCGAGGGCGGCGGCGAGGGCGGCACGAGCGAGTACTTGTGACGGAAGACGCCGTTGACGAAGACGAGCCCGGGCGACTTCTCGAGCACGTTCTGGATGGCGCCGCAGCTGAGCGGGTTGTCGTTGCAGAATTTCGTGTCGATGGCCGTCATCCCGCCTGCAAACGCCACCAAGGGCCCGTGAGACAGCTGATGTGTTTGTGTGCGTGTGTGTGTTGGTTAGAAATTGCAGTTGCTTACTCCGCACGCGTGCGCGGGCCGCAAAGGTCCCAAACGAGTCGCCGCCGCGGAAGATGGGCACCTTGAACGTGTAGGAGCGCATTGTGCAGTCGGCGGCCGCCTTCGTGTCAAAGCCGTCGCCAAGCGCAAAGTAGCCCAGCTCGGTGCGGCTCACGGTCGTGGAAAAGTCGTGCTTGTACTCGGAGCCGTCGGTGCCCCCGCACGTGTTCATGCACTTGATCTTCCTGATCTTGCACTTGACCTTGTCGTCGCTGCACGCGTTGATCTGGTAGGCCAGGCCGTGCAACGCTCGGCCGCCGTCGGTGAAGATCTCGTACTTGAAGCGGCGGCACCTGCCACGAGGAAGAGCGGTAAACACTCTTGGAGTGACTTTGTGTGCGCGTAAGTGCGCGTAAGTGCGCGCAAGTGTTCGATTGCGGAGCGCATACGTGTCGTAAAGAAACTGAGACGAGGTGCGCGCGACCGAGTTGGGGTTCAGGTCCTGGTACGTGTGTGGCTGGTCGTAGGTGAGCGCGTTCTCCTCGGCCTCGTGGCGCATGTTGCGGCACGAATGATAGACAAAGACGAGCGCGCGCTCCTCCATGTTGTCCGGGTCAACCGACTGCCACTGGTGCGCGGCCTGCACATACTCGGCAAAGTACCCGTCCTTCCCGGCGCCAATCAGCTCGTTGAGGTCGATGATCGACGCCGCGTACGAGTCGAATATGCGCGTGTCGATCCGATCTATGCCCGCCCTGTAGTTATTCCTCTTCCACTGGTTGTACGAGAGCTTCTCCATGCCATAGGGCCCGCACGCGTCGAGGTACCAGCTGCCGTTTGACTGGCAGTTCTGCGTCACGTTGCCCGCGTACGTGTTGTAGTTGGACTTTGAGAACAGGCTGCCCGTGGAGGCGACGAGCCACCAGATGATGCGCAGCTCCGGGACCTTGCACGTGAAACACGCGCTGCACTCGTCGGCGCTGTTTGCGCCGATGAAATTCTCCCACGCGCCCGCAAAGTCAAACTCGTACATGGGGTTGGCCATGGCTGCGGTCTCGGGCTCGTTGTTGTCGACCGTTTCGCCCGAGACGGGGTTGCGCACGCGGCCCTTGCTGCTGATGGCGCTGTTCTTGGGCGCCGTGAAAAAGCGCTTGCCCGTGCGCGAGTTGAGCGTCGCGTCCATGATCGAAGTGAAGCGGCCGATGACAATCGGCAGAGAGAAGAAGGTCATCAGGTCCGCCGACGCGTCGGGCCCCTTGAAGCACGTCAGTTCGACGCATAGCAGTTGGTCGTTCCAACCGCTCGGCTTGAAGTAGTCGAGGATGCACATGAGCGTGTCGATGACCGCAAAGAGCCCAGGAAGCGCAATCTCGGTGAGGAACTGCGCAAGCACAATGCCCACCTCGTGAAATGGACAGCTTCCAGAGAGGCATTGAACGGTGTAGAGGTTAGGGTGTGTGTGTGTGTGTGTGTGTGTGTGTGTGGAGGGGTTGGAATCGCTGCGTTTTGCAATGATGGCAAAGTCGACGCCAATGGTCACCACGACTGTCAGCATGCCCGACTTAACGAGCATCTTGAGCACCATCATGACGCTCTTGAGCAGCAAGAAGAATGCGTCCATCAGAATCGAGAAGCACGTCTTGATGATGCTGCCGAGGATGCCAAAGGCTATGTCGAGAAGCGAGGGCACCATCGTGATCAAGAAGACCGCAAGCTCGTTGAGCGCCGTCGTGAGCGATCCCGAGTCGAAGGCGGGCGCCGCAAAGTCGCCGCCGCTCTGCTCCTGCAGCCGACGCGCGGTGGCCAGGCCAAACGTGAACGTCAGGTTTGCGGGCACCTCGAGCATCATGCGCCGCGTAAACGACGCGCTCTCATCGGCAAAGGCGGGCGCGCGTTCCGGCGCCTCAAGCTCCTTCTTGTAGAAGCTGTACCGACCGCACCACGCCGCCGACTCCGCGGTGGCGGTGCAGTCCAGGCCATTGTACGGGAAGTCCTTTTCGGTCAGGAGACCCTCCCAGTGCTGCCGCATGAAGATGAGCGAGAAGACCTCAAGCAGGAGCGTGATCGTCGGCTCGATCAGGTAGTACGTGGCCGTGTTCCACAGGGGGATGACACCCGCGTTCAAGATGTCCACGGCGCCGTTCCACAGGATGCGCGTCATGTCCCACGTAACTTCGGCCACGTCGAAGAGCAGCGCTGCGCGCTCAAAGGCAATGTCCGGGTCCTCGTCGATCCAGACGAAGAGCTGGTGGATGATGAAGAGCAGAAGCAGGATGAGGACAAACTGGTACATCTGCGCCCACGACCTCGCAACGCCGATGGTTGCGGAACGCAACGCCCCCTGCCCCTTCTTCAGGGTGCGCGCAAAGCCCGAGGAGGAGACGGCCTTCTTGATGTCGCCCCCGCCCCCGCCGGCCATGGACGTCAGGGCCTGTTGCATCTTGGCACCTCCGCTGCCGCCGCCACCACCACCGCCTCCCATGCCCTGCATCATGGCGCCAAACCCCCCGCCCCCGCCCCCGCCCCCGCCCCCGCTCGGAGCGGGTGGCGCGCGCGCGGGTGGCGCGGCCGGAGCGGGGCGCGCGGCCGGAGCGGGGCGCGCGGCCGGAGCGGGGCGCGCGGCCGGAGCGGGGCGCGCGGCCGGAGCGGGGCGCGCGGCCGGAGCGGGGCGCGCGGCCGGAGCGGCCGGAGCGGTGGGAGCGGCGGGCGTCCGTTTTCGGCCGAATCGGCGCGCAATCGCCTTCCTGGCGTCGTCGGCGTACTCCGAAAGGTCTTCGTCCTCGAAAAAGTCCATGGCTTGCCACGCAAGTGCGCGCGCGCACACGCACACGCACACGCACGCTTCCCTACCCTGCACCTCTCGTGTTACTAGTAATTGCAGCGCTATTTGGTAAAACCATTTAGCGCTACCCCTAGTGGCACTATAAAGGACTGTTTGGGCAAGGGGATGGCCAGATCCTGCGGGGCAAAATGCTGCCTGGCGCTCCTGTCCACCCTCTTGCAAGCCACTGTCGCCATTGTCTTCATAGGATGCTGCTTCTGGTTTGCGTCGCTCCTCCTGACACCCGTGCGCATCATAGGGATCACGCAGCTACCACCGGGCATCAAGTATGTGGATCACCAGAGTCGCTTCTGATAACCCTCGCGCAAGAGCCAATAGGGTGACCAGGCAAGTGGTGGGGGGGAGTGGAAGAGCTGGTTTGGCATGCACGCCATTTGCGCCGCAGTGCTTGGGTTCTCGTTGGAGCGCGGCGCCTTGGACTCGCCGCTCAGTAGGCGGCTGGCCGAGAACAACGAGCCTTGCAAGCAGTCGTGCGACGCAAGCTACGACCGGGCCTGCGATGCGCAAGACTCGGCGGGCAAGTGGACACTGAGCTGCGACCTGCACCCCACCACGAGCTGCGACGACGATTGCCACTACCCGCCGCCGCCGCCGCTCGACCCGTGGATGGGTGCGTCCGGAACGTACCCGTCGCCACCGCCGCCGCCCCCGCCGCCGGACGTGGCGCTGCTGGAGATTGCGTGGATTTACTTTTTGGTGGCGCTGCTGCTCTGCCTGTGCTGCACGTGCTTCAGCGTGTACCACTACTCGCACCGAAAGAGTGGAGGCGCCGACGGCGGTGGAAACAGAGACACGCGCGAGGGCATTGCCTACTGGTGCTGCTGCTTCCTGACGTGCTGGCGGTCAAGGGACGACCACTGGGACCAGGAGGAGCGCGAAGCGCGGAGCAGGCTGCGGAGCGAGGAGAGTCCGCAATCGACGCCCGTGCCGACGCCCGTGCCACAGGCCATGCCGCCGGCCATGCCGCCGGTCATGCTCAAATGAATGCGTGCGCGCGCGCGCGCGTGTGTGTGTGTGTGTGTGTGTGTGTGTTTGTGTATGTGTGCGTGTATGCGTGCGTGTATGGCCCAGGCAAATCGCTAACGCGAGGCGCCATAATTGCTTGTTGCATATCCTTAGGAATAGAGGCGTGGTTCATTACACTCTTATAAACGCTTGTCTACCCTTGCCATGGAAGCGAGCAGCGAGGACGAATCCAACCCTCCCGAGCCCACGGGGGATGCCGTGAACGCCGACAACCTGCCCCAGGCGGGCGGCGGCGGCGGCGCGGGGGCAACCGCGGCGCCGCCCGCGCACCCCGTCTGGGCGGCCGCCGCAGGCGCCGGCCGAGGGAGCGGAAACAAGCAGCAGCAGCGGCCCGAGTCGATGTACGCGCCAATCTCCATGATGGAGCTGGAGATCCGCGGTCGCAACGACCTGGATGGCGCGTCCAGCACGACAAGCGATCGTGGGGGAGGCGGGGGCCGCGGCCGACCCAAGGAGCGCAGCGGGGGGCGCAAGCGCGAGAAGGCAAAGAAGCGCGTGCGAGAGTACGACGACGACGACGACGACCACGACGGAGATCGCGAGGGCGAGGAGTGCAACGACGACGACGACGACGACGGGCGTAGCGCGGCAAGCCTGGACATTGCGGGGGCGGCCTTTGGCGGAGCGGCCAGCAAGAAGCGCGCTTGCGCGCCGTGCGGATCGGTGGCCGAGAGCGACGACGGCGCGTCCGTGACCTCGAGCGTCGTGCGCGCCCGCCACGCGCGCGCCTTCCCCGTATCGGGCGTGACGTGCGTCGGCTGCGCGCTGCCCGCCAAGATCGCCCCCGTCACCGACTTCATCGCCAAGAACATGAGCACGATGGCCGAGCTGGCGCTGTACAAGATGGCCGCGCTCGTCTACAAGACCAAGGTGGCCGAGCCCGCCGAGGAGGAGGGCGTCGACGTGCCAAACTGGGGTGCGCCACCGCCACCGCCACCGCCACCGCCACCGCCACCGCCATTGCCTGCGCGCGCGCGCACGCAAGCAGCGCAGCCTGCCCTCGCCCTTCCGCGCGCGCACGCCGGCCCGCTGCCCGCGCGCAGACTGGAAGGAGGTGCGCGCGCACTACCAGCTGCACGCGGTCGACTCGCGCATGCAGCGCTACGAGAACATCCGCACGCTCTCGGCGATGCGCAAGACGCTCGAGATGCAGCTGCTCAAGCGCGACCAGGAGACGGGCGAGCAGTGGCTCGACAAGAACAACGCCGAGTCGATCATGAAGGTGATCGCCGCCAGCAGCCGCGAGCTCACGCTGCTCGCGGACGCCGGCGCCACCAAGAAGCGCGGGTAGGCGCGCACCAGAAGAGCGGAAAGCGTGGGAGCGTGCGCGTGTAATGGTCCTGATAAGCAACGTGTTTGTTGGTCTTAAATGGCGGAGCGACCTGCCGCAAAGGCGTTCCCGATGCTGCCCAACTTTTCGAGCCTCCGCGTGGCGCGCACGGGCATGACGGCGGACGGCAGCGTGGACGACGCCTCCGACGAAGCGGGCCCCGCGCCGGGCGAGGTTGCGACCCTGCACGACCAGTACCTGGAGACGTCCGACTTTTTCGTCGCCGTGCTGCAGCAGATCGACGATGGCTCCGACAGCCTGAAGCGCGTGTGCGAGGCCGTCAAGTCGTGGTGCGCAACCGACAAGGGGCGATGGGACACGTGCAACGACGAGGACACCGACAAGGAGTGGGTCAAGCTGACCGAGAAGGTCTTCACCAAACACGGGCTGCCGCAGGACGTCGAGGAGAACCCGCCCCTACCGTACCCCAACTTTGTCAGCCTCTGCAACATGGACCCCGTGAAGCGGCTGGTGCGCATCGGGAGGCGCTGCTACTGGGCAAACCAACAGAGGTTGGTCCTGGAGGCGGAGAAGGAGGGCGATTCGTGGACAGAGCAAGAGAGCGAGCTCAAGTTCCAAGCGCTCAAGGCGCTCATCGCCGAGCCCGAGGCCTCGAACGAGACCTCCGACGATTTCCCGGGCCTTGCCGCGTGGACCACGGAGCGCGACGACCAGGCCGACGTGGCGCTCGCGCTGACCGTGCTCGCCAAGGAGTTTGGGCAAGACGCGGCTGAGTTTGTGCAGGAAAACTGCCGGCAGTGCATCATACAGCAGATTGCCAGGCTGGAGAATGCAAACTCAACAACACCGCGCAGCCAGGTCGCCCGCATGCGCATGCAGCTGGCTCGCCTGACGTCGTGGATCTTCACGCAGATTACCCTGTCGGACTTGGTGGATCCGTTGTACCAGTATGGCGGCGCGCTCTGCCGCGAGTTGTACGGCCTGGTCGACGTGCTCTCCTACGCGCTCGAGAATGTGGCCGACGTCATCGACTACGACGACAATCGCGAAGGCGACGAAGCCAGGTGGGCGGAGTGGGCGTGGACCGCGCTGAGGGACGTTGCCAAGTACGGTGACGCCGCCGGCGACGACTGGTCCAAGTATGCGATACCGAGCGGCGACACGCAGGACCTCGCGTACTTGAGGTCCATGTTGTGGTTCCTGCGGCACAAAAACCAGCCCATCAAACTCCTAGTGCTCGAGGTCATCCACAACGTGCTGCGCATCACCTCCACCGACCCGCTCGCGCCAGAAATGCCGCGCAAGGTTCGCTTCCTCCGTAGCTTGATCGACGCAAACGGCATCACCCTAATCGTCCTGGCGACCATCTGGTATCCGGAGGGGCATAGCTGGAGCGTCGTTGCGCTCGAAACCATCGCAAAGCAGCTCGCACAGCTGGACAAGCAGCAGCAACGCGAGCTAAGCAGGTTGCGGCGCGGCAACTAATGTTCCGACGAGGCAACTCCAATTAATAATCCAAAGTAGTGGGTCTCTTTTCC
>Ga0209603_1001728_pt1 | contig 22069 bp, 16 predicted proteins | sample COGITO_mtgs_1206_FD_184812 | JGI IMG/M metagenome (GOLD analysis project Ga0209603, IMG submission 184812) | Pelagic marine microbial communities from North Sea - COGITO_mtgs_120607 (SPAdes) (version 2) | ecosystem: Environmental > Aquatic > Marine > Epipelagic ... | reverse complement strand
AGTATGGAATACGAAGCAGTCATCGGACTTGAAATTCACGTGCAGGTTAAAACCCGCACCAAGATGTTTACCGCCGCACCTTACCATTATGGTGCTGCGCCCAATACGCTAACCGACGCCGTGGTGCTTGGCTTGCCCGGCACGCTGCCAGTGCTCAACCATTTCGCCATCGAGCAGTGCGCTAAGCTTGGTCGGATGCTCGGTTGCGAGATCGCCGCAGTCTGCAAGTGGGATCGTAAAAACTATTTTTATCCGGACTCGCCAAAAAACTACCAGCTCACGCAAAACGAAGAGCCGCTTTGCATCGGTGGTAAGGTCGAGATCGAGCTCCCTGGTCCGTCGCGCAATGTCGAAGGCGACCACCTCTGGGTGCAGCTCAATCGTATTCACCTCGAAGAAGACCCGGGCAAGCTCACACACGAGGCCTTCGATACCGTAATCGATTTCAACCGTGCTGGCGTGCCACTCGCCGAGATCGTGACCGAGCCCGACATGAGCTCGTCCACCGAGGCAGTCGCGTTTCTCAACTGCCTGCGTAACATGATTATCTATGCCGGTATTTCCGACTGTGATATGGAGAAGGGGCAAATGCGTTGCGACGCCAACGTATCGATTCGCCCAGTCGGTTCCGATAAGCTCGGCACCCGCACTGAGATGAAGAACCTCAACTCCATGTCCAATGTCAAGGCATCGATCGAATACGAGATTTCACGTCAGACTGATATTCTGGAAGAGGGTGGCAAGATCACGCAAGAGACCCGCCGCTGGGATGTGGATAAAGCCATTAGCTTCTCGCTCCGCAGTAAGGAAGAGGCGCACGACTACCGGTATTTTCCAGATCCTGATCTGATGCCCGTGCGGATGGACCGCGCCCGCGTGGCTGAACTCGAAGCCGAACTGCCGGAGCGTCCATTGGACAAACAGCGCCGCTACCAAGAAGAGCTTGGTCTGCCGTTTACCATCACATCCGTGCTCTGCCAAGATCGCGAGCTCAGTGAATTCTTTGAAGCCGCTCTGGAGACGCACAACGCGCCCAAGGCGATCGCCAACTATATCACCAACGATTTACTTCGCGAACTTTCTGCCGTCTCCGACCACGGTGAATCGGCACACTCTGTCAGCCAATCAAAGCTTACGCCCGCGCACATCGCGACGCTCGTTAAGATCATCGACGAAGGGGTGATTTCCAAGCAGATCGGTAAGGAAGTCTTTACGGACATGTTCGCCACCGGCGACATGCCCGACGCCATCGTCGAGAAAAAAGGCCTCAAGCAAAGTAACGACACCGGCGAGATCGAAGCCCTCTGCCGCGAAGCTATCGCTGGCAACGCGAAGGCAGTCGGTCAATATAAAGACGGCAATGAGAAGGCGCTGAATGCCTTAAAGGGACCCGTGATGAAAGCTACTAAAGGTAAGGCAAATCCTGCGATGCTGGATCAGCTATTAAAACAGCTGATTGATGCTGGGTAGTATGCTTTAGGCTATACATAAATCGAATGCAATAGTCCTATTAAAATGCCTATAATCGCCACTTGCCGTGTGGCTAATTGCTAGCAGGAACGGCATCTGCGGTGATTTGGGTTTTTAAATGGTCGAGTAGTTGGTTGAATTCATGCGATAACGCATTTTCGTTAATCAAAACTGACATCTCGTCCAGTATCCTGTTTATATTTGTATTATTTTGCATGCATGCCAGGCCCCGCAACTTGTGCAGGCTGCTACGTATTGCACTCAGTTCTTTCCGCTCAATATGCTGAGTTAGTTGCTCTAGACCTAGGCTGAACGATTGCTGGTAGCGTTTATTTAGCAACGTAATCTTAGTGGCATCGTCCCCTCCCAGATAATCTAGCAACCCGCGTTGAGGCGTACACGAGTTATATTCTTCCGAGTTAAAAATAATGCCTATTTTATTAGCCGTAAGAGGTTTTTCGATGAAGTGATGAAACCCTGAACTTAGACATTTTTTTGCAGTTTCTGAATCGGTTAAAGCACTATACGCGATAAACGTGGGTGGGTTGACCGTGGATGTTAGAAAATACTCTTGGACAACTTCTATACCATTCATGAGAGGCATATTAATATCTAATATAACCACATCGAATTTTTCAGATTGTAGTTTCTCAAGTGCTTGTTTGCCATTACAAGCCTCTATCACTGTCGCTCCCATTTTCTCGAGTAAAATGCGATAGGCGTAGCGATTGAAGTCCATATCATCCGCAAGCAACACCAACTTTTGGTCAAAGATTAGCTGGGTTTTATTGCTGAGGGTTTTCTCATTAATGGCGGCCCCTAATTTGAAGGGCAGTGTCAGTTCGAAAACGCTGCCACTTTTAGTTTCGGACTCCTTGAGATTAAGCGTGCCATTTAGGGTTTGCGCAATCCTTCGAGAGATCGGAAGCCCCATCCCAGAACCGGGCTGACTATTCTCATTCACTGCAAGGCGTGTTGATGGGTGGAATATTAAGTCCTGTTGGATTATTGGAATTCCTGGGCCAGTATCTTTAATGCTAAAAGTTGCAGTGATATTTTTTTCATTCTGCTGATAGCTCAATTCTAAGTTCACAGACCCGCTGTCGGTGTACTTAATCGCATTGGATATTAGGTTAATGAGAATCTGTCTGAGTGGTGTAACTGCTCCAATCCAATTATTCGATACTTCTGTTAGATCGCAACTCAACTGCAAGCCCTTGCTTTCGGCTTGGTGAGAATGCATCGCTATTAAACTTTTAATAATGGTGTTCACATCAAACGGTTCTTCAGTGCAATGATAGATTCCTGCTTCGAGGCTGCTGTAATCTAACGTAGGTATAATTAATTGCTCTAGGTGCTGCTTGCAGGAAATGAGGTAATCGATCAGTTCGGCTTGAGTATCAGTTAAGTCTTTCTCTTCCGCTAGTAGTTGCGAGATGTTGATTATACCATTTAGAGGATTTCGAATCTCGTGGCTGAAGCTGGTTAAGAAATTTTGCTTTTCTATGTTTGCTTTTTCTAATTGTTCATTGCGCTGTTCCAATTCGATACTGCGGAGCTCAACGATTGCTTCTAATTCCTTGGTTCGAAAATGAATCCCTATTTGTGCACCCAGAGTAAATAAAACCGTAGTTGTTTCATTGTCCCATTTCTGCTGGTTCTTAAGAGGCCCGAGTAAGATGAGGCCATAAAGTTGCTGATTTGAAGAAATCGGAATGATGACCGAAACATTCAATGCATTGCGTAGGTCAACTAAGCTTAGATAGACTGCCGGATCGATACTCTTAGTTACTTTGTTAATGTTTAGGGGTATAGCTCTCTTAGAAAGCGACACTATTAGTGGACTATTAGCAGCAATCTCACGAACTGCCTTTAAATTCGGGAACCTGCCATTCTTAGCAAGGATGCGATAAGGTTGACCTTCGTTTTCTCTTGTAAAAATGGCTATATTTCGAGTTGGAAGTGATCGCTTAATTACTTTTGCAATTAGGTTAATCAGCGACTGATTGTCATTAAACTCAGTAAACTTAGTGGGCAGATCTTTTAACTGAGTTAAACCAATTGTTGGTTCATTTAGAAATACAGCTTCTAGTACGCGTTCGACCTGAAGTTTAATGGCGGAGACGATCCATGAAAGTAAAACAATCACTAGGAATGCGCCGATGCCATGAATCCAGATCGATTCGGGTGAGAGGGGGGTATTGAGCGTGCTGAAATGATGGGCTATAACCAGTAGGTAAACAAAACTTGCGGTAGCGCACAGGATTAGCTGAAATAAATTTTTATATAATTGGATGCGCACAGTAAAAAAATCTGAGTATAGTCCTTGGGTTAGAAGTACTAAGGAAAAACAAAGAAAAACATTTCCATAAGGTTGCACAGGGATGTTAAACCAGAGTGGAAAGTTCGTGGCGCCACCAATGCATCCTGCAATCCATATAAATAGTATGAAAAGATTTTTTGTCGCACGGTTGCCTAGATGCTCTCTCCATCCGCGAACGAATAACTTGGCGCTTAAGAATAAATAGCCGAAGAAGTAAGTGAGGTATAACCAAGTTAATGGCCCTGCTTCTGGCCAATAACGGTGCCCAAATTTAGGCTTAACCCCCTGCATGATTAATCCTGTAGGCAGCATCAGGCATAAAATAAGTGCTCCGAGGTAGCCATATTTTAGAGCTCTGTTTGATTTTTTACCTGATAATATAATCGAAAAATGATATGCTGTAATCGGCATAAAGATCGATGCGCCTGTCAATAACCGACAAAAGTAATCCGCTTGAATTTCACTACTAGAGATGCGCCATAAAAAATAACCGAACGACCATATCGCTATTGATACCAAAAGATTTACATAATACTTACTGTGTAATTCATTAGTTTTAGCTGCATAAATAGCTGTTGCATAAAAAAAAGCCGTCAAAAAAGTCAGTAGTGACGATAGGATAAGATATGTATTCACTTTACGGTTTCGGTATAGTTACTGCTCAAAGATTTTAAGGTAATATCAAGGAAACCCAATTCGGATCAAATAAACAATGCCAATAAGAACCTATTTGGTGGCAGATGACTTGTAGGTCGATTAAACCTATAGCTGAATGCGATGAAAAATCACCAGCAGCAGTGAATCAGGTTTTACTATCATGCTAGCGGATTGTTTGTTGTATGGTTTGGTTCTTGCCGAGTAGTTGCCAATCATTCGGCGATAACGGGGCGGTGGCCTGAGTCTATTAGTAGGCGTAGAACTCTCTTCGCTCAGGTACATAGTAACTGCACCTGAGTAAGCATGGAGCCTCTGCGCCGTGCGCGAAGTGGGCGTGAGTATGACCCCACCGATCACAATTTGATAAAATAGAGTAAGTTCAATTAGTGGGATAAGATTATTGAAATGTGGATAATTTAGACTTTCCTATTTGCGATGTCGTAGCGATTGATCGTATTAATCGATTGGCATGGGCTGTTTCTGTAACCTTTAAAGAAATTGTGGCAAAACGGGCTCACAAGGTTCAGGCGGCATCATTTCGATGCGACGGTCACTTAATGCCGAAGGGTTTTCGTCTATGTCGCGCACGTGCGAACGGTCGAGGCACGAAACATCACAAGCACTTGCGTAAGGATTAGATATGGATTCAAATAATATAACGCGCTACACCAATGGGCTAGAGCCAGATTTACCGCTTTTGGCAGTTGATCTAGGCTACAGTGCACGATCAAAGTCTTGCGGTGTGGCTTGGGCGGGTGGTGCTGTGGTTCAGTCATTTGAGTTTGGTGAGTGCATTGAAGCAGTTGCACAGCAGCTTTCTAGGGAGGGGCGACATACGCTGATTCTTGAGGCGGTACTATCCACTTATCATTCGCCCCAAGGAAACCCGACGATTCGTGGTGAGTTTGAGAAAGGCCGTGGTTGGTATCATGGCCCAGGTGTTAGCACCTTTGCAGCTGCGCTTCGCTTTGTGGGCGAGTTGCATCGAGTCTTACCGAAAGACCTGCGACCGATTCCCTTGGTTGAGGGTTTTTTAAGTTATAAGCCAGTGCGCACTGCGCATTCTGAAGATGCGCGGCGTTTGCTTGTGGAATTTGATCAAGCTGAGCGCTTTGAAGCGCTTTCAGGTAGTGAGCCGATTTGCGACTTGTTCGATGGTGTGCCGCAGATACGTCGTTACAATAAGCCTGCCTGAGTTTCGCCCTGCTCGGAAGTCGCGTACCTAAAAGGGCAACTGCTGTGATCGCAGTCTTTTGGGGTGTTGTTGGATGAGTGCGTCTTCAGCAATTATCTTTCGATCAAGTTTGATCTGCCATGGGCGGCTCGTTTGATGGTAATTTAAAATTACCTGTCTTGAGTGTTCCGAGGAAATCGATGTATAATCGAAACTATGAGAGCATATCTAGGTATTGATGGTGGTGGCACGCACACGCGCAGTCTTCTTATTTCGGAGACTGGCAATATTCTTGGACGTGCTGTTGTTGGTCCGTCAAATGTTCAACAAATAAGCAGTCAGGCGCTTCGGAGTACTCTTCAGCAATTGTTGAATCTGACATTTATAAATTTACCCGATGAGATTGAGAGCATCGCTTCGTGCTTTGGCCTTGCAGGTGCTGCTTCTGCTCACAACAAAGAGGACATTCACGCCACCTTAGGCAGCTTGATACCAGTACCATCTGAGCCTCCGAAACTGACTTCTGATGCGCACATCGCATTGGTTGGGGCCCTTGGTGATTGCCCAGGGCTAATGCTAGCCGCGGGTACCGGTTCGATTTGCTTGGGACGCGATGCTAATGGCATCATTCATCAAACTGGGGGTTTGGGGGCCGTCTTCGACGATTTGGGCAGCGGCTTTTGGATTGGTCGAAAAGCTGTGCAAATGTCTTTTCAAGAGTCCGATGGACGTCGACCCTCGGGGCCATGGCAAAGCAATGTCTTGAGGCTGCTAAGCTGCAATACGATTGAACAGTTGCAGTGTAAATTAAAGACCGGCGATATTAACAATTCACATGTCGCTGCACTTGCGCCGATGGTGATGCAGTTGTCTCTGGAAGGAGTCAGTGTCGCAGCTGACATTCTGAATAATGCAGTCCGCGAATTGGTTGCGGTCATCTCAACGACTTATGGTAAAGTGAAGCTCCGGACCGCGCATCTAGTGTTAGTGGGTGGACTGCTAGAGCAGTCCGAGCTATTACGTGACCAGTTATCCGCTGCACTCAAAATCGAGGAGCCAGAAATTCAGATCCAAAAGAGTTTGATGTGCCCGATTGCTGGTGCGGTTGTTATCGCCTGCCAGGAGTCGAACAATAGTGTCCCGAATGAACTTGAACAGGCATTGATTGCTCTGGGCACTGATTCCTCAGTGATTACAAGATAAATTAAATACTGAAACCCTCAATTCGAATTGGGTCTTGATGCTGATAACGACCTATTTTTATCGTTATTTACCTTCGCCTCCAAACGCTCCGGCCTGAAAGAAGCTCAAGGTAATGTAGGTAAATACTCCGATCACGATACCACAGTCTGCTACGTTAAAAGCTGGATAGCGCCCAGTCGGCAGCACCAAAGGAATGGTAAAACCTAAATGGAAATCCAGGAAGTCGATAACATGTCCGTGAACTAGACGATCGACGAGGTTGCCTAGCACACCGCCGATCAGTAAGCCAAAAGCGAGTTGCATTGAACTGCGGTGGAGTTCAAGTGTATGGCGAAATCTGTAAATCGCCGAGAGTGCAATCAATGCAAATAGGGCGAGGATCTCACCGTGGCCAGAGAACATTCCCCATGCAGCACCTTCGTTGCCAATATGTACAATGTAAAAGAAGTGTTCGATCACTTCGATGACATCGCCATCGTGCGGATAAAAATAACTATCCAACGCCAGATTGTTGAAAATCCAGATCTTGGTGAGTTGATCGGCCGCAAACACGATCAGCGCAGTAATAAGTAATCGCTTATAGGAAGTGTTTGGAGTTTTCAATTTTAACGTAATAAAGATCGAGTAAGACTAGTTTTCGTTTACAAAATAAAAATGGTGCCGTCTACGAGAAGGCACCATTCGAAAGGAATTTTCTTAAGTGAACAGTGAGCTTTTAATCGTCATCGTCCGACGTGATCTTTGGCGCATCGGCACTGTCAGCGAAAAGTCCACCTGCAATGCGTTCGATCTTACGGTGCTGGTTTTTTTCGAATTCAGCTTGGCCTTCGACTGAGTAGCGAGCGAAGGGCACGGCTGCGAGGCGATCTTTACTGATTGTTTTGCCTGTGACTTCGCAGACTCCATAAGTACCTTCCTTAATACGGAGAATTGCTTCTTCGACTTCGTTGAGGGCTTCTTGCTCACTTGATACGAGACTGAGTGCAAAGTCGCGGTCAAAAGCATCGGTGCCAGCATCGGCTTCGAGTTTACGATCTCCTTCATCGCGCGATGCGTGCTGCAGCGTGTCGGAGGTGTGGAGGTCGAGTTCATCGCTGACGTGCTGACGCAGATTGAGCAAAAGTTTGTAATATTTCTTCCACTTTTTAGGGATCGATTCATCTTCGAGTGAAGTGACCTTCTTCTTTTCTGCTGGATTGAAGCCTAGAATGTCTGCGAGTGAGGCAGCGCCGAGTACGCGTTTCTTAACAGGCTTATCTTTGACGATGGCCTTCTTTTTGACTGGTGCGAGTTTTTTTACCGCGGGTTCATCCGGTATCGACTTAATTTCTTTTTTACGAGTTGCAACGAGAGCCTCTACGTCATCAAAAGAAAAAGCGATTGGTGTAGCCTTATTACTAGCAGCTTCACCTTCGCGTGCGACCGACGGATTCTTGACTAAAGGAATAGCTTTAGCGGCTTGATTAGTTATGGATTTTTTAACCGCAACCTTGCTGGCTGGTTTCTTGGCGACAGCTTTTTTCGCTTTTGCCTTAGTAGCCGGTTTTTTAGTGGCAGCTTTTTTCGCCTTTGCTTTAGACGCTGGTTTCTTAGCGACAGCTTTTTTCGCCTTTGCCTTAGTAGCCGGTTTTTTAGTGGCAGCTTTTTTTACCTTTGCCTTAGTAGCCGGTTTCTTGGCGACAGCTTTTTTCGCTTTTGCCTTAGTAGCGGGTTTCTTAGCGACAGCTTTTTTCGCTTTTGCCTTAGTCGCTGGTTTCTTGGCGACAGTCTTTTTCGCCTTAGATGCTGGTTTCTTGGCGACAGCTTTTTTAACTGCAGACTTTTTTACAGATTTTTTAGCTACAGTTTTTTTTGCGGCAGATGATTTGGTCTTCTTGATAGTCATTGATAAGATAGAGTGGGGTGTTATTTATTAGAGTCTGAAATTTGTTTAAGTGCTTTAGCGCAACGAGGGGAGACGGCGCCCCAAGTATCGGTCTCGACTAGCGCAGGCACCCAGCGCCAACTGCGTGGGCAGCGTACCCCATCAGCATGTGCGACTTCGACTGTAAGTTCGGTTACAGTGTTGTCTTCGACGACTGTAACTTGAGAAAGAATAAAAAGTTCTGGTAGATCTGATTCATATTGTTTGAGGCGCGCGAACTCTGGGTCACTCAGCGAGCCAGTAATCGTAGCTTTCGCGTCGAGGCTTTGTCCGATTGCTTTCTCTTGGCGGAGTTCTTCTAATCCATCGTTGAGCTTTTCGGAGAGGAAAGTGCGTAGGGCACGGATGTCGCGGGCGACTTCGGGCTGATCCCACGCGTTATCCACAGAGGGCCAGCCGCTGAGTGCGATCGGTTTGTCGGTAAAGTCGCTGTCGTTCTGGGCATAGCTCCATGCTTCGTCGGCTGTGTGCGGGATTAATGGCGCGACTAAGCGTGTGAATACGCTAAATATAATACTGATCGCAGTCTGTGAAGAGCGGCGCAGCGGGTCATCAGGCGCACAGGTATAGAGACGATCTTTGAGGATGTCATGGTAAGTGGCCGATAGTACATTTGCGCAGAATGGATCAATGATATCCTTAAATGCGCGGTGAAATTCGTAGGCTTCGTAGGCTTCGGTAACCTTACGCACGAGTTGTGCGAGTTCGTCGAGTGCCCACTGGTCAATTGCATTGAGCTCTGCGAGTGGCACCGCATTGATGGCTGCGTCGAAATCATATAGATTACTGATCTGGAAGCGCAGGGTATTACGCATGTTGCGATAATTATTTGAAACATTGCGCACGATCTTATCGGATACGGGCACATCGCCACGGTAATCTTGCGAGCAGATCCATAGGCGTACGACGTCTGCACCGTAACTTTGGATCCATTCAGGAAGTGACCGGGCCTCTCCGTCGCTCTTGGATAGCTTGGTGCCATCTTCTTTAACGACGAAGCCGTGAGTGAGTAGATTCTTATAAGGCGCTGCTTTGTCGGCGATGACAGAAGTCCAGAGGGAGCTTTGAAACCACCCGCGATGTTGATCACTACCTTCGAGGTAGAGGTCTGCTGGCCAGCTTAAATTGGCGCGCTTCTGCAGTACGGCGCGATGGCTAGTGCCTGAGTCGATCCAGACATCGAGTGTGTCAGTGCCAGATTTGAGTTGAGCCGCAGTTGGCCAAGTATCTGGCAAAGTGATGCCTTCGAGTAATTCGGCGGTCGTTTGCTCAAACCAAATATTAGTGCCACCTACAGCGACTTTTTTAGCAATGGCGCGGATGACGCCAGCGTCAATGAATGCTTCGCCGTCTTCATTGTAAAAGGCAGGGATAGGAACGCCCCAGGTACGCTGGCGACTGATGCACCAGTCTGGGCGGTTTTCAACAGCAGCACGGATACGTTTCTCACCCCAAGCAGGGATAAAGTTAACATCATTGAGTGCTTCGAGTGCGAGCTTGCGGTCGCCGCCCTTGTCGAGCGCGATGAACCATTGATCCATAGCGCGGAAAATCACTGGAGTTTTGGAGCGCCAACAATGCGGGTAGCTGTGAGTGATGGTCTTCTTGGCGATTAATGCGCCGTTTTGGCCGATGATTTTCAGTACGCCACGGTTGGCATCGCTAATTTTACCATCTTCGAGCACGGAGAGACCGACCAATTCGGCAGGCACTTGGCCATCGTCAACGTAGCAACCATTGTCATCAAGTGGACAATACACGTCGATTCCGTTGTTGATTCCGGTAATATAGTCGTCTTGACCGTGGCCTGGTGCTGTGTGCACGCAACCAGTGCCACTTTCGGTGGTGACGTAGTCCGCGAGTAGGATAGGGCTCGGACGGTCGATGAATGGGTGACGCGCTTCGAGCCTCTCCATCGCAGTGCCGAGGAAAGTATTGATTGTTTCTGCATCTTCGAGCTTGCAGGCTTCGATGACCTCATCACGCAGAGCAGAGGCGACGATAATGGTGCTTTGATTGCTGGATTTGATAGCGCTGTATTCGATCTTTGGATTCACTGAGACTGCCATGTTAGCGGGCAAGGTCCATGCTGTGGTGGTCCAGATCAGCACCGAAGCAGGCTCTTCGAGCGCGAGTACCTTGAGTGCTTCAGCGGAGAGGCCGAGCTTTACATAGATCGAAACGCTTTTGTGGTCGCGGTATTCGATCTCAGCCTCTGCTAGAGCGGTCGCGCAAGGAATTGACCAGTAAACTGGCTTTTTGCTGCGGTAAACGATATCTTTTTCAACGAAGCTGGCGAAAGTTTCGAGTTGTGTCGCTTCGTAATCTGGGTGGATCGTCCAATATTCGTTGTCCCAATCGGCTAAAACACCGAGGCGTTTGAACTGCTCGCGCTGGCTAAGACGGTATTTGTCGGCAAATTTTGCGCAGGCTTCACGCACTTCGAGCGCGGTGTAGTCGGTGCGTCCGGTCTCTTGTAGTTCACGAGAGACTTTGTGCTCGATTGGTAAGCCATGACTGTCCCAACCTGGAATATAAGGGGCGTTGTAGCCCTGCATCCATTTAAATCGTAAGATAGTGTCCTTCAACGTCTTATTGAGGGCGTGACCGAGATGCAGGTCGCCGTTGGTAAACGGTGGTCCGTCGTGCAAAATGAAGGTTGGACCCACAGCATTCTTCGCTTGAATTTTGCCGTAAAGGTCAAGTTTTTCCCAGTGCTCAATACGAGCGGGTTCGCGTTCAACCAGGTTGCCGCGCATTGGGAAGGCGGTTTCTGGGAGGTTGAGCGTATTTTTGAGGTCTAGAGCCATTATTTAGATACCGAGGGCCATTTAAAAACGGCGAATGTGTTTTTTTGACTTCTCAAGTCAAGCACACAGAATTTTCTCGCAGATGTTTAGCTTTCGCGCTTGTTAGGTTGCGCTCGATCAGGCACCTGCTGAGCCTTTCTTTTAAAATCCAATGACACTCGCACTTATTAGTCTTCCGTATCCCGATCTCCCTTTATTAGCGCTCTTGGCTATTTCGCTGGTGGGATTTGTTGCGCTGGCTTTCGGCGGCGATTGGTTGACCCGTGGTGCCGTAGCGATTTCGAGTAACTTGAAGATAAATCCAGTGGTCATTGGCCTAACTGTGGTTTCGATTGCAACCTCGATGCCTGAAATGGCGACTTCGCTGACGGCTGCTAAGGATAATCCTGGCATAGCGTTGGGCAATATCCTCGGTAGTAACATTGCCAACATCGGCCTGATCCTGGGAATCGCTGCAATGATCGCGCCGCTAAAGATCCACTTGCGGTTGATTCGTCGTGAGGTGCCGATCCTGATTTTGGTCACGCTGTTATTTGCTTTGTTTGCGCTTGGCGGTGGGTTTCAGCGCGTTGAGGGCATCGTCTTGCTTGGGCTGACAGTGGTCTATCTAATTTATATCGTGCATAGTGCCAAGCAGCAGGATTCTCAAGTAGTTGCAGATGAGTTCGCCAAAAGCGCTAAGCAGGTTCAGCATAAATCGACGATCAAGGCTTTGTTGATTGTTGCACTGGGTGCTGCTGCGTTGGCCTTCGGGGCGAATTTACTGGTTGCTACAAGCGTCGAGATTGCGACTCGGATGGGCATCAGTGATTTGTTTATCGGCCTCTCGATCGTAGCGATTGGCACGAGTTTGCCAGAGTTGGCCGCTTCGATCGCCGCGGTGCGCGCAGGGCATGGTGATTTGTGTGCGGGTAATATCGTTGGCTCCAACTTGTTTAATATGCTGCTGATCGGTGGCGGTGCGTCGACTCTTGCCGGTATGGATGTACACGATGAATTACTACTGATTGAGTTTCCCGCACTCGTGCTACTTTCAGTGCTGCTTCTATGGATATTTAAGAGCGGACATACCGTCAGCCGAGGCGAGGGTGCGCTCTTGCTTTTGCTATACCTTGCGATTCTGTCGATTTCAGGCCTTTCGCAATTTGGCTATCTTTTCTAACAAATTCTAGAATTTTCATACCAAAACATCACTTATGCCTGATTCCTATCAACCAGTAGTCCTTATTATCCGTGACGGGTGGGGGGAGAATCATAATTCGGAGCAGGACTCTTATAATGCGGTGAAGCTTGCCAAGACACCTTGCGCGGACCGCCTAACCGCTGAGTGGCCTCGCACTGAGATCATGGCATGTGGGCTGGATGTGGGTCTGCCAGTCGGTATCATGGGCAACTCTGAAGTGGGTCACCAAAACATCGGTGCTGGTCGTGTAGTAGATCAAGAGCTCGTCCGTATCAACAAGGGGATCGAAACAGGTTCGGTGAAGGATAGCGTTACATTTAAGGCATCGCTTGCCAATGTTAAGGCTCAGGGCACTGCACTGCACCTCATGGGCCTCGTGTCTGACGCAGGCGTGCACGCGATGCTGGAGCATATCTACGGTTTGATCCGAATCGCCAAAGACGAAGGTATTCAAGAGCTCTATTTGCATGCTTTTACGGATGGTCGCGACACTGGGCCATTTAGTGGCAGGCAATTCATCAAAGAAGTTGAAGCCGAAATGGCGAAGATCGGCCTCGGCAAGATTGCATCGCTGTCTGGTCGCTACTGGGCGATGGATCGAGACAACCGCTGGGATCGTGTACAGCGCGCATACGACTGCCTCACTGGTCGCACTATTGAAAGCACTGCCACTTCTGCTGAAGCGGCTATTCAATACCAATACGACCATCCAGAGACACCTGGCACCAAGGGTGACGAATTCTGCCCGCCAACCGCGGTGCTCGGTGAAGATGGCAAGCCTGTTGCGACGATTGCGCAGGGTGACTCGGTTATCTTCTGTAACTTCCGTGGCGACCGTCCGCGTGAATTGACCCGTGCATTTATCCAAGACGATTTTGATAGTTTCGATCGCGGCGAGAAGCTCGACATTCACTTCTCGACATTGAGCGAATACCAAAAGGGCCTCTGCGATAACATCATTTTCTTCAAGCCTGAGAAGATGAAGGATATTCTCGCGAGCTACCTCTCTGATCAGGGCATCCCACAGTTCCGCTGCGCGGAAACGGAAAAATTTCCACACGTCACATTCTTTTTCAACGATTACCGTGAAGAGCCGTTCCCAGGCGAAGACCGTGCGCTTATCCCGAGCCGCAAGGATTGCGCGACTTACGATGAGAAGCCGGAAATGTCGGCCTACGGCATTCGTGATGCAGCTGTCGAAGCGATCAAATCCGGCAAGTACGGCCTAGTCGTAGTGAATTTCGCAAATCCTGACATGGTTGGTCACACGGGTGTGATTAAGGCCTGTATCAAAGCATGTGAGATCGTCGATGGTTGCGTGCAGGATTTACTCGATGCGGTGGACACCGTTAGTGGCCATGCAGTGATCACTGCAGATCATGGCAACTCCGATCAGCTCTGGAACCCCGAGAACGACGGCCCGCACACGGCGCACACGCTCAATCCAGTTGAGATCGTTGTTTACGGTGGAGCCTGCAAGGGACGTTCGATTGCCGAGGGCGGCGCATTGGGCGACATCGCTCCAACGATCCTTGAATTGATGGGACTCGAACAGCCTGAAGCGATGACAGGTAACTGTCTGCTGAAGTAACTCAGGCTCATTTTTAATCCAAAGCCAGGCTTTCTCGATGTGGATGCCGGGCTTTTTTGTTGTTTCGAGCAGGGGCTATACGCAGACACAAAAAAGCCCTTCCAGTTACGAAAGGGCTTCTTAAAATACTTAAACCAAAAAACTTATTCAGCTGGCTTGGTCTTTTTGATGCCGACCACGCGATCGCCTTCTTTCCACTCGCCGCGTTCGCGGAGTAGATCCACGCGTTCAAAACGCTTGAGGACTGTTCTGTTTTTCTTACCGCCGCCGCCGATGGTAGCTCTGAAACTGTTGTGTTGTGACATGGTGTACTATTGGTTGAAAGTGAAAGCGAAGGAATAAACGGGTGCGTCTGGAAAAGATCAAGGCCTAATCGCAATTTATTTCAGGTATTTCCGTGTTTCTATAATCGAGATAGCGCAGGCGTATCTCGGGATATATTTAACGGTTGCATATCGGCACAGTACTCATCCCTCGATTTCGTATTCGTCCAGCAAACACTGCAGCTGCACTAAGGGTAGAATAAAGCGCCGTGGCTACGATTTAAACAAAGTGTAGGTAATCCCGGACCTTTTGATGAAGCGTATCAAGTGGCTCGCTCGAACCTGAGGCTTTACAGTTCGCACGAATCAAGCCAAGCAAGTTGTGGTAAAATATGTTTTCATCCACTAAATACAGATTTGAGCAACTAAGGATCGCGCGGCAATTGATTCGTTGGTCGTTACTAGTGCTGCCGGTCTCGATGACGGTGGGTGCGCTAGTCGCGTTGTTTTTGTGGCTATTGGAGTCGGCGACGCAGATTCGCCAGGCCAACTTGTGGTTACTTGGACTATTGCCACTAGCAGGTATTGGTATTTACTGGATGTATAGCCGATACGGTAAAAATACCGAAGCGGGTAATAATTTAATCATGGATGAAATCCATGAACCCGGCGGTGGTATTCCGTTTCGGATGGCGCCGCTGGTAATGGTGACCACTATAATTACGCATTTGTTTGGTGGTTCGGCTGGGCGCGAGGGCACAGCGGTGCAGATGGGCGGCAGTGTGGCCGATTATTTCGCTAAAAAATTTGGACTTCGCCACGAGGATAAGCGCATCTTGTTGATGGCTGGCATGGCCGCAGGCTTTGGCGCGGTATTTGGCACACCAGTCACGGGCGCAATCTTTGCCTTGGAAGTGCTGGCAGTTGGGCGAATTAAATATGGTGCGCTGATGCCTTGCTTGATTGCGAGTCTAGTGGCCGACATCACTTGCACTTCGTTTCCAATTCACCATACGCACTATTCGATCGGCTATTCCGCAAAGGAGGCGATGGGGGCAATGTCTTTTATCTCGTTTGATGTGTTGTTGTTACTGAAGGTGCTGATCGCGGGTGCTTGTTTTGGCCTCGCTAGTTATGGATTTGCCGCGTTGTCGCATCGCCTAAAGGCAAAGAGCCAGCAGTTGATTGGCCGCAAGTGGCTGATTCCTGCAGTCGGTGCTGCGTTGGTGTTGGGCATTAGTTATTGCTTGGGCACGACCGATTATCTTGGTCTCGGCGTGAGTTCGCCAAACGCAGATGGTGTGAGTATCGTGTCGGCTTTTTCCGCGGGCGGTGCCGACTCGTTTAGTTGGTTCTGGAAGCTGTTGTTGACGGCAATTACATTGAGCTTCGGCTTTAAGGGCGGGGAAGTGACACCGTTGTTTTTCATTGGAGCGACCTTAGGTAATACGCTCGCGATGCTCTCGGGCGCACCAGTCGATCTGTTTGCTGGGCTCGGCTTTATTGCTGTATTTGCGGGGGCCACAAATACGCCGCTGGCGTGCACGATGATGGGGGTCGAGCTGTTTGGTGCTGAAAACACTGTTTACTACGCCGTCGCCTGTTTCACGGCTTATTACTTTAGCGGACATACTGGCATCTATACTTCACAGCGTGTGGCAGTCTCAAAGTTTCACTCAACTGAGTTGAAGGAATCGACGTTGCAGGAAATTAACACAAATCAACACGAAAATGGCTGCCGGCCATCCAGTGATTAATGGTATGAATCTGAACCAACAATTTGAGGCACCAATTGAATTTTTTAATCGTCACACTGGCTTAGTGGAAACCGAGTCAGTTTATGGCGAAGCTTTCTTGCGCTGGGCCTATGGTAATCCTTTAGGTCGTCTAACTGTGGCGGTCGCCGTGAAGCGATTGTGGTTTTCGCGTTGGTATGGCTGGCGCATGGATCGCTCTGCGAGTCGCAAGAAGGTGGCGCCATTCATTAACAACTATGCGGTAGATGTCGAAGAATTCGCAGCTGATGTGGATAGCTATGGTTCCTTTAACGAGTTTTTCTATCGCGCGCTTAAGCCGAGCGCGCGACTAATTGCGGCGGGCGATTCGGTTGCCGTGTTTCCCGCGGATGGTCGACATTTGGCTATTGCAGACGTCAGTGCGGCGGACAGTTTTTATATTAAAGGGCAGCATTTCAATTTAGCAAAGTTCCTTGGCAGTGCCGAATTGGCGGCTGAATTTGAAGGCGGCTCGATGTTGATCTCTCGATTGTGCCCAGTGGATTATCACCGCTTTCACTTTCCCGTGGCAGGTCAACCTAGCGAGGCTCGTATTTTGGACGGTAGTTTGCGCTCCGTGAGTCCGTTGGCGCTACGCCGCAAGTTGTCGATACTTTGGGAGAACCGGCGTATGATTACCGAGCTTGCGACGAGTGAATTCGGCAAGATAATCGTGATGGAAGTCGGCGCGACGTGCGTTGGGGGCATGCATCAGACTTACCAAGCTGGGTCTCAGGTAGAGAAGGGCGCGGCCAAAGGGTATTTCTCTTTCGGCGGTTCGTGTGTGACGACGGTTTACAAGCCAGGCGCCATCCGCTTTGACAATGATCTTTTAGACCAAGCCGCGCTCGGCCATGAAGTATATGCTAAGATGGGCGAGCGGTGTGGCGTGGTGAACTGCCCTTAGAAACTCCAAAGGTAGCTTTTTTCCGTGGCGAGTACTTCACCATTGGAGTTCTTAATCGTGAAACGCCAAGCCGCAGGCGTGGCACTTTGATTTGGCCAGTCTTCGCCGGTTAGGCCGATGAAGATTTCATTATTCTTTGGTAGTTTTGAGGGCAGCTTGAAGGTGTGTTCTTGCGCATCGAGTGATTCCGGCGAATAGATTTCGCCTTCGATATAGGTGCCTGCTGGCAGGTCGCGTACTTGCCCGTCTAGTATCAGCACAAAGTAGTAGCCTGCACGTTCATTTCTGTCAGTACGCACGATGACTCTATTTCCGAGGTTTTCCTTGCCGGTTAAATATTCACCAACGCGCATAAAAGCCTCGGCCTCAATATACCGTGGTTTAATGTCGAGGATAGTGACGCTCGTGAGCACGGGCTTCTTAGTGGAAGCGCAAGAGATGCACAGGAGGCTAAAAAGGACGAGTAAGAGTATACGCATGCAGTGTAGGTTCGTTAGGTGCGGAGGCTTGTCAATAGTCGCGTGTAGACTATCGAATGATTCACCACAGCATTATTTGATTGTTTTAGATTTTATACGCAATTAAGTTTTTTATCACAGCAAAAACCTTCCTGATCACTATAACTCAACCCTATCAACTTATGATGCACCGTATTTGCCTGTTACTTTCATTCCTAATTTCTGTTCAATTTGCTACCGCTGCTGATCAGGCTACAAACGCTCATTTGAAGGGCATCTATTCGCTGTACATGACTGTGGATACATCCATGGCCTCTGATATCCAATCGAGTGAACGTCTCGATCTAAATGATATCATGGAACTCCAACTTAGGCGCGGAAATGTAGCTTTGAATACCTACGTGTTGAATCAACCAGAGGTGAATATCCCGCTCATTAGACTTTCAGTCGACACCTCCAGTCGTATTGCTTCTGGTGAATTTGAGTTGATTGTGCAGGTGCGCGATTTTGTAACGATTGACCGTAACAGTGAGAAAACTGTCGCGACAGTCTTTGAAATGCGCCGGCGCGGTAGTTCCAGTTCCGGATCCAAACAAGTGGAAGTTATTAAAGCAGAACTGCGCGATATGATGAGCGACTTCGTTACGACCTTTCGCGAGGTCAACCCTAAGCGATAGATCACAAAGTAAGTGTGTGTTTTTATGCAGAGATAGACGTAGTTGCTGGTTCGTTGCATTATTATATATAAGATGTGCTTTTTTTCGTTGGTGAACCTTCGAATTATTGAATTGCCGAAGTTCTTACCCCCTTTAGAAATCGACTTTCCGCACAGCTCTCGACGCGTAAATAGCTAAAATTCTATTTTTTTGTTATACAGGTAGTTTTTATCGATGCAGTGGCCTGACTCTTTTTGCTAGGCGAACGGCATTCTTTACGATACACCTGCCGCTCTATCTACGCCGTACCTTTAAAGGGCGGTCGCATGCTTCGGGAGAATCCGACTTTTTTAGTATGCACTTATTATTCATGCTGCAGTCAAAACTGACTCAGCCATCCACGAGTCGCATGATCGGAGAATCGTCTATTTAGGCGGCCAGCACGCGTCACTACTCAAAGCAAATTGTTATGTCATTTTCTGAACTGGGACTCCTTCCCGAACTCGTTGCAGCCGTTGAAGCAAAAGGCTACACCATCCCATCTCCCATCCAAGCACGTGCCATCCCAGCTGTGCTGGATCGCCGCGACGTTCTAGGCGGCGCACAAACTGGCACAGGAAAAACCGCCGCCTTTAGTTTACCCATGCTGCAGATTCTTTCCGGATCTGAGTTTAATGGCCAAAATAAGCGCCCGCGGGCACTGGTACTCGCGCCGACTCGAGAGCTTGCTGCACAAGTGCATCAGAGCATCGTTGATTACGGTCAGCATGTAAATATTCGCTCGTTTGTGATTTTCGGTGGCGTAGGTTTTCAGCCGCAGATTAATGCACTCCGTCGTGGACTCGATATTGTCGTTGCCACTCCAGGACGCCTGCTCGACCTCTGTCAGCGAGGTGAGATGCAACTCTCGAACATAGAGATTCTGGTCCTTGACGAAGCTGACCGCATGTTGGACATGGGGTTTATCAATGACATTAAGAAGATTCTGCAATTGATGCCTGCCAAGCGTCAGAACTTGTTTTTCTCGGCCACCTATACCAAGGAAGTTAAGAAGCTTGCTGACTCCATGCTGCACAATGCGGTCGAAGTTGAAGTTGCCGCGCGTAATGCTACTGCAGATCGCGTCGATCAAGAGGCGTATATCGTCGCTCAAAATGCAAAACCACAATTTCTAGCCGAAATGATCGAGCAGGGCGAGTGGACGCAGGTGCTGGTCTTTTCTCGTACCAAGCATGGCGCTAATAAGCTCGCTAAGTATTTAGACCGACAAGGGATCGGCGCAATGGCTATTCATGGAAACAAGAGCCAGTCTGCTCGGGAGCGTGCGTTGAGCATGTTTAAGTCTAATAAGATCCGTGTGATGGTCGCGACTGATATCGCTGCGCGTGGTCTCGATATCGCGGATTTGCCGCATGTGGTGAATTACGAGTTACCCAATATCCCCGAAGATTATGTGCACCGTATCGGCCGCACGGGTCGTGCCGGCAAGGCGGGTAATGCAGTCTCACTCGTTAGTGATGTAGAAGAGGGCTATCTCTGGGACATCGAGAAGACGATGAAGAAAAATATTCCACTATTTAGAATCGATGACCGCGGCGAAAAGATAGCAATGCCGCGCCCAGCAACACGCTCGAAGAAATCACGCCCGGCACCAGGTCAAAACAACCGTGGTCGAGGTGGTCGTGGTCGCCAAGGTGGCGGCGGAGGTCGTCCACAAGGCGGAGGTCGTCCACAAGGTGGAGGTCGTCCACAAGGTGGCCGAAGTCGTCCGCAAGGAGGTTCAAGTGGTTCGTCAAAGGGCGCAGCGCCGAGTCGTTCGCGAGGCCGTAACCAATAACTTTTCACTATAGGGTAGGCTGAGAAGGACGTTTTTTTATGTGCGAACCGCTTTAGGCTTTAGGTGTGCTCTCCGATGTGTCGCGGGGAGCGTCTTACTAATCTATATTCGATTTCGTGAAGTTCGTATTTGGGCGTACCTGCGTGGGATATGCCCTTGTGTTGAGTGCGCGAGATCAGATGGCGCAGTGATGTTAAATCGCTATGCCGACGCTTTTCGTTCGCCAAAGTGGCTGCTGCCATTTAGCGGATAAGTGTATGAGTTCTATTAACGATCTTTTACAGACAGTATCGGCCCTTCGCGAGCCGGATACAGGCTGCCCTTGGGATATTGAGCAAACACACCAGTCAATCACCGATTGTTTGATCGATGAGTGCTGTGAGTTATTGCAGACCATAGACAGACTCGACATGCATCATATGGAAGAAGAGCTGGGCGATGTACTGCTACAAGTTGTGATGCACGCACAGATGGCCAAGGAGGCGGGTCATTTTGATTTTGAAGGGGTATGTAAGGTAGTGAACGATAAATTAGTTCACCGTCATCCGCATGTGTTCGGCACAGGAGCGTTGAGCAATTCCGAGGCAGTGCTCAAACAATGGGATGCGATTAAGGCAGAAGAGACGAAACGCGGCCCCAAGCAGGCTGGACGATTTAAGGATTTACCGAATCAATTACCAGCTCTGATGTATGCACAGGATATTTATAAGCAGATTCTAAAGCAGCAGATCGACGCTTCCGATGTGATTGATGAGGGCGGCATTGCGATGACTGCCCAAGCGTTGGCGGACGATGAGTTGGCGCTTGGCAAGCAGTTGTTTGAAATCGCTGCGGCCTGTCGAATAAAAAAACTGGAGCCTGAGGCAGCGTTGCGTCGCTATGCGCAAAACGTGGTTGACCAGCTAGAGTCGAACGCTCCCGGGGAATGTTAGGGCGGTTTCTGTAACTTCTATTAAATGTTTTTAAGCCTTAACAACGGTGAGTCAGTGTCGATTGATGTGCGGCGCCGTAAGGGGACACGACATTTACGGCTCAGTTTGAACCACAGTAATCAAGCAGTGGTTTCGGTACCGTGGCGTTGCTCGGATCGCGAGGCGTTGAAATTCATAGAGAATCAACGCGACTGGTTGGAGGGTCAGCTAGCAAGAGTGCCGCGTGCTCGCTCGATTGTTGATTGGCTGACTGAGCATCCGCAACTGACCGGTAGCGGCGATCGGTTTACTGTGCGCGTTGAGTCGACGGAGCGTCTACGGGCGGATTATATCTTTGATCAGGGCGGGGCGGAGATCGTTCTACGCGTTCCGCATGAGAGTGACGATGCCGACAGTGCATTGTTGGCCTTAGTGCGACGTTTCGCGAAAGACGCGATGCTGTGTCGACTCGCGTATCACGCCAAATGTTTGGAGTTAAAATTTTCCAAACTCAGCGTACGCGATCAAGCGAGTCGCTGGGGTTCTTGCTCATCGAGCGGCGGGATTTCATTAAATTGGCGCTTGGTTTTGATCGCTCCTGAACTGCAGGATTATGTGATTTTACATGAGCTAGCTCATTTGACTGAGATGAATCATTCAAAGCGTTTTTGGAGTTTGCTGGATCAGTATGATCCGAAACGTGAGTTACATGAGGCGCAACTCGATGCGTTGACTGCAGCGATCATGCGTGTGGGCCGCTCGTAAGTTTTTTTAGGACGCGATCCATTCTTTATGCTAGGTTCAAATCGTCCAGTACCGCACACCTACTTGATGATTATATCCATTTTTTCCCTGTTTATTGTAGTGCCTTGTATTGTGGCTATTCTAAGTTGTATATTATAACATATTCACGGTCTTTTTTGCTAG
>Ga0209603_1001726_pt1 | contig 22112 bp, 33 predicted proteins | sample COGITO_mtgs_1206_FD_184812 | JGI IMG/M metagenome (GOLD analysis project Ga0209603, IMG submission 184812) | Pelagic marine microbial communities from North Sea - COGITO_mtgs_120607 (SPAdes) (version 2) | ecosystem: Environmental > Aquatic > Marine > Epipelagic ... | reverse complement strand
TGAGATTGCATCATCATTTGACTATGATATAAAGGATTTTCAATTACAAATTCACCTGCACCTTCTCCAGCATTCAAATAGAACGCTCCACTGATAACTGAATATGGATGTAGATGTGAACCAATGGTACTTTCTTTTGGCATAATATTAATCCAACTATTAGTAAACTCTAATGGATAAATTGCTAATGCTTTTTCTAGTTGTCTTACTTGCATCATAATTATGTTTTTCACATCTTTGATGCTATCATTTGTAATAACTGGTGTGTTAGAATTGTACGAACTCACTCCTTTTGGTACTAGTCCGTGTTCGCATACATGGTTGGGTTGACTAATAATCTTTAGGCATCTTTCATGAACATCTGTCATATCTAACATTTCAGATAAGTCCACGACCATAATTGGTGTTGGAAATATTTCTTCAATCATCTTTTTTCCTTTTTCATATCGGTATAAATTTATTTCTTCCTTGAGTTGCAACCGACTGCACATCGAATCCTATTGTAATGCGATAGTCATCGTATGGTTCATTAACTGTAACCTTATGCTCGTTTGCTTTTCCGCCGTGTCCAAAATATATATTTCCTACGCTATTCTTTACTTTCCATTTTGCAAACTCTGTAGTTGTATTCTTTGGATCGATTGATATGTATCCATGAAAAGGGAAATGATGATGATGCCAATCTAGACACTCATTCTGTTTGTGTACATTTACCCATGCTTGTAACCAAAGTCTTCCCTTTGGTAAATGAGTGCGAACCACATCTTTAACATTTGTAAACAAATCATACATTGTATTGGTAGTCCATTCTGTGAATATATTATAAGTATCAAAATTACTTGTTCTATACTCTGTATTATGATGAAATTCTAGTAGATGTTCTATTAGAAGTTCTTGATTGTTAATAATCGTATCTGATTTGTAGACTTCATATTGATTTTCCCCCACCCATGAACCAGTAGAACCAGTATATCCAATGCGATTAATCATTTACTAAGTCCTCAGCAAGTGGAAATATACCTGCAATCACTTCTGCACATGCTTTCGCAATTTCAATATGCTCTAACTGTGTTCCATTAGCGGCACGAAGTTCAATGTAATGCATCCAAGAACGAAGTGTACCATTCATGTACAAACGTGACATAGTATTACCTTCTGGTAAGACTGCTCTTGCTTGCTCTTTAGCAATACCGTTTTCGATTGCCCATTGATAAGCACTATTTGCTTCATCAATAACACCTCTTTGTCTTGCCGCCCATGCTTCTTGTAGAATTTCATCCTCTGTGGTGATGCTGTTTTGTCTATTTTTTTCATCTTGCAATCTCGCTTCTCTAATTACAAACTCTAAATCTTCTGTTGGATTAGCATACCGTTGACTAAACTCTTGAAAACTGAATGAACGGTGTCTGAGAATTTGTCTTGCGATATCTCTTGTAGTCTCAATTTCTAAACAAGCAGACACCATCTCAAAAGGTGACCAATGACTGTGCTTTGCTAGATATGATAGAAGTTTTTTAGATGTTGCGGAGTTCATCTGTCCGCTAGGGTTTGATACTCTCGCGCAATAAGCGATTAAGTCTTGTACATCATCTAAACCTTCAATGTCACCGAGTGGTGGTTGTGAATATGAAATCAACTTTACTTTCATTATATGCTCCATTATGTTACTTGTGCGTTTTTGTCACATGTGTTATTCTAAAAAAACATCAATACTATTGACCTTTTTTATAGTCTCTTGTATAAATAGATTTGTGCAGTGCAATACTGTACAACATCATCACACTATACACTAGTATATATGACTTGTGCCAAGGGGTCAAGTCAAAAGTGGTGCGGGCGTTTAAGGTTAATAGCATGAAGAACTTGTTCAAAAATTTATTCAATACATTAGTAGGATCAAATCCAAACTCGGACATTATTCGTTTTATTAGAACTGAATTTTCTAATGATACAAAACATCTACAAGACGATGATGCGCTTGCGTACTATAACAATTATATAAAATACAGGAGATAGAAATAAATGTCGATTGGCATAGCATTACACAACAGTTATGAATACACATGCAAAGCATGTGAGGTGATTAGAACTGCATTTATTGCGGGTTTAGTATTTGTAATCGCAATTAGTGAGACTGCAGGACGTGCAAGAGCGGCACATGCATTATCACAAATGGGTTACCATGAAGAGGCAAAAAGAATAATGTTGGGTGACAACTAAGTAGAAGGAGAATTATCTCCTTCTTTTCTTTTCTAGTTCGTTAGCAATCCACTGCTTTGCAATGTAGTTCTTAACTGGAGTTTTGACCATGTTACGAACTCTCTTAAAGACCATTTGTAGAACATCATCATTAGGACCATTGTTGTCGAGAATGATAAAGTTCTTGCTACCAAAGAAACGCTGAAATGCACCAATGTTCTTTTGAACACCCATCCACATTGATTTGACTTCTTCTCTTGGTAGTGTTCTTTTTCTTGCTTGATTTCTTTCTTGTGCAACTTCTTCTGAAGTATTAACGAAAATCATATAAGTATCATAACCGAGTTGCTTTAGCGATGCCGCTTGTCTTTGAATTTTGTCAAAGTCTTTACCAGTACCATCAATAACAACACCAAGACGACCCATTAAAAAATTTGATTGTCTTGCCTTTGTCACTCGCTTTGCTTGTCCGCGAATTTCTTGACCTTTGTCTGAGTAGATATCTTCTGGTGTTGTATCCATACCAGCATCTTTTAGCATCTTCTCATAAATATCATCTGAGTTAACTACTTTGAGACCCATGCCACCAGTTGTTTGTTTTTGTACATAAGACTTACCTGAACCAGGACCTCCTGCTAAGAAGAATGCTTTAAAGATACCTGGATCATAAACACCCTCGTTTAAGTCTTTGATTTGTTCTTTAATGATGTCATCTTTAACATCTGAAAATTTCTTAGACATTGTAACACTCCAATATAAATAATTCTATATGTATTTATAAATTTACTGAGTAGGCATCTCTTATAAATACTTTAAAGAATTACACATTTCTTTTGCGAGAGGATAAAATAAAATGTCAGATTACACTAAAACCGAAAGGAAGTTACTTCCAGACGGAACAATTCAATATATTACCGGCGGAAGTCGGTTGTCGGACAACCTTGGTAGAGATGATATTGTCTCTAAAGTTGGTCATCTATCATATGGTGACATTGCATCAACTTATGATTGCGTCATCGCTGGATATAGCAGACACAATCAAAAGCGTCTTGTTGATGGGGGACTTATTGAAAGTCCTGATGAACTTGCCAAGCAAGGTCTTAAATATGTTTTTGACGAAGAAGGTGATGATACCGTAGACTATGTTTACTATGGTCATAAAAAATATCCAAAATCATGTGCATTGTTTCCTGGCGATATTGTTGAAGTAAATAAAGTTAACGATCCGGCACATCATGGTCATCCAGCATATGTTGCTCATGTTCGTGATTTTAGCACAATGAAAATCTCATGTGTAATGTTTGATGGTCCTGATGCTGGAGCAAAGATTGTTCTAGAGGGAGATGAATATAAAATTCTAAGAACTTCAAGAGGTGAACTTCAATCTGATGACTATGTAATGAGGGGAACTAGCAATACGCTTTGTAAAGAAGATGGTAACAAATAGAGAGTAAACCTTATAATGAATATTGATTATATTTTTCCGCATCCAATTGCGGTTGTAGATTTGAAAATAGATAATGATTATGTTTTAAAAACTGTTGATGCTCTCGCAAAAAACATCACAGAAGAAGACGCAAATCATACATGGGACTGTAAGGTTGTATCTTCCTATAACCATGACAATATTAATAAAATTCTCAATGAAGAATGCACAGAACTGTTTGACCAAGTAACACAGCAAGGTCAACAGTTCTGTGATGCTATTGGGTGGGAAGATACTGACAATCCTTCTATGATTACCTCTGCTTGGTTTAACAAATACACTGAAAGACATCATTCACAAGAAGCACATCATCATGGTAAGTGTCACATATGCGCTATCTATTATGCAACTCCTGACTTGACGCCAACTGTTTTTGTAAATCCTAATAGTTACACATTTCATACATCATATGAAGAAGCAAAGAATACTGAAGTTACGAAAGTATCGCACAAAGTACTTCCTCAACCTGGACAGTTGGTTTTGTTTCCTGGATACATGATGCACACCGTACCTTATGTTCGTGACCAGATACATAGTGAGTATGATATAATTAAGAATAGAGTAACTATTGCCTTTAATTTCGGCAAAAGTGTACATTAATACTTGACATTACATAAGAAGAGTGATATATTAGCACAATGACTTATAAAAATAACTACAACAGTAACAAACGATATGTTAAAAAAGATGATAGACCTCGCGATGGAGGTCTTGAAGTAACAGTACGCAACGGCGATGTTGAAAAAGCATTGCGTCTGTTTAAAAAGAAAGTGCAAAAATCTGGTATACTCAAAGAACTCAAAGCAAAGCAGTACTATGAGAAACCAGCAGAAGCAAAACAACGTAAGAAAAAAGAAGCAGTCAAGCGTTGGAGAAAACTACAGAAGAAACTTGAAGAAAATTCTTGACATAATGACTGATTTATGATACATTAATATAGTTAATGATACAATGAGGTGATGATGAATATATTCTATCTACATAATGACCCTAAAACGTGCGCTGAGTGGCATGTAGACAAACATGTGAGTAAGATGCTTGTCGAGTATGCACAACTCATGTCAACCGCCCACAGGGTGCTTGACGGCGATGAGTACACTGATTATAGCAAGAACAACAGAAAAGTAAAACGATGGCGTTTACAAAACGACAATGCAGAGAAAATCGTATATAAAGCATGTCATGTCAATCACCCGTCTGCTATTTGGGTTCGTCAGTCTGTCACTCATTATAAGTGGTTGTACAACCTCTGGTCTGAGTTGCATAAAGAGTTCATCTATAGATATGGAAAATCCCACGCTAGTTATACGCTTTTGTCAGAACTTCTAAAAACTGTACCGACAAATATTTCTGATAAAGATTTTGTAGAACCACCTCAAGCGATGAAGCAGTTTCCGCAATGTATGGTAGAAGGTGATAGCATCAGTGCTTATCGCAACTTTTATCGTGAGGCAAAAAAGACTTTTGCTAACTGGAAAAAGAGAGATGTACCTCAATGGTACAATAACCAATCACTAAATAGAGATATAGATAATGCCCACATACACGTTTATTAATCAGCAAACTGGAGAAGTATTTGACGAATTCATGTCATGGAAAGACCGAGAAGACTTCCTCAAAACAAATCCCAATATTGAACCAGTCATTACCGCTCCTACAATTGTTGGCGGCGTATCACTATCTGATAAAACCTCTGACGGATTCAAAGAAGTAATGTCACGAATTGGAGAGAATGCGCCTGGATCGGCAGTGGATCAACAATACAATCGTAAATCTATTAAGAGAAGTCAGACTGAACAAATCTTAGCAAAGCATAGGTCAAAGAAAAAGTGAGAGAATTACTCAACGACTTTGCTACATGGTTAGCAAAGAAAACATATACACCACCAAAAGTTGAATTTGTCACACAGATAGAGGGTGTGCAAAAATGGGCACCTATTAAGAATAGTAGTCATTTTATTCCTGATTGGTTTAAGAAGTTACCAACCAATCAATTACTAGATGTTGATGAACAAGCAAGAGCGCAAATTCTGCGGGCGGCACCTGGAGGTATTCATCCTGACTTTAAGACACATGGTCAAACAATTAAGACCTGCCCTGGAATGCAAGACATTCTCAGTGTTGGATACACAATGCCGTATTGGGGTAATACGATTGTAACTGTTACTGAAGATGGTAAAGATTTAATAACACACTCATCAACGCATAGAGCAGGTTACACAGCAAAAACAGACCAGCATAAAAATATGGATGGAGATTTTGCTACTAGTGAGAGTGTAACACTAAGTAAGTTAGAACAGTGGCAACAAGAAAACGATACCAATGAAAATTGGGGTATACATCCTACTTCTCAGTATTCAACAATGATTCCTGAGATGCCAGAACACTGGGCATCTTGTTTATTGAAGTTGGATAGTATATGGGAAATACACACCCCTCCTGGATGGGCAATGTTACAGATTGATCCCACATATCAATTCAACAATACATTAGAAGCAATGCCAGGAATACTTAACACAGACTACTGGCACACTTCTAATATGTTTTTCTTTGTTAAGGAGAAGGGTGTTCAATTTGAAATACCTTATATGACACCTCTTGTCACATACATTCCTATTAAGAGAGATAGACTACCTTTAGAAGTCAGAATGATTAATGATACTGACATAGAAAGACATAGAGAAATTTCTAATTTTATGAGGGGTACAGCATGGGGATCATCAGTACCATATAGAAATGCGTTAAAATACTTTGGGTATACGCAGAAGAATAAAGGAGGAAAATGTCCATTTCATAAGTCATAATGTATTTGTTGAAAACTCTTGTAATGGTTCAGTCATAACAGAGGAGAACACATGACAAAATCTAAAGTAATTACCGTTAAAGCATTATCAGACACGTTACTAAAAAAAGTTAAACCGATTACAACCAATCAGGAAAAAACTTTTGAGGCATTCAATAACGATAAAAATTTAATCCTTCATGGATGTGCTGGAACAGGGAAAACTTTTATTGCATTATATCTTGCAATGAACGCAATTTTATCGCGTAGAGTTGACCAAAGAAAAGTTGTATTAGTTAGGTCTATGTTACCTATCAGAGATATAGGTTTTCTTCCTGGATCACAAGAAGAGAAGTCTGCAGTATATAATGAACCATATGTGGCATTAATGAATGAACTATTTCCTGGTGTAGAGAACCCATACGAACTTGCTAAATATCAAGAGATACTAGAATTTCTTCCTACATCATATATAAGAGGCATAACACTTATTGATAGTATTGTGATTGTAGATGAGTGTCAAAACTTAAACTTTCATGAGTTGGACACAATTATAACAAGAGTTGGTGAAAACTCTAAAATTATTTTCTCTGGTGACTTTATGCAAACTGATTTGACTAGACAGAATGAACAGAGAGGTATCATTGACTTTATGGACATTGTGAAGAATATGAAATCTTTTGACATGATTGACTTTAAAGAAGAAGACATTGTACGAAGCGGACTTGTTAAAGAGTATATCATAGCAAAGAACAGAAAAGAGTACGCTGGTCTTTACGAGAGTATTGACAAGAAATTAAAAATCGCATAGGAGACTAAAATGCAGAAGAATTATGAAGAATGCTTAGAGACCATTCTACACCACGAAGGTGGATACGTTAATCACCCTAAGGACCCAGGAGGTGAGACTAACCTTGGAGTAACAAAACGTGTCTACGAGGCATACTGTGAGCGCAAGGACCTTAAAGTGAAAAAAATGAAATCACTTAAAGTCAAGGACGTTGCCCCAATTTATAAAGAAGAATATTGGGATAGACTGAAAGGTGATGATTTACCTGCAGGTTTAGACTTGTGTGTTTTTGATTTTGGTGTTAATGCTGGAACAGGTCGTGCCGCAAAATACTTACAACAGATGATTGGTGCAACTCCAGATGGTGGTATCGGACCTATGACGCTAAAAGCATTACAAGAATATATTGATGAAATTGATAATGATAAAGCAAATGAAGATGCGGGTCTTCACCAAGCAATCACCAACTATCAAGAGATGCGTACAAACTACTATAAGAAGTTGGGTACTTTTGAGACCTTTGGTCGTGGATGGTTACGAAGAGTAGATGAAACTACATCTAAAGCATTTGGATTAATTTAATACTTGACAAGTGCGTGGTAGTGTGTTATAGTGTTAGCATACTACCACTTCTATTGGAATGAAATTGATGAACTATACACATTTACAGCATGATATAAAGATTGATGAATTAGAAACAATCAATGAAGATAACATGCGTCTGTACGTTACTCCTGATGGATTAAAATATCCTTCAGTCACAACTGTTCTAGGATGGTTATCTCAAAAGGGTATCATGGAGTGGCGCAAGAGAGTTGGTGAAGAAGCGGCGAACAAAATCAGTAGACAAGCATCAACGAGAGGAACTAAGTTTCACTATCAAGTTGAAGACTATATCAACAACAAAGAACCAAACCTAAAAACTCCTGCAGAGAAAGATATGTTTAATAGTATTAAACCTCTGTTGCATAGAATTAATAATGTACATTGTCAAGAAGTATCACTATTCTCTAATCACTTAAAAACTGCAGGACGTGTAGATTGTATTGCTGAGTTTGATGGTCGTCTTTCTATTATCGATTTTAAAACATCAAGTAAACCTAAGTCAGCAAATTATATAGAAAACTACTTTATGCAAGGCGCCGCATATGCAGTCATGTATGAAGAGAGAACCGGCATTGTCGTTGATACAGTTTCAATTCTCATTGCAGTTGAGGGTAATGAATGTCAATTGTTTCAGGTGAAACGTGATGATTGGATTGGTAAATACATTCAAGTTAGAAATGATTATCAATCAGTAAAGGGTGTGTAGTGCAAGGTGTTACTCAACATAGTTTCTTTGAGACAACAATACATGAATATTTCTTAGATGAAACTGTCATAGCAAATTCTAGAACCGAACTAGAAAAATATGCTGAAGATAATAAGAATGCGAGTGGTATATCTTTATATTTTTCAACATACAATAGAGACTTAACGACTGAAGTTTGTGGTCCATACACATCTATGATAAATAGATTAGTAACAAATCATGTAACGCAACTGTATCAGCGGCGCGCTGTGATTGACATGAGTTTCTTTAACTATGTACAAAAAGGTTGTACACATTCGAAACACAGTCATGGTGATAATAACATGGTATGTGCTATTGTGTATTATGACGATATTGGACATACTAATTTTTATGATCCAAGACCTCAGGTATTTAACTTTACTCCTATTTCAATAAAAGCGGAAAGGGGTAAAGTAGTTTTATTTCCAGGATGGTTAGAACATGAAATGCCACCTCATAATACTGAAGGATATCGAATAACGATGCCTTTCAATTTTAAGATGGTAACCTCTGAGGAAAATAAAAATGTTACAGAAATACTTTCCACATTATCTAATAATTCTTAGTATATCTTTTTGGTGTGGATTTGCCTTCGGTGAAGATAATCCAGAACATGAATATAGACAAGGACAAAAACCTGTTGTCTGTACTAAGAAACCATACAACGAAGTAAAAGCAGAATTCGCGAATGAGTACGGCGAAGTTGGAATGATTAGATACAAAACTACACTACCTAGTATTGTCGAAGTTCTAGTTAACAAAGACAAAGGTACAGTCACAATATTAGAATTTCTTCCATCAGCAAATGTAACTTGCGTTATATCAGATGGAGGTGAATTAGAGTATAACAGTATTTTTGGTAATAATGGAATTACTACTTGACATTTACATCAAAGCATGTTATATATAATGTACAGTTTGTTGATACAATCTGAATGACGGGCAGGACGTGGGTGCGATACCCACCGCCTCCACCATAATTACTTGAGGACAATATGTTTGATAGACTAACAGAGTTTTTTATAAAACTGTTTAAGATACAAGAAAAGACACCAATAAGATATCTATCTGGTGTTGGTAAATCGAGTAATTATGATGGGGGCGAAAAAGGATCGACTGACGTAAATAGGAAAGAGTAGAACTGTGGGATGACCGCCTAATAAGTCAAAACAAAGTAAATGCAAACGATAACATTGCATATGAAGATATTCGCCTAGCGGCATAATCTTCTGGGTGTTGTAGGGACGCCTGGAAACAGAAGAAGCAATTGCTTCACCCTACATTTTACACACATACACACAAGGAGAAATAGTATGAGTAATCCATTCGATTTGCGCTTCTCTATGATTGAGAGTGCTAAACAACTGCTCACAGAGCAATATCACACTGATATCAGCAATATTAAAGAGAAATACTATGCAGACAAAGAAGCAGGACTAGATGTTCAGTTTCCAGAAATGCCTACATTTCCGACATTCGGTGATATCAGCAAACTAGCAAATGAGATGAATTCTTTCGTTTCACAACGCTAAGGTGGTAATAATGAGAAGTCAAGTGGTTTTCTGCTTGACTTCTTTCTTCTTTTATAGTATACTGTGTACATGATGAAAAAAACAATTGTGTTAACAGCATTAGTTGCTTCTGCAATCGCTTATAAGTCAAGCGGATCAAGTGCAGAGGTTGCAACCGAAACATTTACTATTGATGCAGAAACAACTTGTCTCGCAAAAAATATGTACTTTGAAGCAAAGGGACAACCCAAAGCGGGTCAGATTGCAGTATCATTAGTTGTTATGAACCGTGTTAAGGATTCAAGATTTCCTAACACTATATGTGAAGTGGTGTATCAAGGACCAACATCTAAGTGGTGGAAAGAAGAACACAACAAAGATGTTCCAATTAGAAATAAATGTCAGTTTAGTTGGTTCTGTGACGGTAAGTCTGACGAAATTAGAGATGTGTACGCATACTCAGGATTATATCTTTTAGCGACAAGAGTAATAGATGGTCGTTATGATGGTATGATTGAGGGGTCGACACATTATCATGCAACTTATGTAAATCCTTATTGGGCAAAGACGAAAACATATATTGCTCAAATAGGTGACCACATTTTTTATAGATGGGATTAATAATGACAGAAACAGAAATTGAAACTACTATTGAACCAATGACACCTAAAAGATTTTCTCTCGTTATTGAAAGACTTGTTAGAGAAAAAGAACTTAATTATATGGATGCTATTCTTTATTACTGCGAAGAGCATCAACTTGAACCTGAAGATATTCGTAAGTATGTCTCACGAACTCTAAAAGAGAAGGTAGAAGTAACTGCACAAGAACTAAACTATCTTCCTAAGACTGCAGTATTACCAATATGATTTTAGAGCATGAATTTTCTGAAACTAAACCTGTGTTTAATCAAGATGAGTTGAATAGTATTATTTCTCTTGGTGAAGTTGATATGGAAGATGCTACAATTGAAGCAGACAAAATAAAAGAACACAGGTCAAGTAGTATTTCTTGGTTAAAACGAGATGATACTACAGAATTTATATATTCAAAAGTTTTGCAGTTGATATATATGGAAAATGTAAATAACAAATGGAACTTTGACTATGATGCTATAGAAGATTTGCAATTTACTCGGTATGATAAATCACAACATTATAATTGGCATGCCGACCAAACAAGTACTGTTTATCATGATGAGGAATTATCTGGTAAAATTAGAAAGATTAGTTTTTCTATTATTCTTAATGATGATTATGAGGGTGGAGATTTTCAATTTGAAGTCGGCGCCCCATACGAAGAAGATAGAATTATTACCTTGACACCAAGCAAAGGATGTGCTATAGTATTTCCTAGTTTTAAATTTCACAGAGTAACACCAGTAACAAAAGGTGTTCGTTATAGTTTAGTAGGATGGATATGCGGCAAACCTTTCGTATGAATGAATTCGATGCTTTTAATGTGTACCTTGCTTTCAAGTTACATTTCACAACAGATAGATATGATATCACCAAGACTAGAGGTGCAGTCAAAACAAAGAATGAGACCTTCTATAAAAGAAGTGACCAATTCAACTTTACTAAATTGGCAAAGGAGTTTAGTGAAGATGAGTTACCTAAGTTTTTAATTGCTAATCATGTTGATGGTAATAGATGGGGTGGAGCATTCATATATGAAGAGGCACTCCAGGTTTATAATAAATGGAAAGGTCGTCTACAGAGTTTAACTAAAAACTTTGAGAATGACCTAGAACAGATTTGCTCAGAACTTGCTTATGAAGAAGTAAACAAGTTTGACAAATGCTTTGTAGTAAAAGATGAGCAACATCCTCTGCTACTACAAATGTACAGTCGTGGAGATGTAAAAATCGAAACGATGCTAATACTAGACGCTATTAACAACTATTTGTCATATTGGGACAAGATGCTAAAAGATGATTTCTTTTGGAAAGAAGAGCGGCGAAAGTTAATTAAATACCGACCTTTTCTTGATTTTGATGTTGACAAATACAAGGTAATAATGTATAGTAGAATACAGAAATATGACGAAACTAACGTGTAAGTCATATAAATAGTCTTATACATTATGAAACATATGTGGATAAGATAAACTTATACAACGCAATATAACGTACATACGAGGTAAATACAAATGACAAATTTTGCACAACTTAAAAAGTCTAACGACAATCTTTCACGCCTACTTAACGAAGTAGAAAAAGTAAACACCCCACAACAATCCAACAACAGCAACAACGATGACCGCTTCTGGCGTCCAGAGTTAGATAAGTCTGGTAATGGTTTTGCTGTTATTCGTTTTCTTCCAGAAAGCGAAGGTGAAGAACTTCCTTGGGTTCGTATCTTTAATCATGGGTTTCAAGGTCCTACTGGTAAGTGGTACATTGAGAACTCTTTGACAACGCTTAATGAAAAAGACCCTGTTGCAGAGTACAACTCTGTTCTATGGAACTCTGGTACAGAAGCAAACAAAGATATCGCACGAAAGCAAAAGCGTAGACTTTCTTACATTGCCAATGTTCTCGTTGTTTCTGATCCGAAGCATCCTGAGAATGAAGGTCAAGTCAAACTGTTTAAGTTTGGTAAGAAAATCTTTGATAAGATTATGGATGTGATGAAACCTCAGTTCGAAGATGAGAGTCCTATTAACCCATTTGATCCTTGGGCAGGAACTAACTTCAAACTGAAAATTCGTAAAGTAGAAGGTTTTACCAACTACGATAAATCAGAATTCGATAGTGTATCACCACTCTTTGAGGGTGACGATGCTAAAATCGAAGCATTGTGGAAAACACAATATAAACTGCAAGACTTCCTTGCACCTTCTAACTTCAAGTCATATGAAGAACTGAAGGCAAAACTTGATTTGGTATTGAATGCTAATGCAGATGTACCAAGTTATACTCCTTCTGCACCTGTTAGACAACAGACTGTAGAGGAGACGGTGCCTTGGGTAGCAGAAGAGAAATCTACTACACCAACGCCAGCAGTGTCAGCACCAGTACAAGAAGATGAAGATGATGAAGCAATGTCATACTTCTCCAAACTTGCCGCTGACGATTAAGATAAACATATAGGAGAACTGGAAGTTATTCCTTTATGAGGTATGCGCCTTATACTAGTTTGGTCTACAAATGTAGGTACTTCATAAGAAGTTAACAGTAACAAAAGAAATAATAAAACTTTAAAAGAGGACCTAGTGTCCTCTTTTTTTATAAATAGTCATAACGACTTGAGTTGAAACTTTCCCTTACAACATGATATATGATACAACACCGAAAGAGGGGTATCATCATTATGTTAGCAGAACTAGCATTAGCATCTGCGGCGTTCAATACTGTAAAAGAATTCATAAGCAACGGGAAAGAACTGTACGATTGTGGTGAGCAACTGGTCGGTTATTTTGATGCAAAAAATTCTTTACAGAAAAAAGTAAATAACGCAGGCGGAAACAAATCTGACTTAGAAGAGTTTATGGCACTTGAAAAACTCAAGGCACAAGAAGATGAACTCCGAGAGATGATGATTTATACAGGTCGTGCTGGCATGTGGCAAGACTGGTTACAATTTCAAAAGCAAGCGGCAGAGAAAAGACGCGAAGCGGAAATCGCCGCAAGAAAAGCGGCAATAGAAAGACATGAAAATATAATGGAGTGGATTCAACTTGCCGCGGCATTAACCGCTGGTGCGGCAGTATTTTCGCTTCTAGTGTGGTTGTTCTATACCTTTGCGTATCTACCTAAGTACGGTTAAGCACCAGCAAACATCAAATCATCAAAGTCTCTCTTACGATGCTCGTTGCGTCCAGCGAATGCTGTAGAGTTACTACTAGAGTTGTTAACTTGAGTAGGTGCTATTGTAGGCGCCGCTATCGTAGTATTACCACCACTATTTTGTGCGCCCATCTGTGATGTTCTATCATTTACTTGAGGAGTGATAGGTGCTGGTTGAACCTCTGCCGTTAATCCAAGAGATTCCCTTAACAACTTAATATTAGTTGCGGCATCTTCAAACTTAATATCGCCAGATGCGAGACCTTTAATCTTTGTTCCGGATGATATCCATCCTTCACCAACAGTACCACCATTGATAGCAGTTTCAATTGCAGGTATAGCATTCAATAAGTCTTCTGCCATTTCTGTGATGCCTAATTTAGAACCACTGAATTTCAGACCACCTAGTTTACCTAATGCAATTTGTATTCTGTCTAGTGCATCTGCGCCTTTATTCAAGTTGTCTGCATTGTTTCCAACATCCATCATCTGCTCAATAGGACTTTTACCTCCAGATAAGAAGTTTAGAATGTTTGCTCCTGCTTCTAAGAATGCTGATCCGAAATTACCACCAGAGAACTTTAACAGTCCTGCAGAGACAAGTCCCATTGCATTACTGAATTGCTGTGCCTTTTCTACAGATACTTCGTCTGTTACTGATACGAGTTTTATAACATTATCTTTTATTGTTTGGGTCCAATCACTACCCATAGAAAACTTTGCAACTGATTCCCCAAGACCTGCTGTTGCACTGCCTATACCAAATGCGGCAAGACCTAAACCAATACCTGCCATGGTCAACATGAATGCACCACCATCGGCAAGCATGTCTAAGTTACCACCCAACTCATCTTTAATTGATAATAGAGTTATTACATGGTCTTTGATTGCTTGTGACCAATCATCACCACCTACCCAATCAGTAAGTTTTAATGCAGCACCACCAACAAACGCTCCAGCACCAAACGCGGCAAGACCTAATCCAACGCCTGCCATCGTTAGCATAAATGCTCCACCATCCATTAACATCTTCATATTACCGCCTAGTTCATCTTTGATAGACAGTAACGTAACAACGTGATTTTTAATTGCTTCGGACCAGGACTTATCCCCACCTATCCAATCTGCGAATGCCAATGCACCTCCACCAACAAATGCACCAGCACCAAATGCGGCAAGACCTAAACCAATACCTGTCATGGTCAACATAAATGCTCCACCATCCAGTAGCATTTTCATGTTTCCACCGAGTTGGTCCTTAATAGAAAGTAGAGTTACAACGTGGTCTACGATTGCTTGTGACCAGTCGCTTCCGCCCGACCAATCTGCAAGTGCCATACCACCACCAGCAACAGCGGCACCAATACCGAATGCTCCAAGAGCGAGACCTATACCACCAAGAACTGCAATAAGCACACCACCTTCAGCAAGAAGTTTTAATAGACTACCATCTGCTACTTCATCTTTGAGTGACATTAATGTTTTTATTTTTCCTACTAGTTTATCTGCATCAAAGTCAAGCAATCCTGCGAATGTTGCAAGTAATGCGGCAACGCCACCAACAAGCGCGGCACCCATAAGCATTCCTTTGCCCGATATACCTTTACCCATTGGTTTGATTGCTTGTTGGTCTGGTGTTACATTCTGTCCAGATAGACCTGCTTCACGTTCACGTTCAGTTTGTCCTGCACGTTCAAACGCATTATCTGGCGCCAATGCTTCACGCAACAAACGCAACTCTTCAACCATTGTATTAGAGTTGTCAAGCATCCCAGACATATCTAAAGCGATACTGTCTAAGAATGCTATTTGCTGTCCGCCTGTAGATTGAACTTCAATCTTTAGACTTTCAATTGCGTCTGCTAGTGATGCTATATCTGCCATTTAATTATTCCTTACTTCTTTTTATCTGCATAAGCATTTGCACCAAAGTAGGCGGCAACAATTGCTGAAGTGGCAACGAAGTAAGTCGGAGCAATATCTCCGATAATATTCGCCGCTGTATCATAACCTAACATTGCTGTAATCAAAATCGCCCCTGGATAGTTGAATATACCCAACAAAGCGAACCATGTCATATATCTCATTGCATCTCTTCTCGCGTCTGCATCTTCAAGTTCTTTACGTTTGAACTCAAGATACATCTTCCGTTCATCAGAAGTTACAATACCATCCCCATTAGTGTCTGCTGGATGGAAACCTGCTTCTTTGATATCTTCTCCCATTTTACCCTCTCTGTCTTTGTTTCTCTTTTTCTTCTTCCAAATACTGCACTAGAAGAGTTACATAGACTTCCCTCTCCCACGGCATCATATTTTCTAACTCGGTTAGAGAATATTTGTGATGTTGCATTAGCGCAAAATTTGTTTTCATTAAATTAAACAAATCCTCGTGAGAGAGGCCTATGCTAAAAAATTCTGCAACCCACTTAATTCTCTTTCGCAGTGTGTTCCGCAAACAGAACAATCATACTCTAGTTTTCCTACCATTCTAGGCATTGTTGTAAAGAATGCCTTAATCTTATCAAACTGTGCCTGTGTCATATTCTCAATAAATTCTTGCAACTCTTCTTTTGAAGTTGTCTTTGCATCGATGATGTTACCATCATGTTCAATTGTTTCGATACAATTTGCTAAGAACTTAAAATTATCATCTATATTATTTAGGTCATTTAGTTGTGTTAGATTTATCAAAGTTGGATATTTCATGTTAACAGTAATATTGTCTGTTATTTTAATATTCTTTTCTGCAACGGCATCTGATAACTTAATATCCCTCAAATCTACACCTGTCTTTGTTGTTCCCTTACATTCATCATCAGTACATGCAACGCTGAACTCTGTTATCTCACCTACAGACTTTTCTCGTAGACGCAAGAAGATATTTTCAATATCAAAGATAGGTAAGTCTCTTGCGTTTACTTTACCAAATGTGCAGTTTTCAATAATCTGCGAAATGCCATTAACAACGGCCTCTGGTTTACCATCTTCTGCCGCCAGCAAAAGAATTTTTTGTTCTTTAACTAAGAACGGTCTGTATTTAATTGTCTCACCTGATGATGCTAAAATCAAATCATAGGTTGGAGTGTCAATTCTTGGTAGTGCCATATTATTTTCTCCTCATAGTATATGGTTATTTAGAAGGGACTGTTAGAACTGTCATATTGTCCTGGTGCTGTCCCATTGTTACTTGAATAAATGGTTCTGTCTGGTTGTCCGCCAACAACCCCATTTGTTGGATTATAGTACACACTGCTATCTGGATGTGATGTTGATGTTACGTTACCAACTCCCATCAATGTGCTTGTGTTTGTCCATTTTCTATATTGAAACTGAACTTGTAATGTTGGAACCGCATTGTTACCTGCGCCCAATGGTACTTCTGCTACAACTTTGGGATAACATTCTTGTAATGTACATTGATAGCGAGATACGATAATACTGTTTTGAATTGTTCCGATATCAGGTAATATTCCAAACGTACCGAAACGACCTTCTCTATTATCTAGTGCTAAGATATGAACATTAGTTGTGTACTCATTATAGTAATTCATATGAGATGAATCCTCATCAAAAATCATCCCTTGCCAAATCTCAAAGAAGTCTTTAATTTGATAACTTGCATCAATATAAAAATTCATACCTACGGGAGTGTAACTGCGACCATATGGTATTTCTCTTCCTGGACCATAAACTTTTTGTAATTTAGTGTCTACGTTTAAAGATGGTAATGCTGTTGCTTCACAGAATAACGATGCTAGATATTGTCCATCTGCTTTCACAAAGTTATTGATAAGACCACCAAAAGCATCATTTGCACCTCTACCACCAGTTCTGAATAGTGATGCGAAAGGATTTGTTAATCCATTTTGATTTGCTGAAGGACCTCTCGGCATATCGATGATAACAAGATACTTACTTGCTCTTGCAAAGTCTCTTGTTTTTGCGTTTGCTAAAAATTCTGATATTGACATTATCTCTGCCTCATTTTTCTGTTGCTATCTAACCAAACTTTCTGTTTACTGCTACCTCTGAATTGTTCAGTTGGTAACATAGCGGCAGTTGTCCAGTCATCCGGTTTAATAAAAAGAAGTCTCCCTTTAATTAGACTTTTTCTATACTTCTTTACTGCAGGTTTAACTTCTCTAAACCTAGAAAAGTTTTTTAATATATCCCAGTCTGCGCGAATTCTTGTAGAAATATCTCTGTCACCAACTTTGAAGCGACTTAATTTTTCTAAAAGAATAATTCTCTGAACAGGATGCAGATAATGAAAATTTATTGCTGTCACTAAATTACTTTCAATGTTAAACGGAAGTATTAGTGGAAATTTGTCAAAGTATGGTAACTTGTCTCTAGTCACTGGATTTGCATAGTGTATCAAGTACATGCGTCCAGGTAACATTCTGTTTGTAAGATTTTCTGCATACTCTCTTTGAAACTGTGCGCCTGTATATGCAGTACCCACAACTTCTCGTACTTGGTCTTGATACCACTGTACGGAGCGAGAAGCATCACCTCTCGCAATTCTAACTTGTTCTAAGATACCCATCTCTTCTGCCATAATAGTATTTATGCTAGTTTAAATGGTCTTCTGTTAAAATTATGAATTCCCACTTACGGTCTTTGCAATATTCACTTGCCGCCTTCCATTTAGCAGAATTTATGCCCCACGCTTTAACTTCACCAAACCATGCTCTAGTCTTCTTTTTTGGTGCTTTGTCTGGTGGTTTTGTATATTTTTTCGGTTTTACTTCTACAAGAAAGGATTTTAGTTGACCATCTTTAGTTTTAACTTGCACATAGAAATCAACAAAATATCGATGAATTTTTTTATCTAATGGAGATACATAAGGTATAACAGTTTCTTCACTTCCCCACTTTACTACATCTGGATTTAAATCACACCACTTCATCATCTTTCTTTCCCACAAAGAGCGATAGATAATATTTGTTGGGTTACCTTGATATTTTCCTGGATTAACGGGAGAATATCTTCCTTTGTATGCCATGTGTAAAACTCATATAAATAATATTGCAATAACTATTTATACAGGAGTACCCAATGGCATCATTAGGACAATTAGTTGGTGACATCGTAGGTGGACATGGACTTGTATCATCTCGACAAGAACCTAGAAAAACAGGTCGGCAATATGGCACTTATGGTTTAACATATCCTTTAGATATGGGAATCGAAGCACCTGCTGAACTTGATAATCATATTATATTTGATATCTATATTGATGACAGTACTTCTTTTGCCGCAATTAATCAAACAACTGCAGGTGAACCTCAAGCATTTCAAGGTCACACAGCAATCGCATCACAAAAGATGAGAAATGGACTCTCAGCATTGGGTCAAGAAGGAGCATCCGTAGGTGATGCGATTAGTGGATGGTTAGGCGCAAACGTATCATCTGGAGTTGGTGCTGGTGCTAAGACTGCTACAGATTCCCTAAACAACTTTGCTGGATCAGTTTTTGCTGGTGCGCGAAACATGAAGAAATTAAACACCTCTATTGCTCTTGCTGTTCCTAACACCTTTACCACAAGTTCATCTGCTAATTGGGGTCCTGCGAAGATGGGTGCCTTGGGTGGTGCTTTAGCAAGAGGTATGGAAGGTGGAGTTGGGGGTATTGTTGATAAGTTTAGTAACATGAGTGGTGAACAAGCAACCCAAATGACAGGTGAACTTGCTCGTATTGGATTAGACACTGCCGCATCAGCATTTCAAGCATTTGGATTAAACTTTAGAGATATGCTAGAAGTTACAACTCGTAGAGTTCAGAATTCTCATGTTGAACAAAAATTTGAAGAGATGGCACCTAGAGAGTTTACCTTTGTGCATGAGTTTGTTGGTAGGTCAAAAGCAGAGACCGATGCTATCGACAATATTATCAAAGCATTCAGATTTCACATGCATCCTGAATTGGTTGAGAGTGGGTTATACTTTTCTTATCCATCACTATTTGATATTACCTTAATGTTTAAAGATAAAGAAAATCAATATATGCATAAAATTTCAACTTGTGTATTAACAGGATGCACACTAAACTACACTTCAACTGGAGTATTTTCTACAAACCGAGACGGTCAACCAACTGAAATACAAATGACACTTAACTTTAGAGAAATTGAAGTTATGCATAAACATCGTATTGCTGAAGGATTTTAAATATGAGTTATTTTTCGAAATTTCCAAATCTGATTTATGACTTAACAAAACCAGGAGAGACCGACACTAGATTTGTTATTGCAAAAGATATTGTACGCCGAGTTAAGTTAAGAGAAAATATTCAAAATAATGTTTTTGCATATGATGAATATGATATTCAAGAAGGTGAACGTCCGGATATTTTAGCACATTCATTTTATAACGACAGTGACCTTGCTTGGATTATCTTACTAACAAATGAGATACACGATATATACGAAGAATGGCCACGTACCGAAAGAGAGTTGCGAAAATTTATTAATGATAAGTACACTAATCCTCAAGCAATTCATCACTATGAGAGACCACAAGCATCAGGTGATCCAGAGGTAATGGTACGAACTACAGAAACTACTTATACTATAGTCACTAATATTGGAGTTACTCAAACTCTTAATTCTATTGCAGTAACTAACCAATTATATGAAGAAAGATTAAATGAAACTAAAAGAAGAATTAAGATATTGCGCCCGTCATTAGTGTCTTCATTCGTAGAAGAATTTGAAGATATGATAGGAGACTAATATGGCAGAACCTAGTAAAGGTGGTGGTCAACTACTTATAAAATCATTAAAGATATATCACAACGAAGTAGTTAATATTAAATCAGCAAAAAGTACAAATAAGTTTGTTGACTTATTAAATGTATACGCAGGATTTGAAATCTATGACAGCATTCTATCACCTTTTCAAGCGGGTGAGATGATGATTACCGACAGCAATGACATGATAGCAGACTATCCTCTTATAGGTGGAGAACTAATTCACATTGCATATAATGTTTCAGGTGGTACAGATGATACAAAGATTGACTTATGGTTTAGATTAACTGGTATTAAGAATATTGCTATTAAAGAACGAAAGCAAATCTTTACTATTCAGTTTATATCTGAAGAGGGATTTAAAAACGCACATACTTCAATTTCTTCTTCATTCACAGGTTCGCCTAGTGAAATTATTTCTGATGTATTTGATAATTACTTATTTTCTGATAGTGGAAAAAAGATTGCAGTCGATGATGCTCTTGGCGCACTAAAAGTTGTGTGTCCTAGATGGAGAGCATTTCAAGTAATTAATTATGTAATGAATAAAGCAATCGACATTGAGACAAACGCTCCTGGATTCTTTTTCTTTCAAGCAATGCACGGATTTAGATTTTTATCGACTAGCACTCTTTTTGACCGAAACAGAAATGTGTGCATTACTGATAAATATGCTGAGGCGGAAGCAATTCGCGCTGGCGGTAAAGTGAAGAAAGGTTATTTATACAAAGTCCCTGGAATACCTACTATAGGGTCTGATGGCAAACCAACTTCCGGTGCTGTTGGAGATGAAACTCTTCAGAATGTAGATGACTTTCGTGTAGACTATAGACAAACATATCTTAAAGATGTGAATGATGGATTTCTTTCTTCAAAGCATATAACACATGATTTGTTTTTTAAGAATTATAAAGTAGACACATACGACTACTTTGATAGTTATGAAGATAAAAAGAAGAAGATAAAACGCATAGGAAAAATACCCCACTATGGAATATATGAAAATAAAGTTTCCTCTGATGTTAAGATTATGTTATCTCCTAAACAAAGTAGAATACATGCTCAGAAAAAAAATGAAGAAGGATTCAGAAATCTTTTTGCTGATGACTATGTACAAGGCAGAAAACATGTGTTAAAACAAATAACAGATGATGTAGTTGAAAACTTTGTTATACCTGGACATCCATTAATTACCTCTGGTCGTTTAGTTGAGTTTAACTTTCCTTCAATGCGTAAAGTTTTAAAACCTGATGATGCTTATCAGAAAAAGTATTCTGGGTTATACTTAATTAGAGATTGTGTTCATATTGTAAGACCTGTTGGAAACGGTACTGCACAATATAAGTGTGATACAAATATTGTAAAGGATGGATGGAATGCGTAAATTTTCAGAATTACGAGAAGAGATATCACAAAGAGATTTAGATGGTATCGAAAAGTTTGCGGATAGATTATTTGCAAAA
>Ga0209603_1001722_pt1 | contig 22127 bp, 11 predicted proteins | sample COGITO_mtgs_1206_FD_184812 | JGI IMG/M metagenome (GOLD analysis project Ga0209603, IMG submission 184812) | Pelagic marine microbial communities from North Sea - COGITO_mtgs_120607 (SPAdes) (version 2) | ecosystem: Environmental > Aquatic > Marine > Epipelagic ... | reverse complement strand
GTTTCCGAGAAGGGCTCTTCTTTTTGGTCGGCCTACGGGGATGGCATTACGAACCGATTGATTCACTTCGTTCAGGGCGACGCCCCAGCGCTGGGCGATGTCCCTCTCCGCTGCGCTCCGTCTAATTTTCTAAAACGGAAAAGCGTCCCGACTGCTAGCGATGCAGATGGCGTTACAAAATCAGAAAATCATGCCATTGACACATAGAATTCACATTTTAACAGACCCACAATATTCGTGTAAATTTAAAGTTGAAGTTTAATATTACACAAATAAATTAAGAGCATGATCCAAAGAACTGCCGCAAAACTAATATCTCAACTAGCAAAAGAATTTCCAGCAGTGGCGATCACAGGTCCGAGGCAATCAGGGAAAACTACGCTGGTTCGTGAGCTCTTCAAAGCAAAGCCTTACATCAACCTAGAAGACCTCGATCAGTATCAATTCGCCAAGGAAGATCCACGCGGCTTTCTGGGACAATTTAAGGACGGGGCAGGGGAATAGGCCTGACGAAATAGCACGCCCCGCTTGGCCAGGGCATCAATATTCGGGCTCTCATAAGGCGTCGGATCATCAATGTCGTAGCATTTCAAATCCTGCCAGCCGAGGTCGTCGGCCAGCATGAGAATGACATTTGGCTTTGCCGGGCGCTCTGCGGTGAGAGTGGTCCATGCGACCAACATTCCCAGAGCTATTAAAAAGGTTCGATTCATTATCTGATTCATATTAATTCGCCACAAAGCCAATCGCGCGCAAGGCAGTGCCGCCGGGCTTGCTGCGGCCGGGGCGGTTTTCCAAGACTTCCAACTCCAGTGTATGTGGCCCCTCTGCCAGTTCGTTGAAAAACATCACCGTCATCGGGTAGTTGAAGTTATAGCGAAACAAGGTATCGATCTCCTTGGTCTGTTGCCCATCCACCGTGCAACGAATGATACCCGCGTCGGGCCCTGCGAGCAGATAGGCGCCGATGGCGGTGCCGGTAAAGTCGATGCTCAATTTGGCTCCAGCCGTGTTGGTATAAATAAACGGAAGGTTCAAAAATCCGCGACGCACCATGGCCTTGCTTTCCTGTTTCCAATCCGGCACGCCGACCTGCCAATGCCTGTCCGTTAGGACATCCTCGAACGGCAGTAAGCGTCCGCGCACATAACTCTTGTCATCGACCGAGGGCACAACCGGATGCGCCTGCGCCGTGGCATCTACTGGCAAGGGCTTTGACCACGCGTGCAACAAGGCATTGCCGATCATGGTCGCACACATGGTATTGCCGAAATCATTTGGGTGCACCCCGCCGAACTGCTTCCAGTCCATCTTGCCCGCGCCAATCAGATCCGCCAATTCCTGCGCGAGATGATTCACCGAGACACCGTAGTGCGCCGCCACCTTGCTGTGGGCCGCAATCGACGGTGTCGTCTCACCTTGCTGCAATTTGCCGAGAATATTCTGATTCACAAAGAAGGTCATCACAATGTCGACCTTCGGGTTGTGACGCCGAGCCTGGGCGATGATGCCTTCCATGCCGCGTAGCGCATCGTTGTAATTTCGGGCAGCGTCTTGATCATCGTTCACCGCGAACTCGACAAACAGCAGGTCCAATGGCTCTTGGCTCAAGACATCTTGCGTGAATCGAAACGCGCCGGTATCGGAACAGGTCGAGCTAATGCCTGCTTGTGTAAAGGTGAACGCGGTCTTCGGAAAACGTGTTTCGAGCATCGCACATACTTTGGGCCGATACCCATCCATCTCGGTGATCGAACCACCGATAAAAGCCACATGCCCTCGCTGGTTGCGCTCAAACTGAATGCGGCTGTTTTGATAGCTGCCACGCAGTATAAAGTTTCGATCACTGACGATCGTTTCCGCGGTCATCTCCGCTGTTGCCGATGTGTGCTTCAGCACAAAATCAACAATCGGCTGCGGGTCTTTTAAGGAATGCGGATGGTGCCCCACGTCCGGTTTGTGGATCACCTCGAATACCCCACCCAACTCTTTGTAACGTGCCTGCGCAATCGCGGTGTTCTCCACGACGGGCACGATGTCATCCGTATCACCCACGACATGAATGATCGGAATCCCCGCCTTCGCCAGCGGCGCTAAATGATCCAATGGATTCCCGGGATAGGCTAGCGCTTCAGCCTCAGAAAAACCATACGCCTTCAGGCAAACACGCCATGCACCGGCTGCGCCTTTGCCCGAGCCCTTCCCTCCCGGCCAGCTTTTAAAGTCCATCACTGGCGCATCGGCATAAATCGCCGCCACTTTTTCAGGGTTCGCCGCTGCCCAATTATACACGATCAATCCGCCGCGGGACATGCCTTCCAGCACCACACGATCGGCAAACAAATGCTCGAAGCGTAAATAGTCGTAAAAGGCATCCCAACGCTTCACCGCCGCGGCATTGCCGAACAGGTTACCAACATGGCAATAGACCACGTGATAGCCACGCTCGAGCATCGCGATATCAAACTGTGGCTCATGCCCCCAGAAACGCGCACGCCACACCCACGGCTTCCCATCGGCCACCGTCTGAGGCACCACCACTTTGCAGGCATTGCCTTCAAACTTGAAGTCATACTGATCGAAGCCATGAAAAGAGGACTGCTCGCCCTGCCATACGGCATCTGATGTTTGAAGATCTGCCCCGATGAGCGCTGTCGTTAAGAGGAGGTAAAGCCCACAAAAAAGGGCTGTCATTCTGTTTATTTTCATCATGTTTCTGTCGCTCCGGGATCAATTATTCGATATATAAAGCTCCCCTCCCCGATCTTCGCGGTGCTCAAGATGCGCGGTCGTCGATGCGCAACGCCGCACACGCGCCCTTACGAACCAGACGCAACCAGCCTCTGAATTTCCCCGGCCTCTATGTTGATTTCTATGATTTGATCACCGTAACGCACGGTTCCAGGCGTTCCATTCAGAGAATGAATCGTTGCTTCAACGACCTCGCCATCTGCCCACTCAATATCGACTTCAAAGCCACCACGCGCAAGCAGGCCAGTCACTTTACCTGCGGGCCACTGCTCAGGCAGTGCGGGCAGCAGGCGGATCACCGGCGGCGCACCCGCTTTTCCGCTTTCAGGCTGACTCTGCATCAGCATCTCGGCGACTCCGGCGGTAAAGCCGAAGTTGGCCTCGATCTGGAAAAGCTTTTTCTGCTTCTCATTTGCCGGCGGGCGAAACTGGCTGAACAGATTATCATACGTGTTATCGAGCAGCATTTGGTGGACGAAGTCCCAGGATTTTTGTCCATCCCCCAAGCGGGCCCAACAGTTGATCTTCCAGGCATTCGACCAACCGGTGCTCTGGCCGACGCCGCGTTTTTCAAGAAACTTGCGCGATGCCTCCGCAAGTTCCGGCGTTGTTTCCGGCGTAATTTCGTAATAAGGGTAGAGACCATACAGAGGCGAAAGGTGACGGTGAGTGGGCTCGGTATCATCGTAAGGTTTAATCCATTCCTGAATTCTACCGTCTGGGCCAATTTGGTTCGGAGCCAGACGAGCGCGCGCGGCCTGCAATTCGTTTTGAAATTCCGCATCCACTCCTAGGATTTCGGCCATTCGAAAGGTATTGGCAAAGAGTTGGCGTAGGGCCTGCATATCCGTGGTCGGGGCATAGCAAGGTGAACTGCGGTCTCCATTCGGCCCCATCCCCGCGGTCTCAGAAGACTTGGACGGCCCGGTTACCAGCCAGTTGTTTTCCGGCTCTTCCCAGAGTTGATGCAGAAAGAATTCCGCACTCCCCTTCATGACTGGGTAGACCTCTCTCAGATAGTTCTTGTCCAGCGAAAACGCATACTGCTCCCACAGGTGCTCACAGAGCCAAGCGGCACTGCCGAGATCCATCATACCGGCAGAGGTATAGCCCCAGGGATTGGTGGCACGGTGCGCAATCCAGCCCGGCGCATTGTAGTATGCCTTGGCGGTTTTTCCTCCCGGCTCCACGAGGGATTCAATCAGGGAAACCATCGGCTCGTGCAGTTCAACCATGTTGCAATTCAGTGCCGGCCAATAGTTCATCTGCACGTTGATGTTAAAGTGCCAGTCGCCGTTCCACATAGTGTGGATTTCATCGGCCCAGATTCCCTGAAGATTTGCAGGCATGCCTCCGGGCTGTGACGAGCCGATTAGTAGGTAACGCCCGAAGTTGGCAAACAGTGCAGCCAGAGCGGGATCGTTTGCCTGATCACGATACTTGGCCAGGCGTTCATCCGTCGGCAGTTGACTGTTAGCAGTCGCCGGCAAACTCAGCGTGACACGATTGAAATATTTCTCATGATCCGCTTGCTGTGCTGAGCGCAACTGGGCGAAGGTTTTATCCTCGACCTGATCGAGGTCGGCGGAAGTCGCCGCCAGCGGATCAGAAAGCTGGCGTCCGGCAAATCCACGGTAATCCGTTGCCGCCGCGAAAAGCAGGATCACTTCATCATCCGCGCTCACCACCAGCTTATTGCCTTCGGCTTTGGCCTTGCCGCCAACGACGCGCAGACGCCCGACATAGGTCAATCCGTCCCCGCCCTTGCCGTCGTTCAGCGTGCCGGTCATCAGCAACTCACGGTCGCCCACCGCCGTGGTCACAAACCGTTCCGCGCGATCTAGGTCCACTGTGAACGAGACAGGACCGGTCAGACGGGAGACAAAGACCTCATCTGTTTTTGATACAAAATGTTCGCGAGTATACGAGGACTTGCCGCGCTGGTAACTAACCCGCCCCAGTCCGGACTCAAGATCCAGCACGCGCCGGTAGTCCGTCACAGCACCTGCGGTGTCGTCAAATTCCAGGTGCAGCTTACCGAGGGTCTGATAACGCCCGAAGGTGCCAACTCCTTTTCCCATGACTGGCTTTTCACGCGAAGAAAAATGCTTCTTCGTGAGCTGCCCCGCCTCGCGATAGCGCTCCTCAAGCAGCAGCTTCCGAATCTCAGGGAGATGCTCGTAACCGCCGGGCATGTCATTATCGACGCGCGACCCGGACCACACCGAGCTTTCGTTCAGAACAATCGTTTCCTCGTTCGTATCGCCATAGACCATGGCTCCAATTCGCCCGTTACCGAGGACAAGCGATTGGTCAAAGCCTTTGCCGGGTTGATTGAACCACACCGTCGTTGCTGGGTTACCTTCGAAGGGGGCCTTCGACGCCGCGACGGCTGGTGTCACATTCGATGCAGCCTTAGCGGCCTGCGTCTTGACGGGTGCGTGTGGTTTGGGTGCTGGCGTCACCACCACAGCAGCGGCGGTCCGTTTCGCCGCGTCAAAGTCGGCTTGCTCTTGTGCCGTCAAGAGTCCATCGCGGTTGGCGTCCATCCGATCAAAATGATCCCCCCATTGCTGGGCATTATAGACGTTTCCGCGCGCTTCGATATTGGTTTTTTTATTCGCAAGGAAGTCAGCTCTCGTCACAGAGGACGGAGCAACATTCGCGCAACCGGCAGCCAGAAGAATGAGGGCAAAAGGTAACAATCGTTTCATCGTGGTATTTCGTTTTTTAATGGCCACAGACTGAGTTCAACAAACGGACACCCAGTCGCATGCGGAACAGTCTACACCATCCCCTCTCCATGGCTACCCTCCATTTAGAGGGGAACCAGCGTTGCTGGAGTGGAAAGGTGGGAAGAGTTGAAAGAGTTTTCGTTGAACTACCCGGCAATCTCAGCGGATCGGCTGTCGCGCCTCATGCACCCATTGCAGCAACGCCTGAACCCGCTCAGGGTGCTGCCCCGCAAGGTCTTCCTTTTCAGCTGAATCGTTTTTAAGATCATACAAGGCCCATCGATAGCTTGACTGCCCCTGCCCGGTATTCTTCGTGCCTTCGCTGGTTTGCGTTTCCTTTTCTTCAACCAGTTTCCAGTCACCGGCCACGATCGCATCGCGGCTAAAATTATTCTGTCCCGCCGCTTTCCAGAATAGATATTGATGCGGCTCTTGTGCTTCGGGTTGGTTAAGCAAGATGGGGAGGAGAGAGACCCCGTCGATCTCATGGAAAATCGTAACGCCACACAATTCTGCAATTGTCGGCATGAGATCGTAGCCCACTCCCCTGTGGCCAGTGGTTTCTGCCGCCGTAATTTTCCCGGGCCAACGGGCAATCAACGGCACCTGTATGCCGCCATCGAAATTGTAACGCTTCGAACCACGACGCCCCATCGTCCCGAGGAAACGGTCCTCGCCCCGGTAGTGCCCATCCAAAATTTTGTGGGAGTATTTCTGGTCCTCTGCCTTTTTCGCAGAGCGATAGTAGCTGGGCTCGTGCCCGTTATCGCTGGTGAAAAGCACTAGAGTGTTCTCCGCAAGGCCCAGCGCATCGAGCTTGTTCATCAGCGCTCCGACCGAGCAGTCCAGCTTATCAATCATCGAGGCATAAATGCGCTCGTTTTCCGCCCACTCAGTCCGGTCTTGATATCTGTAATCCTTGGGTGCAATGGATACCGGACCATGTGGTAGTTGACTCGCATACACCATAAAAAGGGCTCGTCCCCATGCGCATCCAGATAGACCAGGGCCTTTTTCAGCCAAACATCTTCCGAATACGTCATCGATGCTTTGCCAATGGAAAAAGTGTTCGGTGTTCGCTTCGTCTGCTTCGGGTTTCCAGGCAAGGTCACTTTCCTGTCGTTTTCCCAATAGTATTCCGGATAGAAGCTCCAACAGATCACCGAATCCAGCAGGCCGACATAGTCATCGAACCCATACTCCCGCATCATTTCATGCGTGTCGGTAAATCCGACTCCAAGCTTGCCGAAATAGGAGGTGCGATAACCTGCTTTCCGCGCCACTTCGCCCAAGTAATCCGAATCGAAGTCACTCACAGGCCTCTTCAACAGGATCTGTTGGTTAAACTCCGCCTCTGTAATTTCACCACTGTGCAAACTCGATTCGAGCCCCCCTTTGGTTGGGGGCATGGCGTGTCCGGTGTGCAGACCGGACATCAGACTCGCCCGCGCAGGCGCACAGACATTGGCACCGTAAAAATCGGTAAACCTCAATCCTTGTTGAGCCAAGCGATCAATGTGGGGCGTTTCAATAGTCTGCTGCCCATAACATCCCAATAGCCCCGGCCCCAAGTCGTCGGCATAGATCAGCAAGATATTCGGTGGGGCAGCCGAGGCGATCGGCAAGCCAAGAGCGGCGATGAGGCCCGTCAATAAAACTAACAGTAGCCTCCTCATTCTACCTATTGAATCTGTAACTGAATACTCTGAGCGGTGTTCCACTTACGCTCTGCAATGTTCACCTGCCACAGATTATCCCCGAGATTTTCGACTGAGTTGACTTTGCAGTTTTCGGCACTGACGGCAACCAGGGCTTTTTGACTGTAGAACGTCAACGAACCTTCTTGCGCGCCGGCATCGCTCAACTCGATCACGATCGAAGACTTCGAGACTTGGATATTGTTGATTTCCGTGGCGCCTATCGAGAGGTGCAAATCCGAACCGACCAAGGTCGGACGCTCTGACGTAATCGGCGTAAAACGCAACAACGCTGAGGAGTAGTGCTCCAGTGGCGTAGTCATATAGCTATCCGTCGCATATCCGAGCACCTTGTTTGCCCAGAAATCAAACACCGCACACTTCACACCTTTCGGTAGGCCCGCAGCTTCAAAGTCGAGCGACAGCGACTGGGAGCCTTCGGTCACATTATACAGATTGTAGACCGCAAAGTCGCCGAACGGACGCTCTGCCGCAAAGCCCAGCGTGGTGTTATGCGGCGAGTTGCCAAGCGTCAGGAGCTGTGCCGGTTCGCGGCTGCCAGGGCGCATGATCTCGTAGTTGCGCCAGACGGCTTTCACATCGTCCTTATTGATCGGTTCACTGATCATCGCGGTGCCGCCGACCAATGTATTGATCGCATGCCAGGTGCGCCACATGCCCTCACCTTGCGGAGTGTAACCCACGCGACGGCTCTCCAGCTTCGGTGCGAGATAGGACACATCGGGATCGTTCTGCCACCACACGTTGTCGTAGATCTGAAAGCGCAAGACGGAATCGAGGCAGTGAGCGAATGATGCCGGGTGTGAGTCGGGGCCCACACGAGCAGCGTCGATAAATCCAACCACGCCACGCGTCGGACGGCCGAGGCAGGACAGCATATACATTTCTTCGCCGGCAGCCTCACGATAGAGCGTGTAAAGTTCACGGAAAATTTGCAGGCGTGTCTTGGTCGGATCTTCAAATGTATTTCCGATCCCATTGAAATCGATCTTGATATAGCCGTAGCCGCGCTCACGCGCATCGTTAATAATGTTGAACAGGAATTTTTTCGACTCCGGGTGATCCGAGCTAATCCAGTGCGCGCCAGCAGGATGAAACGGATTGGGATTCATGAAGCGCTCCAGACCACCGGCAGCCTTCTGAATCGCCTCGGGATTCGCTTTGGCCCATGGATGCTCGGGATTGATCATCAACGGCGCAAACCAGACACCCGGAATGCAACCGGCCTCGCGCACCGCTGCCGCGACACTCGCCATGCCGTCAGGGAATTTTTCGTTGGCAGTCCAATCGCCATCCATTTTTTGGTAACCATCATCGATTTGAATGATGCCCTTACCAAAGGTGTTCGGGTTCTCTTTGATTGTTTGTGTGACATCCAACACGTGCGCGGCGTCAATCTTTGTGGTGCGATCATACCAACTGCACCAGCCATAGATAGCGCCCTTGTTGCGACGCACGCCATGCGTCTCAGCGACCCAACGCGTCCACACATTCGTCGATGTCTTGGCGGACTCAAAAGAGAGAATCATTTCTTCACTGCGGCGGCTTTCACCGGCACGCACAAGCACGCTGTCCATTTGCACCACGCCTTTGACCACTTCGTTGCGCACCTCGACACTGATGTGCGCCTCGGCGGGCCCGACCGGACCAAGAAGAAAGCCTGTGCCATCCGCACGATACAACATCGCGACTTCATTGAGATTCTTCTGCATTTCGCTCAATGGCAGTGAAGGCGAATCTTCCATCAATGGAGTGACCAACCAATCAGCAGACTTCTCAACAACAAAGCTTCCGCCTGGCCCCTTGTTGGTATCCAGCAAATCGAAGGCGACCAAGTTCACATCCTGATCACTGCGATTGTGAAAAAATCCCTGTAGCGTAAAAGCGCGTAGATCTTTCAAGCGCTTGATCTGCAGCGTATATTGGTAGTCCTCATTACCGAAAGTCACGGTGCTGATATCTGCATCGCCAAAAGGCGTGCTGCCGACGCTATGCGTCACTGGCTCAATCATTTTTTGGCCCACGGTGCCGATCCGTTGATTTTTACCGTCCACCTTGAACACAGAGGATGAGGTGCCACGGAACTCGGCGATGCCGTCCGCTTCAATAATAACACGAGTGCCGTCTTCGGAAAAACGGACCCACTCCTCCGCAGCCTGACAAAGGGCCGCACTCAATGTGATCGCTCCAACAGCGAGCGTTTGAATCGATGTTCTGATAGTCATATTCATATAAAAAATTAGCGATTTCAACTGACTTAGGCGTCGTCGATTGAGTCGACCTCACCAAGTGATGGCACCATCTTACACGTCAGCATTTTAATGCCTACCCTTCGTTTAGAGGGGGGACCAGCAAAGCTGGTGTGGGAAGTGTATTAAGGTGGGAAGTGTATGAAGGTTAAATATCTCCGTCCTGCCTGTCCTCACGTCTCAGGCCTCAGGCCTCAGGCCTCAGGTCCCTGACTTGGCATATCCATGATCCTTCCAACCACAAAGGCAATGACCTGACTCAATTTCATACAGTGTGGTTAATTGAAGGCATATCTAAATTCAATGAATCCTACACTTAAAGCTCCCCTACCAAGCATATCCTCCGACATATCTTCACCTCTTTAAGTTGACGTTATAAATGCACTATTAAAAACTCCTCCCCTGCGAAGGGGAGGTGGATCGGTCTGCCGAGACGGAGGGGTTTTTCTCTGTCATTTATGTCGAGCTAGTAAAAGAACGCTGAGGCTCGGCTGAGAACCCTTCCGTCTCGCTCCGCGAGCCACCTTCCCTTGGTAAGGGAAGGAGCTTATCTAGGAAAATCCATATCACTCCGACTTGTGTATTAGGTCTATTATTCTCTATGCCTGACACTCCCGCGATCCTACCGAGCCTAAAACAACGGATCAGTCGGAAAGCGGTTGATCAATGGATGCTCGGCTTCCGGAGTCCCCTTTAAATCACGGATCGCCCCGCGCAGCGAGCGAATCGCATCGCATATCGGTTGTTCCTCTATTGTCTCTGTGACATATTGAGCCTGCGCCTTTGCAATGGAGTCGTTCAAAGCCGAGACATCCAAGCCTGCCCGGCTTGCCGAAGCCTGCGCCTGCTTGCCGAGTTGGATCAATGCATACAGCCCGGGCTTATAGGCATAGCCATCCTGCACAATCGTCGAGTCCTTCACGGCGTAGTTCGCTTCCTGCAGATCCGGCATCGGCTCTGAGGTCACGAGAAAGCCATTGGCATCACGCATGCAAAACAGCGCATGGGTGGCGCCTGGAGGCATCACTGCATCGACGCGCCCCTGACTGATTTTCGTCGGAGCTGGAAGCCACTCCTCTCGATGCCCCCGCGTGGTATCAAATGGCTTCGGATTGAGGGTGTAAATAAGCTGCGCTTCAACAATAGCCGCCAGGCTTGCACCGGTTTCGAGTGTCACCCAAACGCGATCTTCATCCAACCCGAGCTCTAAAACAGCGGGCGACGCCGCACGCTCCTCTGCGGTTGCAACCTTCAGATTCCGGTATGGCATCGTCACTTTGGAGGCAGTCAAAAAGGCATCCATTTCAGCGAGCATCGCATCGCGCTTCTCCGGATATTGACTCGCTAGATTCTCGCGTTCACCCAAATCACCATTGGAGCCATCCGCAGCTACGATTCGGAAGAGCTCCAAGCCGTTCTGTTGATCCACACCTGCGTGTTTGCCAAGATAGCCTACTCCTAGATTATTGACTAACTTCCAGTCGCCCTTGCGCATCACCACCGTCATGTGGCTTTCAGCCGGGTAAAACCAGTAAAGTGTGTCCCGCTCGCTGCCATCGGCCTGAATCACCTGATCGGAGGTGCCATGGATGAGCGGTAGGATATCACTACCGTCGAGCTCCAAGTCCACATCGCTTTCAGCTCCGGCCATCTCCATAAATGTGGGGAACAGATCAATCAAATTGATCGTAGTGTCGCAGGTGGAACCAGCTTCAACGCCTGGGCCGCGAACGATGAAGGGAATACGAATACCCCCCTCGTAACTGCTCATTTTTCCGCCGCGCAAGGGGCTGTTGTCCGTGATCCATTCCTTGGGCGCACCGATGTAGCCACCGTTATCGGAATCGACAATAATATAGGTGTTGTCGATCAGCTTGTGGCCCGGGTTGCGCGGGTCGTCGGTCTCCTCCAGATAGTTCACCACCTGACCGATCATCCAGTCCACCGTATCCACCATACTCGCATAATAGGGATTGGATTGTCCGGTCATGCCAGGATTGATCGTGCCCGAGTCGGTCGGAAACTCGAATCCCATTTTTTCACAATACAGCTCCAGGCGTTTGCGATCGCGGGTGCCGAACGGGCCATGCACGTAGAACGGGCAATAGTTCATGAAAAAGGGACGATCTTTATACTTGTCCATAAAACCGAGCACCATATCGAGCGGCTTATCAAACGGACGACCGTCCTCGTCGAGCTGATACGGATCGTCCGAAGCATCGGTTGCAAAGTCCGAAATACGGTCGGGCTTCATTTGCGCCCACGAGCCAGCCCAGTTATTTTTAATGCGGTCTTCCGGTCGCCACAAATCCGAGTCGTTACAAATTTTCCGCTGTCCGTTCACCTCGGTATGCCCGAAATCAAACCCCACATCCGGCGGAAACGGATAGCCCGCCGATTTACCGCCCGCATGCCATTTGCCGACATGGCCAGTCACATAGCCCGCCTGTTTCAAGACTTCAGCAATCGTTGGTTCCTCCACGGGAAGACCATAGATGTAATATGGCGCAAGGTGCGGAACGGTCTTAGAAATCGCGCGTGGAATCCGCCCCCCCATCACATGATAAACACCGGTATTCGCAGGATATTGACCGCGCAAGAACGACACACGCGAAGGTGCGCAGGTCGGCGCTGGTGAATGGGCATCCGTGAAGCGCCGCCCTTCCCGCGTGAGGCGGTCGAGGTGCGGCGTTTCATAGATCGCGTTGCCGTCGATTTTATGACTGGCAATATCCTGCCAGCCCAAATCATCGACCATAATGTGCACAATGTTTGGCTTTGGAGCCGCCGGTGCTGCATTGAGTGCGGCGGGGCTGCTGATGGATCCTAGAGCGATTGCAAGCATCGCAGTCTTAACTCTTAAAAATCTGTTGTTCATCTTAGTCGCTTGTTTAAAAATCAAAGGGGCCACACCGCTTGCGTTCGCAAGTGGCTGCTAAAAACGTGGATCGGTCGGAAAGCGGTTGATCAATGGATGCTTGGATTGCGGTGCGCCCGCCTGAGTGCGAATCGCTGCACGCAGACTGCGAATCGCATCCGTCATTGCTGTCTCCTGCACGGGATCCACTGCAAGCTGTGCCTTTGCTTGTGCGAGCGCAGCATTCAATGCGGAGGTATCCGCCCCCTGCTGGCGCGCGGCTGCCTGCGCTTTTTCGCCGAGTCGAATCAAAGCGAACATCCCTGGCCGGTACGCATAGCCATCTTGCAAAATCGCCGAGTCGTGCACTTGGTGCCCGACGTCCGTCACTGCAGGCATCTCTTCGGCGGTGAGCAAGAAGCCATTCGCGTCCACCATACTGAAGGTGGCATGCGTTGCCCCTGGGGGCATGGTCGCTTCGACCCGCCCAGTAGAGACGATCGCGGGAGCCGCAAACCATTCTTCTCGATTGCCTCGGGTCGTATCAAACTGTTTCGGGTTCAGCGTATAGATGAGTTGTGCGCTCACGATTGGACTTTTGCCTGCGCCAGTTTCAAAGGTCGCCCACACACGATCCTCCACAGAGCCCAATTCCAGTATGGCTGGGCATGCTTGAGCCTCAGACTCAAAATCGGCGCTGGCATTGCGATACGGCAGCGGCGCACCGGGGGCTGCGATTTGCTCGTTCAAATCACTCAGCAATTCGGCCAGTTTTTCGGGATATTGATCCGCCACATTGTTGGCCTCACTCAAGTCCATCGTTGTATCGGCGCCATCATAGAGACGAAACAATTGAGCCGCATGCTTGGCCTTTCCACCCTGCGGGGCGACGTAGTGATTCACCAGTTTCCAGTCGCCCTTACGAATCGCTGCCGACATATGCGCATCCCAGGGGAAATACCAAAACAACGACTCACGCTCGGTGCCATCGCTCAGTAGCGCGCGATCTGACTCACCGTGGATCAAGGGTAAGAGGTCACAGCCATCCAATTCGAGGGATGGATCTGGTGCCACTCCGGCCATTGCCATAAAGGTGGGGTATAAATCAATCAGGTTGATCGGTGTGTCACACACCGTGCCGGCAGGGACGCCAGGGCCACGGACGAGAAATGGGATGCGCACCCCACCCTCCCAGGTGTTTTGCTTCCCGCCGCGCAAGGGTAGATTGTCAGTATAGGGCAGCACACCGCCGTTGTCCGAATCCACAATCACATAGGTGTTCTCAATCAGCTTATGTCCCGGATTGCGCGGATCATCGGTCACTTCCAAATACTCGATCACTTGACCGATCATCCAATCCACTTCGTCCACCATACTTGCATAATACGGGTTACTATGCCCGAGAATATCTTTGTAGATCGTGCCGGGGTCCGTCGGAAAGGGGTAGCCCATTTTTTCCAGATAGTGCTCAAAGCGCTCGCGGTTACGTGCCTGAATCGGGCCATGCACATAATACGGGCAATAATTCAAAAAGAACGGCTTGTTTTTATTTTTTTTGATAAACCCGAGCGCCAAATCGAGTGGCTTATCAAACGGACGCCCTTCGGCGTTCAGTTGAAAACGGTCCTGAGGGTCCGTCGTGGCGAAATCGGATAAGCGATCGGGTTGCATCCGGCCCCACGAGCCAAAGAACGCATTTTTGTTACCATCTTTGGGATCCCACAGATCAGGATCGTTATAATATTTATGCCCGCGCTCGTTTTCGGTAAATCCGAAATCAAATCCCTGATCCAGAGGAAACGGATAGCCAGCCGACTTGCCCCCAGCATGCCATTTCCCCACGTGCCCACTGTAATAGCCCGCCCGCTTTAATGTCTCAGGAATCATCGGTTCCTCCAGCGGTAATCCATACACATAGTAAGGGCAGACACGCTGGCTCTGAGGATGCCATGCGCGCGGGATCCGCCCGCCAGATACATGATACACGCCGGTATTGACCGGGTGCTGACCGCGCAAAAAGGCCACGCGCGAGGGTGCACAACTCGGAGCCGGCGAATATGCATGCGTGAAGCGACGCCCCATGCGTGTCAAACGATCCAAGTGCGGCGTTTCATAGACCGGATCCCCATTGATTCTGTGGCTCTCAATATCTTGTGAACCAAGGTCATCGACCATGATATGCACAATGTTTGGCTGTGGCGATGCCTCTGCCACAAGAGGTGCTGCGGAAAGCCCCACAAACAGGGCCGCACTGATGGAATAAACGAGATGCTTCATAAATATCTTAAATGAATCGAAATTTTCCGAATACGAGCGACAAAGGAAGCGCTGCGTATTCCGAGAGTGCCTTCATAATAGCCCGACTGCCGGGCACTGCCTACCCTCTGTTTAGAGGGGGCAAACCAGCGTTGCTGGTGTGGGAAGGGTATGAAAGTGGGAAGGTGCGAAGGGTATGAAAGTTTGAATGGTGGTTTGAGAGATCGATGTTGGTTGCTGGGAAGTGATTTTAACCATAGACCACTCCTCACTCCTCACTGAAGTACTCTGGCCAACGCTCAACTTTCAACGCTCAACTTTCAACTTCCAACGCCCCCCCCTACCAACCGGTCTCAACCAGTTTATAGAAGCGCTTTGAAAGCGCTCCATTGTGCTCGGCATTCACGGTGACCGAACCATCGGCATTAATCGTAAATAAGGCTTCGCTGACGTCATCCCACTGACTCAGGTCTGCAGAGACTTTAAGCACCCACGCGGTATTGGGCGGCATAAATGTGAGGCTGTCATCGGAGCTGGGGTTGCCTACTTGCAAGTTCAGCACAGATGGCTCGGTCGGCAAATGCCCTGCAGGGTTCGTTCCATACTGAGACTCCTCCCAATTGAGTTTACCGTCGCCGTCGGAATCAAGCACATCGGCAGCCGCATAGTCGCCGTCGACAACCAGTCCGTAGGCATCCAACCACGCCCGTGGTGTGCCCTTGCCTGTGATGCCCTGCACTTCGAGCCACTTCTGATAGTAGCGCGCTCCGATGGTTTTATATTCATCCACTAGGAAGTGATTGGTGAGCGACCAACCCTCCTGGTCCAAATCGCTCAAATCGACGAAGTCGGCATTTGGGACCAGGTTGGCGATATCGCGATGAACCGCATCCACCTCATAATTTAAAGAGCGTTCCTCAATCCAGCGGGACACCATGGTTCCGCAGATAAACGGCGCGCTGCTGTTTGCGATCTCGGCTTCGACGTAGCCCCGATGTCTCGAGACCAGCGCAACCAGATTGGCCCCATATACTTCAGATGCGCTCGCATCGGCTTCCCCTTGGTGCCAGAGAATACCGCCGAATTCAATCGTCGTATATTCACCGCTCACCTGAGCCAAGGCCGTCTGGAGAAAAGGCGTCACATTCAAATCCAGCACGTCTCCGTCATTCCAATTATTATTTCGGAAGCCAGTGCCGCCCACGGCATTTTTAAGAATGAGAACATCCTCATCAGGATGATCCGCGGCATACGCACGCGCAAAATAGAAATCGAGAGCGGTATACGAATTGGATTTGTATTGAGCCTCAGCGACTGAGTTATCATAGAAGGTTGTTTGCAAGGGTTGAAATGCCCGAATCAACTCATTCTCTGCGCCTACGTCATAAAAATCTCTCGGACGGGCACGGGACAGCTGCAGCATATTCGGCAGCGGGTGATCCTCCATCCCATACACATTCGACGATGCATTGCTGCTGGCGCCCTCCATATTCGACTGCCCTTCGGTCAAGAAGATGACCAGCTTGCGGTTTTTTTGCGTTTCGATCACGCGATACGTTCCACCAGCATTCAAGGCAGGCAGCGCTTCAACACTCGCCGTAATCGTTCCGTCGGCATTCACGACAAAGGTCATGTGCGGCACCACACCCCATACGGTGTCGTCGGTCGACGCTTCGATATGCCATGCCGTATTGGGCGGCGAAAAAGTCAGCGTATCTGGATCGCCGTTCGTGCCCTCCACCAAAGTGAAAGGAATCGGTGCGGCCACGCCCACGCCCGTCGGATCGGTGCCATCCCGGTATTCCTCCCAATTGAGTTTGCCGTCACCATCAGAATCGAGCAGATCGGCCGCTTCATAATCGCCGCCAGTGACGAGACCATACAAATCGAGCCAACTGTGCGGGGTTCCCTGTGCGGTCTCGTCGAGTGCTTGAATCGAAATATTTGTCAGCGCAATCGCCAAATCGCCGCCGCCTTGATCATATGCGTAGTCGATCGTGCCCGACCAACTCTCTGTAAGAGTAACCGACGCGAACTCATAACCGTTTACCAATGAGCCATAGTCGACAAGCACCAGCGTGTCTCCGTTCGCGGTATCATAGTTGCTCAGGTCAACAATCAGGTTGTCGAGTCTCGGATCAAAAATGTCTGAGTTGTTCCACGTAGTCACCCCTGCAGCATCCGCAGTATAAGTGATATTCAAAGTGTTATTCCCCAAGCCATAAATGTCCGTATTCAAAGTGGCACCCGCTTCGATAGTAAAGTCAGCAGTCGCACGAGGCCTCATGAAAGCAAGGTCGATGGTTCCACCAGTCGCCAACGTCAAAGCGCTCCCGGCTTGGATTGCCAGTTCAGGGTGAAATCCTGTTTTTCTTGTCCTTGATTCAAGGGTTCGACCACTTTCAACAGTATAAGTGGTATTAAAATTCACGTCATAATTGCCGGTTCCAAAGTCAATATCTACATCCTTGCCGTCCCCGGTAACGGGAGCTACATCACCGACCCACATTGTGGCATCGGTCCAATTGCCATTTCCGGAATTGTCCCAAGTGATGGGTGGTCCAGGAGGAGTGATATTTTTTAAAGCGATCGCGAGATCACCGCTGCCTTGGTCATAAGCGTAGTCGATCGTTCCATTCCATCCCTCGGTCAGGGTGACGCTGGCAAACGTGGTGCCGTTCAAGTCGCCCGCCGCAGCATAATCAGCAAGAATCAACGTGCTGCCGTTCGCGATGTCGTAGTTGGTCAGATCGACCGTCAAATGGTCTCCACCAATGTTAAATATGCCTGCCCCCGAGAGAGAGTTGGTCCACGTAGTCACGCCTGCCGCATCAGCGATGTAGGTGATGTTCAGTTCTTTACTGGATAAGCCATACACCATCGTATTCAACGATGCTCCAGGCTGGATCATAAAATCGCCACCGCTCGTTGCATCCGAGCGAGGTCGCATAAAGCCGATATTCATCGTTCCTCCGGTCGCCAACGTTAATGTGCCACCCGTTACGATACTTAAATCATCCCCATAGCCGTTACCAGTGAGCACCGCAGTTTCCGCAGTCAAAGACTCGCCGCTTTCAATCGTCCATGCGTAATCGAGATAACTCTGCGTCGTAGCTGTAAGCACCACTGAATCACCGTTGACCGGGGCGACATCGCCGTCCCAGTTGGCAGTGGAGCTCCAGTTATCATCCGCAGCGCCGTCGTCCCATGTCACGGGCGATGCCATCGAAGCCGTAGCCGTCCCAATGACATCGATCTCCTGCATGACAATTCTACCATGATCTGCTGGCATCACGAACCGGATGGAATCAACGCCGGACGCGAGCACGCCAGTGGCATCATCTGTAATCGTAACACGCCGTGAGGCGGTTGTCGCTGTGGTATCAACCGTCACCAAATCGGTATACGTAGCGCTGCCCACCACACTGACCTGAACCGTGTAATCATGGTAATTAAAGTTCGTGTCGCTCGCCCACCCCGAAATCGCGATAATCGATGTCAGATCATACCCCTGCGTATTGACGGCTGTATTCAGATCGAACTGAATCGTTTGTGCCACACCGTCGTTATTGTAGTAAGTATTCTCAGTCGTGCTGGCAATGTCTCCCGATCCGTCATTCAGGCCATCAGGGCCGAAGGTCTCCGCTCCGGCATCATAGCTAGACAGTGTGCTTTGCCCCTGATTCACCAAGTCGTTCGCAACGATACCACCCGCAAACGCATTTTGCGTGGCGCTATCATCGACCGTAGCAATCGCTGCTGCCTGAGAAATTGAGCTCAAGCCAATGAACGCACTGAGTGCGAATAGGGTTCTGATTGTCTTCTTCATGAGGTATAACTTTAAAAATGATTCAGCGCGATTCAGGACTTCGAATCCCAACAGCACGTTCCAGTGCTTGAACCCATAATACCCGTCATTCGTATTCTTGACTACCCTACTTTCGGAGGGGGGAACCAGCAAAGCTGGTGTGGAAATGTATGAAAAGTATGAAGGTGCGAAGGTGCTACCTGATCTGACCGCGTAAAGAGATCCTCCTTGAAAAGCATATCCTTATACATGTCTTTGTCTATTTAAGTTGACGCTATGAATTGCCTATTTAAAGCTCCTCCCCTGCGAAGGGGAGGTGGCTCGGTCTGCCGAGACGGAGGGGTTTTCGCTGGCAATGTCCATCCCTTGAAGTAATCTGTAATGTATGTCTGTTAGTGACCAAGAGCGACTCAACAACTTGCCTGCGCTAAAGCATTTCCGCAGAAAACTACGGAGTCATATGACGCCTGCTGAGGCAAGACTCTGGACTTACCTGAAAGGCAAGCAACTCGAAGGTCGAAAGTTTCGCCGCCAGCACAGTGTCAGCCAGTATATTTTGGATTTTTACTGTCCAGCATCAAAGCTGGCTATTGAACTGGACGGGCAGGCGCATAACAGCGCGATGGCTGCCGAATACGACCACGAGCGCACACTCTTCCTTCAAGCGACAGGTATTCAAGTGATTCGATTTGAAAACAAGACTGTCTTCGACCACCCAGAGTGGGTATTAGAACAGATTCGCACGGCAGTTAACAAAAGCTGAGGCTCGGCCCCAAACCCTTCCGGTCGGGCGAGCCGACCACCTTCCCTTCGCAGGGAAGGAGTTTTTTTTACCGCGAACTTCATAGGCTCAGACTTGTGTATAAGGATATGCCGTCATTAGACGGGGGTGCTGCGCAACTCCAACGCTCCCCGATCTCACCGCGTAAAGAGCTGCGCTCCACGCGGTGAACTGATCGAGGCTACAAAATCACACTTACCACTTGCCCAGATTCAGCGCATTCAGATCTTTCAGCCCGGCTTCGGACACCTTGCCATCAAAGGCGCGGATCGCATGGCGCAGATTACGAATCGCGACGGCATACGGTTGTTCTTCGACGGGCTGTTTCACCACGGCACGCGCATCTTTAAGCGCTTGAGTGAGCACAGTCACATCGACGCCTTGCTGCATCAATTTTCCGCGCGCTTCATGCCCGACCTTGATCAACGACAGCAAGCCTGGCTTGTAAGCAAATCCATCTGTGAGCTCGAGGGTCACTGCGCCATCAATGCGCACCTTGCCAACCGGTGGCACTGGCTCGGAATACACCAAATAGTTATTTGCATCGATCAAGCAAAACACACCGTGCGTCATCCCCGGAGGGGCAATGGCTTCCACCCGACCATCGGTCAATTTCGCCGGTGCCCGGTCCCACTCTTCGAGGCGAGGCGCACGATACTTGAGCTCGGTGCCGCCGTTGAGGCTATACACCAAAAACGCATCCACGACTTTTGACTTTCCAGTGGTATCGAAGGTCGCCCAAATTTGTGTGTGCTCACTGCCCAGGGCAGTCACGACCGGCACATCCTGCTGCCCTTCTAGCGCCTCCCCGGAATCGGGATTCAAATACGGCACCCGCGCATCGTTGCCCGCCATCCAAGTGGTCAGATCTCCCAGCAACTGTTGCGTCATTTCAGGATATTGATCCACCAAGTTGTTGGCTTCGCCAATATCATTGCGCGTGCCATCTTCGTTGTAGAGCTTGAACAATTGTAAGTCCGGCGCTTCGGTCAGTCGGGGGCCCGTATTCTTCATCAGCTTCCAGCCTTTGCGCTGAATCACCGAAAAGGATTTATCATCGGCGGGATGGTGAAAAAACAACGTGTCACGCGCAGTGCCATCGGCGAATTTCGCTTCGCTTGCCTGGCCTTGAATGACCGGTAAAATATTACACCCGTCCAGATCCAATGCAGGGTCTGGTTGCATGCCGCCCATCGCCATGAAGGTGGGAAAAAGATCCAACAGTGTCACGGGGGTCGTTTCGTTGACCGAGCCTGGCTGCACGCCTGGGCCAATCACAATGAATGGTATTTTAACGCCGCCCTCATACATCCAACTCTTCCCTTCACGTAGCGGCGCATTGTCTGTGACCTTCTCGAAGCGACGCTTGCCGTCGGCACTCGCCCAGGTCGCCAGGCGCTGCGAGCCGCCATTGTCGGAGCTGATAATCAAATAGGTATTATCGATCAACTTGTGGCCCGGATTGCGTGGATCATCGATGGACTCCAGCGTCTGAACCACTTTGCTGACCATCCAGTCGACCGAATCGACCATGCTCGCATAATACGGATTGTTTTGCCCGGGCGCATCGGGATCCGCAATCGAACCGGAGTCGGTCGGAAAATCGATGCCGAGCTTTTCACAATAATACGCCAAGCGCTTGCGGTCGCGCGTCATGATCGGGCCATGCACCAGCTTAGGGCAAAAATTCAGGAAGAACGGCTGATCCTGACGGCCGACCTTATTCAACCACCGCAACGAAATATCCGTCAGGCTATCATAGGGCCGCTCATCATCGATCAACGGCAAAAACAACGGATTATCAAAGTCCGTCAGGCGGTTGTTGCGAGGCTGCGAAAAGATGCCCTCCTTGTTGTTGATCTTCTTATCCTTGGGATCGACGATCTCCGGATCATTATACACATGATCACGGCCATAGGAAAAATCAAAGCCCAGCTGCAGCGGGGTCGGCACCATGTTTTCCCCACACACATGCCACTTGCCCACATGCGCAGTGGTATAGCCCGCCTTCTTCAATTCCTGTGGAATAATAGTCTTGGACGGATCGAGCCGTGCGGAATAGTATGGGGTCAACTCAGGACGCTCGCCCCATGCGCGTGGCACGCGACTGCCTTTGACATGATAGACGCCATTTTTCACGCCAAACTGACCGCTCAAATACGCAGCCCGCGAGGGCGAACACGTCGGCGACGGCGAGTAGGCCTGCATAAAGCGAATGCCCCGCTCCGCCACGCGGTCAATATTCGGCGTCTCATACAGCCCCGGCTCAGCATGCAGCGCGTCATAATAACACGCGACATCCTGCCAGCCGAGGTCATCGACGAGGATGTGCACAATGTTTGGTTGCGACCGTTCGACTACGCTCACGGCAGGCAGGCTCACAACAGGTGGCTTCGCATTCGCGAGCACAGGGGCCGTGGCAACACTCAGGCCGACGACGGCACAGATTGAATAAAAGGTGTTCTTCATATGACTGATAAAATAACAGAAATTCGTTGTAGTCACTACGTCCCGAATGCGCACGCAGTCTGTTCAAATATGCACGCTATTCTACACCTGCTGGATTGTTTGACTACCCTCTGTTTATAGGGTGGTCGTAACCTATCTGCTACGCTATCTTACTAAAAACAGAATGACTCCGGCTTGCCTGAGCCCGTCAACCGAACGAAGTATTCCCCTACCTCCGCCCCCGTATCTCGAACGCATGAAGCTTAAACAAAATAGCACCGCCATACTGCTACTGCTGGCAGGCTGTTTCCCCGCGTTGACCTTCGGCGAAGCGCAGAACACGCCCCCAGCGGACCTGCACAACGCCTCTCTCTCGCAACTGCAGCAACGTGCCGCAGCAATTGATACCGAGCTCGACGAGCTGGCACACTACAGCCTGCGCAGCGGCGTCGGATCGATCGGCTACCGTTCCGATGTTCATTTAGAAGCCGAGCACACGGAGTGGGTGCAAATTCAATTGGAAG
>Ga0209603_1001707_pt1 | contig 22237 bp, 12 predicted proteins | sample COGITO_mtgs_1206_FD_184812 | JGI IMG/M metagenome (GOLD analysis project Ga0209603, IMG submission 184812) | Pelagic marine microbial communities from North Sea - COGITO_mtgs_120607 (SPAdes) (version 2) | ecosystem: Environmental > Aquatic > Marine > Epipelagic ... | reverse complement strand
CGTGCCGCCAACTGAGGCGACCATTGAGCAATGGCCGTTCGATGATGTTGCAAATACTCAGCTTGCAGATACTTTGAATGTTAGCGGCTCAGTGCAGTTTCCTGATGCCACTCCTTCAATCATGACGGATGGTTCAGGGTCGCTGCTTGTTTCACAGGATGCGTCGATTACATCCGGCGGTAATTTCCTGGGAAGTGGTGGAATCACGATTGGTGGGCGCTCTAAAGGTGTCTATGAGTTGGAGTTGATGATTACTTCGGTGGTGCTGACTGGTGGTGATGCCAGCGGTGCCAATGTCGGAATTGGTTTTAAGGATTCAAGTCAGGGGAGTGACTTATTTCGTATTCGTCTGAATAAAACTAGTGGTGGCTTAGTCGTGAGTACATTCTTCGATTCAACCTACACGGTGTTTCATACTTTCGACAGTGTCTATAGTCTGACCGATCCTCTGAAGCTTAGAGCGGTCATCGATCTAGATGCCAATACGTCAGATATATACATGGCTTTAGGGGCAGGCGCGGAATCTTCGCTAGGGCAAATCGCCATAGCGTCAGGTGTTATTTGGGATCAGTTATCATTTTCGGCGGTCAACAACAGTGTTGATTGGGGGCCGGATGATGTGATCAAAATCGATTCGATGATCATCCGTAAGCTGCAATTAGATAACTATGAGCTTTGGGAAAATCGTACGAATTGGTTGAGTGAAACACTCACCGATGAAGCGGATGATCCCGATGGCGATGGCATCTTCAATTTGATGGAATATGCTCTTGGCGCTGATCCTACCACCGATGATGCAATATCGGTTCTGCCGAAGGTAATTATGCTTTCAGGCGCGCCGCACCTCGAGATGACACTGGGAGTGGATTCTGTGGATCTTCAGTATTCTATACAGCATTCCAATGACCTGATTCATTGGACGACTATTCCTAGCACTTCAGTAAATGGCCAAATTGGAGACGTCGTTCAAATCCCACTGTTTAATAGCCTGTATCAGATGCTCTTTAGTCGACTGCGGGTTGGCAGTAATTAATGCTTTGAGTGATAGTTGGTATCATAAATAAAGACCTATCTGCTAGTCCCAAATCTAATCTCCTACGATCGTTTCAGCTTTATTGTATTTTAGGCGATAGGCTCGTGGTGACATGTCGGTGTCGCGCCGGAAAGCGCAGCTAAGGTTCGAGCTGTTACTATAGCCACAATCGAGTGCGATGCTGTCAATTTTATCAAATGTCTCAGTGAGTAAGCGTTTGGCTTGGTCAAGGCGAACGCGGCGTAATTCACTGGCAGGTGTGCGGCCTAGATGTTTTTCAAATGCTTTTTCTAGTCCACGTTTGGATAGGCCGGTAAATTCAATTATATCCTCTATCGTAATCGGCTCTCCATAATGTTGCTTGATGTAGCGTAACGCAGTGGCCACGGCTGGATGTTCGACGGCTAGCACATCCGTGCTTTGTCGACTGACTATGTCATGTGGTGCGACTAATATTGGATCTACTTTATTGTTGATCTCTTTATTCATTAAACGATCAAGTTGACGAGCTGCTTGATAGCCAACTTCTCTCAAGCGTGTGCGTACACTGGAAAGTGGCACTAGAGAGCTCTCGCAAATGAGTTCTGTATTATCGACGCCCAGAATGGCGATTTCTTCCGGCACGTGAATGCCTGCGCGTACGCACATCTCGATTAAACACGCACCTAGATTATCTTGGCCAGCAAAGACCGCGAGTGGACGAGGGAGTCTGTTCACTTGATCAAGGGTGTCTGATTGGTGGGTTTCCCAGTCGCCTATGTTTTCAGGTGGCGATTGTTTGATCGCAAAGATATTTTCTTCAGGGATCCCTTTCTCCAGTAAGTGTTGTTTAAAAGCTACGTGACGATGTGAATTGACTGGCACTTCTTTCCATTCGTAAAACGCGTAAAACTTATAACCGCGAGAGATAAAGTGTTCCGCGGCCAATTTACAGATCGCATCATTATCGACGCGCACGCGTGGCACTTGGCGTGGCATGTCAATATAGCTGATGTCAACGACTGGCATATTAAGTTCATCGATATAGTCGGCGGTTTCTGGACCGTAGCAGGTAATAGCACCATCACCTGGCCAACCATGTGGCACGAAATTTCCCGAGGCTAAATATGGTGAAATATGCCAATTTTGTTCGCGGGCGTAATTATAGATACCGCGCACAATTCGTTCATCATACCAATCGAGCGCGATGATGATTGACCGCTGACGTGATCTTTTAACCTCAAGTCCTGAGGTTTTCTTTGACCTTCTAGTCGATCGCTTTGAGAGCATAATATTACTTATAGGGCGTATTTTCATAATATCGAGTGATTTTTTAAATGAGAATATGCCTTGTAATGGTGAATTTGTGAATTATTTTTAATCAATGTTAGTTATTTTAAGATTTTTTATCTCCTCGTTTTTTTACCAGTGGCTCACGATTTACGGTTTCTGTATTTGTGTGAGTCTTTCGGCATCTGATATTGAGCGCCCGAATGTTTTGATCCTCTCAATCGACGATCTTCGTCCTGAGCTAGGTTGTTACGGTGCATCACATATGGTGACCCCACATATCGATGCGCTGGCTCAATCGTCTACATTATTTAAGAGCGCCTACGTGCAACAGGCGGTCTGCTTACCATCACGTATCAGTCTCTTTACCGGGATGCGTCCCGATTCGACTGGCGTGCATGATTTAATTACGAAATTCCGGCAGACGATCCCAGATGCCATCACGATACCGCAGCATTTTGGTGCGCACGGCTATGAAACAATTGGCATGGGCAAGGTCTATCACGACGAGCAAAAGCAGGATTGGTCGCAGTGGATCGATACACATAATTTGGGAGGAGTGAATTTCTACCAAGCTCCAGCAACTATCGCGCGCATAGAAGTTTTAAAAAATGAAGCTAGAGTAAAAGGGCTCAAGGGGAAATCATTGCGACTGTATGTAAAAGGCCCCGCCTACGAGTCTGCCGATGCGCCAGACAATGCCTATCATGATGGTGCAATGACAGATCTCGCGATTAAAGCCCTACAGCAATCCAGAGATGCGCCATTCTTTATGGTCGTTGGCTTTAAGAAGCCACACCTTCCATTTGTGGCACCTCAAAAGTATTGGGACCTTTACGATTACGAACGGATCACGCTGCCAGACAATTATTTTCAACCTGCAGGCGCGCCTGGTGTTGCTCAAATGACATGGGGCGAGTTGCGTTCTTATGCAGGGATTCCAGATGAGGGGCCAGTCAGTGATACGGTAGGGCGAAAATTAATACAGGGCTATTATGCATCGGTTAGTTTCGTGGACGCCCAAGTCGGTCGTCTTATGGCGGCGCTTGGCGAGGCTGGTCTAACGGAAAATACTATCGTCGTGCTTTGGGGTGACCATGGTTGGAAGCTCGGCGAGCATGCCATGTGGTGCAAGCACACGAACTACGAGATTGATGCGCATGTGCCGTTTTTGATTAAAGCACCAGGTAAAGAGTTCCAGTCTGGTTCGACTCATGCCTTGGTTGAGTTGCTGGATCTCTACCCGACGCTGTGCGATTTGGCTAAATTACCCACGCCCTCTCAGTGCGAAGGCTCTAGTTTGATGCCATTGTTGCGAGATCCCTCTGCTGAGTGGAATGAGCTCGCTTATACACAGTATCCCCGATGGGGCAGAGTAATGGGTTATTCCGTAAAAGCACCCAGTGGTCGCTACACCGAATGGCTCAAAAGAGACAGCGGAAAAGTGGTCGATCGTGAATATTACGATCACCAACTAGACCCAAGCGAAAATCTCAACCGTGCAGATGAAGCAAAATATGCCAGTGTGATTGATTCACTCTCTAAAGCCATCGCCGAGGAGCGTAAGCGTTGCGAAAAATAAGAAGTAGTTTATATGAAATCTAACGAGAAATTCATCTGGGGTGTCGCGACAGCAGCCCACCAAATTGAAGGCGCCTGGCTAGAGGGCGGCAAAGGTCTCAACATCTGGGATGCGTATTCGCACACTCCAGGGAAGATTACCAACGGAGATACTTCGGCAATCGCTTGTGATCATTACAATCGCTACGAAGAGGATATCGACTTGATTGCGGATCTCGGTGCAGGCGGCTATCGCTTTTCCATCAGTTGGGCACGTATTATTCCAGATGGTAAAGGTGCGGTGAATCAGGAAGGCATTGATTTTTACAATCGCCTAATTGATGGCTTGATCGCTAAGGGGGTGACTCCATTTGTGACGCTATATCACTGGGACTTGCCTCTGGCACTGCAAATGGAGGATGATGGCTGGCTGAGCTATAGCACAGCTGAAGCCTTTGCTAAGTTTGCAGAGGTTTGCTTTGAGGCATTTGGTGACCGAGTCGACCATTGGATGACCTTTAACGAGAACTGGTGCACCGCTGTACTCGGCTATGGCACCGGTCTATTTGCTCCAGGTCGCATTTCGGAAACGGATCCGTATGTGGTCGGGCACAACCTATTGCTAGCCCACGGCTTGGCAGTCCAGTCGTTTCGTAGGGGTGAGTATGCTGGGCAGATTGGTATCGCCAACAATTGTGATTTTCGCGAGCCGTTGACAGATTCGGAAGATGATCGCGCTGCCGCTCAGGAGAGTCTAGAGTTTTTCTATGGCTGGCTCACTGACCCAGTGGTCTTCGGCGAGTATCCCGCGATCATGCGTGAGCGCTTGGGGGATCGTTTACCAGAGTTCACTGCTGAGCAAAAAGAGCTACTAAAGGGCTCGGCAGACTTCCTTGGTTTGAATCACTACACCACGCACTTCGCCTCCCGTTCAGATCAAGTGGCAAACGCAGTCGCTTCAGTAGATGGTAATGGCGGCATGAGTGATGACCAGAACGTGGTGCTCAGTTCTGACCCCGAGTGGCATGTCACTAGCATGGGCTGGTTTGTAGTGCCTTGGGGCTTACGAAAGATGTTGAATTGGATTCACGAACGCTACAACGGCTTGCCAATTTACGTGACCGAAAACGGTACCGCCTTGGCGAACAACGACGCCGAAACTGCGATCGATGACAGGGAGCGCGCAGATTTTATCAAAAGCTACACAGATGCCATGAATGAGGCGATCGAAGAGGACGGTGTTGATGTGCGCGGTTACTTCTGTTGGACGCTAATGGACAACTTTGAATGGTGCCGAGGCTACGATATGCGCTTTGGGCTCATCTTTTGTAATTTCGAGACACTGGAGCGCACGCCGAAGGCATCGTATTATGCGTACCGTGAGATCATTCAGAATTCCAGGTCATTATAATTCATTTGGCACATTTCGAATGGGTCGAGTGCTACCACGAACACTTTAGCATTATGCATGTCGATTTCTAAACTCAAAAACGAACACTCAAAGAATCCGCCAAATGGTATCGTGTGGTTATCGCCTCGAACGGTGCGTCTTTATAGCGAGATGATCATTAAAAACAAAGTGCGCAAAATCACTAGAAAACGGAAAATCATCACTGGACAATACATTTGTGAGCACCTCTAGGTTTCGTCTTATTATTTAATATATCCCCAATATCTAATTCACAAAACACAATACTATGACAAAAAAAACCCTTACCCCCTACATGCTCAGCGCATCGCTCTGCTTTGTTAGTGCTCTTCATGCTCAGACGGTAGCTCAAGTCTGGAATTTTACTGAAAATGGTAATGGAGTCGCCAGCAATTTATCTGATGCAGGCCTCAACATGACTTTCTTTGGCTCTGATCCTACTGCATCAGATGGGGGTTTCACGATTGATCGTGCCAATGGCACATCGGGTGACGTTAATCTCGGCGTATCATTATCGGAGGCAAACACATCATCGATCACCCTCTCAATTTCGCTCTTTGCATACGATTATTCTAGCCTTACATCTACAACGGATGATTTTTTTACCGTGAAGATGCGCAACGATGCTACAAATACTGTGTATGCTGATATTGGTTTTAAAGAGCAAGATTCACAAGATAGAGTCCGTCTTACTGGTCTTTCGGCTATAGCAGGTATTGCCACTTCAACTGATAGTGGGGGCCCAATCACTTATGGCCTCACCTTGGACTTGGTTGCTGATACATATACCTATTGGATCGGAACACCTTCCTCCAATGGTAGCACATGGGAATCTCGTTTTGGTGCTACCCATTCTTCCGCGTTGGATATTGGTGATAATAGCATTGATGCCTTACAATGGGCACTTGGTGGTGTTTCTAGTGATTCAGGAAATAGTTTAATCTTGGATCAGATTGAAGTTTCTTATGTTTCCACTGTCCCGGAGCCAAGCACTTACGCGCTCATCGCGGGTCTTCTCAGTCTGTCTGCGGTAATGATTCGTCGTCGTAATTAAACTTTAGTTTTATATACATCTGTAAAAGCCTCCGGTCAGCCGGAGGCTTTTTTTTGAACTTCTTTTTTAACAACTCAATATATGCGACTTACACTTCAACTTCTTTCTATTTCTCTACTGCTCAGCTTCCTTACTGCATCACTATCCATCGCTGAATCGACGACTCCAGTAGCCCCTGAAGTGGACGTCGCGCGTGTGACCCCTAATCTGCCTGGAGCTGCCTTAAAAACACTAAATCAAGCTGATAACTTATTGGATTTAAGCGACCCGCAATTTAATGCCTTGGTGGGCGTTTTAGAAGCGCGCACAGCAGAATGGGTCGCTCTTATGGCGAATAAAAAAGCCATGGACAAGGAGAGCTTTGACGCCGAGAAAAGTCGCATTTTTGGCGAATATGCAAAACAGATGTTGGCGATCTTTACACCCGAACAGTTACTGCTTTGGCGTAGCCGATAACCTTAATAATCGTGGAACTGCTGCTGATTGATTCGACAGTTCGACGAGCGTTGCTGTGGCAGACCTCACCCTGTTAGGTAGATGACTTTCGCCGTCTTTGCTTACTTTGCTTAGATACTTGGGTGTCCCCATGTTCATTCTTTTAGGTGACCGCGTGCGTTCCTACCCGCCATGACTGCCTCGTTTGATTCATCAATCATTAGGCCAGAGATGACATTCATCAGCTGTAATATGCACTTAATCATTTGAACCGTTGTTATATTCAATAAGTAGATGCCTTGTTCGTATCACCTGTCCTGATAGTGTCCTGAAAAATCCCCTTTATTTTTATCCTATGAATACACAGGTTTCTTTATGCGCATCATTGGCTTTAATGGCCTCAGCTATATCGGTACTTGCTGCACTGGACGCGCCTTCAAATGTCACTGCGAATACTGCTGGACCCGCGACCATCGTCTTGTCTTGGGACGATAATGAGACCACGGAAAATAGCTACATTGTCCAACGCAATGATGGCGGCTGGGCAACTATTGCCTCACTGCCCGCGGGCAGCACACATTACTACGACCGTGGCTTAGCACTTGGTTCGTCGTATAACTACCGTGTGTATGCGAGCAATGACTCAGATATTTCGGTCGCAGTCGAATCTGGCGCCGCCACCACTTTAGACTATCAGCCGAATATCATTTTCTTTCTCTCTGACGATATGGGCTACAAGGATCTCGTCGGCTTACGTGACCAAGCAATTGATGGCCCGACGATTTACGAAACTCCAGCGCTGGACAGCTTTATTGAGACATCCGCACTTTCTATCAACAATGCGTATTGCTCCGGGCCACGTTGTGTGGTCGCGCGGCGTTCGATTCAAACTGGTAAATATGATTGGCGCCCAGAAGCAGTGCCTAATAATAATTATTATGTCGATTCTGCGGGTAATCCAATCGGCAGTGGACTGTGGGCTGGTGGGATGACGGTTGCTGGCTCCGAGTCGGGGGCGGGAGTTGCCATACCATTTGACAACAAAACTTACGGAGAAGCGCTACAAGATGCAGGGTATCGCACTTGTTTTATTGGTAAATATCACCTTGGAGAGTCACCTTCTGACACGCCTCTTACTGGCTATTCGTTTGGTGATCAACCCGCACGTGGGCCTGACGCGCAAGGTTATGATGTGAGTATCGCAGCGGGTCATGCCGGGTCGCCTCCAGCGTCTTATTTCTCGGTCGAGAATATGCATGCCACCGGCACTTACACCTTTGAATTGCCTGATATGGACGATGCCAACTATGGCACTGTTACCCCAGTTGCGGGTGAATACATCACCGATCGCATGACGGATAAGGCAATTGGTTTTATTGCGGATGCGATTACGAACTATACGGGTGAACCTTTTGCGCTTACGCTGGCGCATTATGCGGTGCATACGCCAGTCGAGGCGAAGTTGAGCGATATCAATTATTTCAAAGACAAGAAGGCATCCATGGCTGCCGATTTTGCGGCGCATCCGGCAGGTGCGAGTGGGCTCATTACGGACTACAGCTCAAAGACTCGCGTCTGGCAGGATAACGTAGTGTATGCTGCGATGATGAGAAGCTACGACGACAGCTTTGCAGAGTTACGCACCTACCTAGGTGAAACCAATGATCCGCGCAACCTAGGCAAGACGCTTGCTGAAACCACTATTATTGTAGTCTCCTCAGATCACGGCGGAAAATCCACCACGCCACTTGATGATAACAAAATACTTGAAGACGATGCCACCGATGAAGTGAACGCTGCGCCTTCTTATGATCCAGCCAAAGGGGCCTACAAATCTGGGACACCAAATGCATACAACTCGTATCCAACTTCTAACTACCCATATCGCCACGGTAAGACTTGGGTATATGAAGGTGGACTCAAGGTTCCGCTTTTGGTTTACATTCCAGGGATTACTGTGGGGGGGAGTCGTTCCGATGCCTTTGTGCATCATGCCGATCTCTTCGCAACTTTCGTCGATATGGCTGGTGGTTCGCAGTCTGCCGAAAGCTCCGATTCAATCAGCTTTATGCTCACCGCGGTCAAGCCGACTGCTAGCGCCCGCGATGAAATGCATCACTTCTTTACTAATGCGAGTTCGGGCACAGGCAACCCAGCGCTCGGTGCATACCGCCAGGGCGATTACAAATTACTCTACTTCATGGTGCAGCGCCGCGTCGAACTCTACAATCTTGCTGCCGATCCTTATGAAAGAAATGACCTCGCTGTGAGTCGTCCTGAGATGGCTGCTGAGATGCTGCATGAAGTCTATCAGCAAGCGCTTTCAACTGGTATCAATATGCCCAAGCCTGGCCCGTATACCTGGGCCAACGAACAAGCGGTTCTGGTTGATAATGGTCTGATTGGGGCATTGCCAGCTGTACCAGATGCCGACCCCTCAGGACTAACGTTGACGGAACTATCGCCAACTGCCATTGAGCTGAACTGGACTGTGAATGCCAGTAACGCAACGCATTCGGTGGTCTACCGCTATTCTCCAACTGAAAGCAATTTCCGCGAACATGCCTATGTGCCTGTCGGCACGACGACCTTTCGCGATCTCAATCTTATGCCTGGTGGACTGTATCGCTACCGTGTCGAATCCGAAAACCTTGGCGGTTGGTCAGCTGGTAATACTGGCAACAAGACGCTTACATTGTCTACTACTGGCAACCCTTTGGCGATCAATGCAGTCGATGATATCGTTACGACTGTGCCAGGTGAAGTGCGTCGCTTCAACCCCTTACTTAATGACGAAGGGGAGGGTGCAATTGAAATTACTGGAATTACGCAACCGAGCGTAGGGTCAGCAGTCATCGATGGTAATTGGATTAGCTATCAAGCACCTGATGGCTTCGCCGGCAGTGTAACGATGACTTACACGATTGAAGATGCAACGCAACAAACCGACACCGCATCGGTGATCTTCACTTTGCCCATTGCGTCTTCGAGTATCTTAAGTGAAGGATGGGAGTTTTCTGAAGCCATTAATACTGATCTCAATGACTTGATTAACGCCGGTATATTCGGCAGTCTATGGCGTTTTAATTCTGTCGATAAAACCAATGGTTTAGGGCAGTTTGTGTTGGCGGGAGACAGTGGCTCACAAACACGAAAGCTACCTGCTAGAAATACCGCAAATGCACTGGTGGGTGATGATATATATGCCACTCCACTGTCGACTGGTAAATATCGGCTAGAGGTTAAATTCACATCGTGGGATGTTAATACAGCGAGTGCAGGAGATGTTTGGAGGTTTAAATTAAACAACACCTCCGCAAGTCAGATCGTAGCGCTAAATGTCGAGATTGGCGCAAGCAGTATGGATATTCGCTTTGCAGCAGCAGGCGCCAGCGACGAGGTACAGACGTTTAATTTGGTGGAATCAGGTCCCAACACTTTTGCGGTTGAATTCGATTTCGATACCGATGAGGTCGATTTTATACTCAATGATACTGTCCTTCAATCGTATCCCTTTACAGGTGAGAACCTAGGCCAGCTAATTTATGCGAAGACTGGCGCATGGAGCACTGCCGCCACGTCGCTCAGTATCGACCACATAAAACTGATAGAGCTTCTAGCGGGTGGCACACTTTATGATGCGTATGCCTCGGCTTATCCATGGATGGGTGTTCTTGAGCGTGGCGAATTAGAGGATCCAGATCGTGATGGTCTAAATAATTTCTATGAGTTTGCGTTTGGTCTTGATCCGATGGTTTCAAGCAAGGCGAGTCCTGTGTCAATTGACTTAAGTGGGGCTGATCCAGCACTGGAGTTTACGCCGGCTCGCGATACCTCTATTATCAATTATGCGATACAATTAGCGACTGATCTGAGCGACTGGGAAACGATCGCTGAAGTACCCGTGAACACTCCAGCTGGGCAGGCCGTGAAGGAGGACTTGCCCTTGAGCGGTAAAGGTTTCGGGCGAGTCGTAGTCCGACCATAGTGAACGAGCTCTAATGGCGGTGCACTTAATCAATAAGTACTGTGCATTTTTGATTGTATAAGTGACTCGTTAAAGGTCGGGCGATCAAACAACATCCCAATTACACAATACCTTTTTATTTTTAAAACCTAGTTATTACTTATGAAGTATGGTTACTTTGACGACGCAAATCGCGAATATGTGATTACCGACCCACGCACACCTGCAAAGTGGATAAATTATATCGGAACCCTGGCGTTTGGGGGAATTGTGGATCATACTGGTGGCTCATTAATTTGTAAGCAAGACCCTGCGTTGAATCGTATTATAAAGTACGTGCCGCAATTGCCTGACTCAGATTTCAAGGGTGAGTCACTTTTTATTCGTATCAAACGCCCCGATGGCTCTTATCAAGTATTTTCACCATTCTATACGCCGACGCTTGATGCGATGGATTTGTATGAATGTCGTGTAGGACTTTCGTACCAAAAGATTACATCCGAAGTTTACGGTGTGCGCACTGAAGTCACCATATTTGTGCCACTTGGCGCGGATGTTGTGGTACGAGATATACGGGTCAGCAATGTCGGAGACCAAGCTTTAGAATTGGACGTCATTCCAGTGGTTGAGTTTAGCCACTTCGATGCTTTGAAGCAGCTGGTGAATGCTGACTGGGTGCCACAAACGATGCAAGTCGATGCAGAGCATCAAGAGGGCGGTCATGTCGTTTTACGGCAAGCGGCCTTCATGAAGAAGGATGCTCAAGCTAATTTCTTCACCTCGAATCATGCAGTTGATTCGTTTCAAACCGATCGCGAAAAACTACTCGGTAATATGGGCTACGGTAGTTGGCGCTGGCCAGAGGAATTACAAAATAAGCAACTGTCAAACTATCAAGCACGCCGCGGTAACAACATCGCAGCTTTGCTCCATAAATTAAACATTTTGCAACCCGGCGAATCTCGTCGAATCATTACACAATTAGGACAGGGGGCACCATCCGCTATTGGGGATATGATGGTGCAATATCGTTCAGAGGTTGAAGTGAATAAGGCTTTCGCTGGGTTGCATTCTTTTTGGGATGACTATCTCAACGCTTTTCAATGTGAAACGCCGGACGCTGCGTTTAACTCGATGGTCAACATACACAATCCGCGCCAGTGCCATACGACGCTTAACTGGTCGCGTTACCTTTCATTGTATCAACTTGGTTATGGTGCTCGGGGTATCGGTTTTCGTGATTCGTCACAGGATGTGATGGGGGTGCTTGCCAGTGCTCCAAATGAAGCCAAGGCACTTTTGCGCAAGCTGTTGAGCGTGCAAAACCAGGACGGCTCCGCGATGCACCAGTTCTTTCCGCTTACAATGGAAGCAAATGAGGGAGACTCGCGCGAAGAGGGTAATAAGCGTGTGTATGGTGACGACCACCTCTGGGGTGTGCTCGCTGTTTGCGCTTATCTCAAGGAGACTGGCGACTACGACTTCCTCGAGGAGAAGATCACCTTTTATAATAAGGCGCTGCCCCTTTTAGAACGTGAAGAAGGAAGTGTGCTCGAGCACCTGCGCCGTGCAGTGGCCTACACCAAGGCGAATGTCGGGCGACACGGACTTCCGCTTCTTGGTTTTGCAGACTGGAATGACACGGTCAATCTTCACGGCGACGCCGAAAGCCTGTTCATCGCTAACATGTATGGTGTCGCGCTTTGTGAAATAATTGACCTTTTGGAGCATCTTGGGGTAGCGGAAGAGGTCGCTTCACTCCACAAGGACTGGAATGAAATGCATGCTGCGGTCAATACGCACGGCTGGGACGGCGAATGGTATGTTCGCTATTTTGAGGAAAATGGGACTGCTATCGGATCGAAGCATAATCTCGAGGGAAAAATCTTCACCAACGGCCAGTCATGGCCAGTGATTTCCGGATTTGCCTCGGAGGACCGCGCGCAGACTGCGCTCGATTCCGTCCATGACCATCTCAATACCGAAAATGGCATTAAGCTAAGCGGCCCTGGGTATACAGGCTATGATCCTGAGAAGGGAGGGGTCACCACTTACCCCCCCGGCGCAAAAGAAAACGGCGGCATCTTTTTGCATTCGAATCCTTGGGTGATGATTGCGGAGACTAAGCTCGGCCGTGGCGACCGTGCGTTTAAGTATTACTCGCAGATGAACCCAGCCTCGAAGAATGATTCGATTGAAAGCTACGAGGTCGAGCCATATTGCTACGCGCAGAATATTCTTGGAGATGAGCACCCACAATTTGGCCTTGGCCGCAATAGCTGGCTTTCCGGTACGGCTTCTTGGACTTATCAAGCCGCATCGCAATACATTCTTGGTGTGCGTCCGTCGCACAAGGGATTGATAGTCGATCCTTGTATTCCAAAGGCGTGGGATGGATTTTCTGTGGTTCGGAAATTCCGTGGTGTGACTTACAAGATACAGATTAAAAATCCAGATCACGTCTGCAAGGGCGTGGCGCAACTGATCGTCGATGGTTTGCCAATCGAAGGTGATACAGTTCCGTTTGCAGAATCTGGAACTGTAGTCAGCGTTGAGCTGATCATGGGTGAGCTCGTGGCGGTGCTCTCTTAATCAGATTGCAGTTTGAGCCCGAATATTTCCCTTAGCGTTGTTAAAATACTTTGGGATTCGTTAGCATCGCCGACTTATATTTGAGCACATGGAGTGAGGATTCGATGCGCTCAAGTTACTGCCCAAAAGCTATTACGTGCTTAAAGGGTAGGTTGCAGGTACCAATAGCGTTTTCTTTAGAACTGGACGCCAGCTTTCAGGCTGATGGTTCTGTTTTCGGTGTAGAATGCAGTGCTACCTCGATTGACCAAGTCGATCGCGTCAAAAAGATTATCTACGGTAACCTGAAAGTTATAGACTGGCGCGGTGCGACTCTTATTGAAGAGCTTGCCACGCCAACCAACAAATACCGAGGTTTCCAAGTGATCAGAGAGGTAAACCTTATGCTTCTTTGGCTGCACGACTTCACCGGTTACACCATCAGTGACCGGTAGGATGTCGGATCTACCATCGCGAAAGTCAATTCTGTTACGCTCTGGAAATTTAGGATTTGTGTAGGCAATGTCTTCGTAGAAGTTCCCTAAGAAAGACTTCGATCGATATTTTTCACTGAGGCCACAATACCAGCCTTTTAATGCACCGTCTTTAAAGCTGTAACGTGCTGTGAAGGTTGCACTGTGACGCGAGGTGCCAGGCACAATACTTCCGTCGTTGATACCTAGCGGTGATTCTGTGATTTCAGTGTCCAAATAGGCATAGCCGAGGAAGAGCGAGAGGCTGGATGTGGGGTTGTAGTAGATGTCCGCCTCATACCCTTTGCTTTCTACGTTGGTGCCCGCAACGTTCGCTCCGGCCTTCGAGAAGTTGCCAGCATCGTCTACTAGATCTGGATAGATCTCACGAAGCACAATATCACTGAGTCGTGCAGTGTCATTTTCTTTTTCGACCAGAAAGCCCAAGATTTGTCCGTTGAGCTTGCCGTTTAACAAATCGAATTTGAAGCCGTATTCGAAGCCTTTGCCGGTTTGCGGAGGTACGATGTCTCCCTCTGGATCAATGCTAAATCCAGTGGGCGATTCAATAGACTCTGCATAATTAGCAAAGATAGCCCAGCCTGGTTTGATCCAGAACAGTGCGCCGATAGAAGGGCTGGCTTGCGTGTAATCCTCATCCCTTTTGCTCGGGTTCGGAGCGCCGCCGACGCTGCCTGTCTTGATGTCAGAAAAACTAGACTGCACAGTCATCGTATCAAAGCGCAAGCCGGCAAGTGTATGAAGTCGACTGTTCAGGTAGCTACCTTGTGCGGCCATCCAAATCGCTTTTGTCTCAACAGTTGCTGATTCCTCGCGCTCTGGAAGGAAGGTAGCGATGCCATTTGCTATAAATTGGTTTGAAGGAGTTGGATTTCCAGTGAGGTTACTGGTGGTCGTTGTGTCAAAATAGTTATACTCGCCTGTCGAGAGTTGATAATAATCTCTTGCAACTTGATTGCCTGGGAACGAACCGTCTGGATTAGCTGCCCCATCGTTAACTAGTGTCTCCAGCTTGCTTGAACCATCGCGTCGGTCATAATCGATGCCGAATAGAATCTGTTGCTTGGATTCTGCGATTTCCGTATTCCATGAGAGCGTACTGCGTAGTGCACTGGTCTCATCACGACTTTCTTTTTGTTGCCAGGCTGGCTTGATGAAGAGGCGATCGCTATTCTCTGCATCTTCGCCTCCCACTTCCTGTGCTTCAGGCTTTACTCCTGCGAATTGAAGTGAACCGTAGATATTCGCTCGGTCAGTGTTTTGAAGTAAATCAGTATTTTGCTCTTCGCGCATGACCGCGAATTTTAACTGCAGGTCATCGGTGAACGCATGAGTGATGTCGCCGATAAAGAAGAATCCATCCGTAAGACGTTCTTCATCCGGTGAACTCAGAGTTCCGGAATTTTCAGGAGTAATATCACTATAGAAGTCTTTAATGTCCTGCTCGGAATCCAGTTGGATGAGGATCGGGCGGGGGGAGTTGGTGTTCAAATCAGGCCGAGAATGATAGTCAATTGCACCAGCCTCGAAAATGCTGCTAAGAAGCGCATTGGGCAAGAAGTCAACGATGTCTGAGGTGGCGGGTAGGCCTTCGGGGATTCCGCTCATGCCATGTAGGCCAGTTTTATCGACATATGTGCCAGCAGGGCTGTTGCGGCGTTCATCAATTCCCTCCAAGTGGAGTCTGATTTGAGTTTTTTCGGTGGGTCGATAGGTCGCTTCAACAGTTAGACCGTTAAATTCTTTTTCTTTAAAATCTTGATTGAACTCACGCTCTTCATGGACGCCCATCACGCGCACAGCTAATTTATCATTGATCACCTGATTGTGGTCAAAGGAGACGCGGAAGAGATCTTTATCGCTTACGCTGGTCTCGAACGAAGTTTTATCTTTATCAAATCGTGCCGTTTTAGCTAAAAAGTTAATTTTGCCGCCTGGTGCCGCTTGTCCGTAGATGAGGCTGTTTGCACCGCGCACCACGTCAGCTCGATCAATGTTGTATCCATTCTGTGAAATCTGACGTGGCATGAATTCGAAGAGTTGGAAATTAGAACGAAATCCACGAAAGCGAACTGCGCGATTAGTGAAGCCATCTTCCTCAGTCTCGGCACTTGCGATCAGACCTGCGATGTCATCAATGCCATAAAGATTCAAATCTTCGATCAGATCTTTATTCACCACCGAAATTGTCATCGGAGTATTTTTGATCAACTGATTTGTTCGGGTGCCTGCGAGGGAGTTCGCAGAATAATAGCCGCGGTCGCGTTCGGAAGAGACGACGAATTCGGGGAGTGTGTAGTAATCCTCATCTTCAGATTCGCCGTCTGCAAAAACTTGGTCAGCCATGTCAGATGCATCGGAGGAGCTGTCTACCGAGTCGCTCTCTGCGACGGGAATGGTGAATACAGCTGTACCGTCTTCGCTAATCACGGCCGAGTCATCTGATTGAGGGACTGTCGAGGGGATTTCGTCTGCTGCGTTTAAGGTGAGGAGTCCAGTGATGAGGAGCAGTGTTGAACTGGCGGCGAGGAGTTTAGTAAGCATGGTATTTTTTGGCCTGCTGAGCAGGTGTGTACGTCGACATCACACGTCATTTTTATAGCGGCGTCTGATGGGGGAATCTCCAGTGATGCTAAAGCGTTGTAAGTGTTAACGCCCTGCAAGAGTGGAACTAGACCAGCTAAGATGAGGCGAGATCACTCATCAACAGCACAAAACCATGATGTTTGTTAGCAAATAATTGAAATTATGCACTTCTCCATGGTGGAGTCGGTGACATGCATCTTGAAATTATGAAAAATCGCAGTTAGCTACGTTCACCCTGTTTGTGCTGATCGCGAATGGGGTCGACATAGATCGATACATTAGCGGTGTCGTCGCCGAGATGGTCCTTTGCGCGTTTTAGCGCATTGGCCGTTGAGAGCGTTGGGTTGCTTGGCTCGTCGGTAAAAATGTTGCGCGCTTCAATGATGTCGTAAAGTCCGGAATTTTTTAGCACACGGATGAGGTCTGATTTTACTTCACTGAGAATTAGGTAGCGTTCTTTCTCTGCCATGTAGCGAAGCAGCTCCTCGAGTGCCATGACTGCGGTGGCATCCATGTTGTGCGCATTACGCATTTTTAAGACGACAATTTTTAAGTTTGGATCTTCGCAAATACGGCGCATTTGATCTTGGAAGAGGTCGGCGGCTCCGAAAAAGAGTTCACCTTCGATGTGAACAATCGAGACCTCTGGTGTGCCGCGTTGTTCAGCGGTGTTCATTTCTGCCAAGTGGCCTTCTTTGTTGAATGCGTATTCGACCATCTCAGGGCGGGCAACTTTCTTGAGGAACAGCACGATGGAGATGCCGACACCGATGTAGATGGCTGAGTCCAGTGGCATGATCAGGCCACTGAAAAATGTCGTAACAAATACAAAAGCATCGGACTTAGTCGCACGAGTGACGATACGAATCGCGTGCTTATTCAGTAACGAGATCCCAATTACAATGACGAGCACTGCGAGAGCACTTTGTGGGATAAACTTCGTATAGGGTCCAAGTACATAGGCGCCGATAAAGACGATAACGCCACTGATGAAGCTGGCTAAAACACTCCGTCCGCCACTGATAGCACTTAATGAGGAGCGTGTGAGCGAGCCCGACGCCGGCATACCAGAGAAGAATGCGCATCCGATATTTGCCATGCCGATCGAGAACATCGCTTGATTGCCGTTGAGGCGCGCGCCGGTTTTTGCTGCGAGTGATTTACCGATCGAGATACCTTCTAAAATACATAGCAGAGCGATGGCTAATGCGGGGCTGGCAAGCAGTTGAATATCGCTCCATGCCAGTGAGGGCAATTGCAAGGACCAATCCGCGGCATTGATCCCTGAGAGCAATGCAACATTCGCAGTGGGTCCGAGGAGCAGTGCGGAGCTGGCTGAGATCGCAATCAGGCAAATCGCGACATTCGGCAGTGTCTTACAGCAACGGTTCAGCAGGATGTAGAGCGCCATCGTTGCGAGGCTGATACCAACCGTGGTCCAATGCAGCGTGTCTATGTGTGAGCTAATAAGGGTGAGCGAGTCGTAGAAGGTCGCTCCTTTTCGGGGCAAACTCAGTCCGAGTGCTTTAGGTAGCTGATTGGCAATAATCAGTAAAGCCGCGGCAGTAATATAGCCGGTGATTACCGAGCGTGAAATATATTGCACGAAATTCGCGACTTTAAAATAAGCACCAATTACCACGAACAGGCCGACCATTAATATCAGTAGTGGCACAAGGCTGAGCATCTGTGGTCCTGCGATGCCCAGGCTGGCAAATGCACTCAGCAGCATGACAGAAGTGGCGTTGGTTGGACCGAGCGTAATGTAGTGACTCTTGGCAAAGATCGGTGCGACCATCGCCGCGACAGCTGAGCCGTAGATGCCGTACTCAATCGGCAGCCCAGCAATCAAGGCGTAAGCCATACCTTGGGGAAAGGCTAAGAGTGCTACATTTACCCCTGCGCGTGTATCGCCACTCAAGTGTCCTTTGAAATCACGCTGATATCCTGCCAGTGATTTTCGCAGCGGGAAAAAATCTAGAATATTGTAATCCTTCGCGGCGCTCGCGGTCTGCTTAATATATTGAAAAATTCCGGACACTTCAGGATTTATTTAGATATAATCGTATCTAGAGCCCAGTTAATTGCAACTGTTACTGGCCGTTGGGATAGAGTGTTGCCATCACCTCGGCGTGCAGTGGTGCTTTCGCAGCAATGATGCAGCGCTCATCGAAGGCATCGCCGCCTTTCCAGCCTGTGACGGTAAAGCCGGCACCTTGGAGGCATGGGATGATTGCGGCGCAGTCCCAAATCTCCATCATTGGGTCACACATAATGTCGGTAAATCCAGAGCACAATAGGATGTAACCGCCAGCGTCGCCCCAAGAGCGATACAATGCAGTCTTGGGCGGTAATGCGGTCCAGTCGGCATTGTTTTGCCAAAGTGTGGTGCGGATGGGATCGGTGGTGCACAATGTGGCTTCGGCAAGTGGGCATGCATCACGGCCTGAAACAGGCTTGCCGTTGAGAGTCGTGGTTTCACAGTCGCCGATCACGAGCTGCTTGAGTACTGGCTGATTGATGGCACCAATGACAGGGCGGCCCTTGTAGAGCAGCGCGATCAACGTCGCAAAGAGTGGCACGCCTGAGATAAATGATTTAGTGCCGTCGACTGGGTCAAGCACCCAGACAAAGTCAGCGTCGTCACGCTCACGGCCGTATTCCTCTCCGATAATACCGTGCTCCGGGTAGCGCTCGTTGAGAATTTCGCGAATTCGTTTTTCCGCATTTTGATCCGCCAATGTGACAGGTGTCTTGTCGGACTTGCGTTCAATTTCAACATCCGGCCCATAGTGTGGGAGAATTTCTTTAGAAGCCTCATCACAAAGATAGGCAATAAATTCGATAAATTCGTCTTTTTGAGCGCGTGTAAGTTCTGGCATGTCGACTGATTGTACGTGTTGGAAACGAAGGAATGTGAGGCGCCCTGCGTGCTCTGGCAACTGTAGAGTCAGGCGATTTTTCTTAAATCAGAGCACCATGCGTGGCCCTAGCGTGGAGCACGCTAAGTTAGTGTATTTATAAACCACGGATGAACACCGATGAACACGGATATTCTGAATGAAACGAACTATTAAATCCGTGTTCATCGGTGTCCATCCGTGGTTCTAAAAGGCGTTGAATCAGACATTTACCGAACAGTCAGAGCTATTAAAATAGCACCGTTCCATATCCTTTCGATGGCCTCGTTATAATGGTGCGAATTTAGCGTACTTCACACTAGCATATTTCAATTAAAACCAGTGGGTCTTCTCACTCGGGAGAACAGAGGTGACTAGAAATAGAGTGATTGATGTTCGACTTTGTAAAATCCAACCTTGTCCTGCTTTCGTACTCGGGACAACGTTTCAGCGTGATAGAGGTTCCCATACATGTAATCGACTTTGAAGGCAGTCGCCAGAGTGGCATCGTCGAATATGGTGTGGTCACACTGCAGGGTGCTAAGGTTGTCGGCACTCAGACTCGATTGTGTGCCCCCATTGGTACTATCAGTGATCGCGATCGGCTCCAGCATGGTATTTCAGAAGAGGCAGTGAGTGGCCAAGTTGGCTTTGATGCGGAGTGGGATCTTTTTGCCGAGTTGCGTGAGTCGGGTCCACTGTGTGCGCACAATGCTGCAGTCGAAGATGGATTACTGCGCTCAGTGTGGCCGTATCCGCGCAGTTCGCCTGATTTCTCAGAGCAGGGGCAATGTGTCGCGAGCTGGGGGCCGTGGTTGGATACGCTGTATTTGTACCGACGTCTTTACCCTCAGTTGCAGAGCCATAAGTTACGCGACCTGATCGTGTTATTTGATTTGCAAGCCTTGTTGGATGAGCAGGCGGCGCTGTATTGCCCCGAGAAACGTCGGCGCTATCACTGCGCATTGTATGATACGCTTGCGTCCGCCTTACTGTTGAGCCGATTGTACGACGATCCAGATTTGCAGTCGATGAGTCTGCGTTGGCTGTTTTTACAAAGCGCGTCGACAGACGCGGCTCGTGAGTCTATGGGGCAACAAGACCTGTTTAATTAACAACCGGGAATTAGGAATGATTTATAAATGAGTGAGCTGCCGAATATTGTTTTTTTTGGGTCGGATGCGATTTGTCTACCTGTGCTGAATTATTTGAAGCATGAGGCTGCGGGCAAGTGTGTGTTGCGCGCCGTGGTTTCGCAGCCGGATCGTCGGCAGGGGCGAGGTAAAAAACTCCAGCCTAATCCCGTCGCTGCTTGGGCGGCTAAAAATGAGGTCGAGTTGCTGCAGCCAGAGTCACCAACACGACAGCTTGCGCAGTGGTTAGTGAAGGAGCAGACAGCGGTCTCTCTGGTGATGGCGTACGGGCATTTTTTACAAAAGTCATTGCGTGAGGCTGCTTCACAAGGGATGTGGAACTTTCATGGTTCACTACTCCCAAACTATCGTGGTGCATCTCCCGTAGAGACTGCGCTGGCATCGGGGGATACCGCGACTGGGGTTGGCTTGATGCAGGTAGTGAAGGAGATGGATGCGGGCGCGGTCGCAGATGTCGAGGTGGTGCATATTGGTGAACTGGATACAGGTCCAGCGTTACGGGCTAAAGTAGGTGAGGCGGTGGTGCCTTTACTGCGACGTAACCTTTCGGCGCTGTTGGCGGGGGAGTTGTCGCTGACTGAACAGGACCTTAGTAAAGTCACGTATTGCCGTAAGATGCGTAAGGAGGATGGCGCGATTGATTTCTCCTTATCGGCGATAGAGATTTATAATCGCTTACGAGCGTTCAGCCCGTGGCCGGGTGGTTATTTTGATCACGGCGAATCGCGAATTAAAGTAGGTCGTGCGAGTGTCGCGGCTGATGAGTTAAGCAGTGCTGCTCCAGGTATTGTTTTGAGCACAGGTTCTGAGGTGCGTGTGGCAACGAGTGCGGGTGACATTTGTTTTCATGAGTTGCAGCGCCCTGGGGCACGCATGCTGCCTGCGGCAGATTTTTTGCGCGGCTATCCGATCGTCGCAGGTGATTTGCTCATGGGTAGTGTGGCTGAGCCGCTGGTGCGTCAAGACTCTTGAATTTTGCGCGCGGAGTTCGCAATTAGTTATCGGTCTGGTTGACTAATCCTTAGTCGTCGTTGGCACAGCAGCAAGATGGACTGACTTGCTTAGAGCTGTTGCTGGCGTAAAGGGAGAGGAGTAAGATCAAAATGAGCGCGCACCCGCTTAGATGTTGCCAGAGCAGAAGTTCTTTTATGGCGTGATTATGTGCACCATGCACAAGTGGCTCAGCGGATATACATGTATTAAAAAGCCAACCAGCAATCCATGAGATGACGAGTAGGCTCGCCAAATAAATGAGCGTCGCGCGGCGGCCGATCATTTGCCACATGGTGACGAACGTTGTGGTATTTGTAGCAGGTCCAGTGATTAGGAAAATAAGCGCGGCACCCGGAGAAAGTCCGGCAGCCATCAGCGCATACGCCATTGGGATGGATGCTGTAGCGCAGATGTAGAGTGGCAGGCTAATGATCGTCGCTAATAAAAATGCCAGTGGTCCAGTGCTGAATGATCCGCTGATTAAATCTTGAGGCAGGACAGTGGTGATCAGTCCTGCTAGGGCGAGCCCGACGAGAAGCGCCACGGCGAAGTCCGCAGGTAACTTTATGAAGCCATAGTGGCAGGCGTCGTATACACTTCGCTTTGGGAGGGCTGAGGTCTGAGCTGTGGGATCTTGTAGGAGGCTCTCACTTGTAATTTGAATTGATGTGGATGCTGCAAGTGGCGAAGTTAGCTGAGGAGCAGGGTGAGTGCTTAGGCTCGAGAAATTCGCTTTTGGGGGATCTTCTTTGCAGCAGAGTTCGATTAAAAATCCAGTGACAATACCAGAGA
>Ga0209603_1001703_pt1 | contig 22260 bp, 12 predicted proteins | sample COGITO_mtgs_1206_FD_184812 | JGI IMG/M metagenome (GOLD analysis project Ga0209603, IMG submission 184812) | Pelagic marine microbial communities from North Sea - COGITO_mtgs_120607 (SPAdes) (version 2) | ecosystem: Environmental > Aquatic > Marine > Epipelagic ... | reverse complement strand
TTTTATTCAACTTAAACGATTCCATCATTAACGGATCTATTACAAATGATCTAGGTGAATTTACAATCATAAACATCCCATGGGGTAAATATTACCTTTCTTTTCAATCACTTACTCACAAGGAATTAAAAACCGATCCCATTAATTTATCGACTTCTACTGAACAAATAAAATTGGGTGAAATAATTTTAAAGGAATCAACAAATTTGACGGATGAAGTAAGCATCAAAGTAGAAAGAGCTGCTGTAAAAATTGAACCTGCTAAAAAAACCTTTGATGTTGCTGCAACTGGAGCAGACGCTGGAGGAACAGCAATAGATGTATTAAATAATTTACCTTCAGTTGATGTAGATGATAATGGAACCGTTAGCTTGAGAGGTAATAGCAATATCAGAGTTTTAATCGACGGAAAACCGGCTGGAGTTACCTCAGATGATATTACTTTAGTCATTTCTCAACTGCCGGCGAATTCCATTGAAACAATCGAAGTTATCACTGTTCCTTCTGCCAAATACGACCCTGAGGGTGTTGGTGGAATTATTAACATCATTCTAAAAAAGGAAAAAAAGAAAGGTTACCGAGGTTCGTCTAGCATTTCGTACGCTGCAATGGATAAAGTTAATGCGAGAGTTTCTTTAAGTATCAATAAAAAAAAATGGGGTTTAAATACATCTTACAGTTACACCGATGGAACTTACTGGAAAAAAATAACAAGCGATGCTTCAACTTTAATTGATGACAGTTTAACCATTTTTAATAATCATCGAAATGCATTAAACCGTTTCCCTAATCACAACGCAAAACTAGAGGTTTCCTACAAGATTAATAAAATCACAAAACTTAACCTTGAAGGAACGGTAAAGAAAATGTTTTTTAATAATTTAGATTCTTCGGAGCTTTATTGGAATTACGATCAAAAAAACATAATTGAAAGCACTCGGAATTCAAATAAAAAAGGGCACAGACTAAGTGGTGGAGGACAATTTAGTTTAGTTTCAAAATTTAAAAATGGAAATTCAATAAACTTTCTTTCAAGGTTAAAAGGCGTAAATACGCCTAAAGAAGGTTACTTTGACGAGCCTTACCTCTTGCAAAAAGAAACTAGAGTATTTGGTGCTCAAAATATAGTAAATCAACTCGATTTAACTTTCCCAATTAAAAAAGCAACTAATGACACTGTTAACCTAAAGTATTTAACAATTGAAACAGGCTTAAAGTCAGCATTTCGTGAATTTCATGAAAATTATAGTTTCTTCGATTACAGCCCAAGTTTAAATAGCTATTATGAGCAAACTTCATTTTCAAATGATTTGAAATACAGTGAAAATGTTTATGCTATATATGGTTTATTAAACTTAGGAAATAAAAACTATAAGGCTTCATTTGGGCTTCGATCTGAATATTCAGATATTATTTCTGAAGCTGCCGGAAATAAGTTTAACAAAGCACTATTGAACTTATTTCCAAGTGCCTCAATAGTTCGTTCATTTTCGGAAACGAGATCGTTATCAATCAGTTATGGTAAAAGAATAAAGCGACCGCGTGGGAAACAACTCAATCCTATTCCGAGCTACTCCAACCCCTACAGTATTTTTATTGGAAACGCAGAATTAATTCCAGAGAAAAGTCACATGAGTGAAATATCTTACTTAAACATAGCCAAAAAAACCACCTTTAACGGAACCGTATTTCATCAATTCCGAGATGATCGCTTAGGAAGATTAAGCTACACCGATTCTATTACAGGAACATCAACTGTAGAATGGTATAATTTCAAATTTCACCAAACACTTGGTTTAGAATTGTTTGCTAATTTCAAAGCGAAAAAATGGTTTAAAATAAATGGATCAAGTACATTTTATAACACTTGGGTTGATGGCTCTAACTTCAGAGAAAGTTACACTGCTGAGTATTTTGGATACGATTTAAAAACCAATCTCCAATTTCAACTTGCTGCAAATACAAATTTAACAATCACGGGTGATTACAATTCAGCTCGTATAGCTGTAGTTGGAACTGTTATTCCTCGTTATGGCTCTGACATATCCGTTAAACAAAAGTTATGGAAAAAAAAAGCAACGCTTTCGGTAAGGCTAACAGATGTCTTTAAGACGAGAGGCTTCGGTATAGATGTAAATACCGATAACTGGGAAAGAATAGTTAGATATCGATATGAATCACAATTATTGTGGGTTGCTTTTAGCTATTCATTTGGTCAAACTAAATTTGGTGGTAAAAGAAATTTTAAAAGAACCTCTCCCAACGATCGTAGCTTTTAGGCTTTTAATTCCTCTAATAAATCCTTCAACTTCTCAATAAGTATCCCTACTTTTTTCTTAAGTGATAAAATTCCATCATTGCTTCTAGCATCAAGCTCAACTTGTAGTAATAAATTATATATTGAAGTATTCCCTAATATTTGAATGTTAGGTTTCATTTTATGACAAATAGAGCCTAACTTCTCACGATTTAATTCTGAATTAAAAGCAATCAGCATTTCCAAATCCTTGGGTATTTCAGATTTAATCTTATCTAAAATTTTCAACATTAGCCGTTCACTCCCCCCAACATAATCAAGCAAGAAATTCCTGTCCCATAATTTAGGAACATTTAAACTCAACGCAGTAGAATCATCTAAATCAAATGCTAACGAAGGTAATTCTCTAGTATTTAATAACTGACTTATTTTTTGATATAATTCTTCAGGTTTGTATGGCTTAGATAAATATTCGTCAGCTCCCGCAGCTTTACATTTGTCCATTTCTACCTCAGAAACATGTGCTGTTAAAGCAACAATAGGCACATTAAAACCAGCCGCTCTCAACTTCCGAATGGCTTCATACCCGTCCATAACAGGCATTTGCATATCCATCAATATCAAAGCATGCTTTTCTGGATCAAAAAGGTTAATTGCCTCTTGTCCATTCACTGCTAATTCTACTTCCGCTTCAATCTCATTCAACAAATCGGTTACCACTAATTGATTTACAGGATTATCTTCTACAAGTAGTATATTCGTACCACCAAGTTTTAAATCCAAATTATCGTTGGATACTGAAATGCTCGACTCAGATGTTTTTTTAAAAGGATATAAAATTTCAAATATAAAGGATGAACCTTTTTCTTCTTCACTCACTATAGAAACAGACCCTCCTTGCAATTCTACAAGCTTTTTTACAATAGACAATCCTAAACCGGTTCCTCCAAATTCACGAGTTGTACTTGAGTTAGCCTGACTAAACTCGTTAAATATTTTAAACTGTTGTTCTTGTGAAATTCCAATTCCTGTATCTGTTATGGAAAACCTCAACAATACATCCTCGCCTGACATTTCCACAGCATTCACGGTTAATGTTACACTTCCTTCTTGTGTAAATTTAACAGCATTATTAATCAAATTATACAATATTTGATTAAGTCTAACGGAATCTCCAACTAATACTTCTGGCAGATCATTTTTGTGATAATTAGCAACTAATTCAATGCCCTTCTCTAGTGCTTTCCCCTCAAAAACACCAACTACAGAACTCAAAAGGTTAATAAATAAGAACTCTTTTTTCTCCAAAGAAAGCTTTCCCGCTTCTATTTTTGAAATATCAAGTATGTCATTAATAATTACCAATAATGTATCAGATGAGGATTCTATCGCCCGCAAATATTCATTTTGTTTTTCCGTTAAATTAGTATTTAGCAAAAGTTTAGTAAGCCCCATAATGCCATTCATAGGCGTTCTAATTTCATGACTCATGTTTGCTAAGAAACTTGATTTCATTTCAGCAATCGATTCTGCCGCATTCTTTTTACTTGTGAGGTTAGATATTAAAGATTGTAATCGGTTAATCTTATTTAAATTTGAGTCCTCTGTAAACCATTCTCCTCCATCTTCATCAATTTCGGAAAGTAGCGTGCAAAGCATCATTGAAACAACGTCCTTGCTTGCACGTTTTTCATTTACTTTAATTTTTAGTTCAGTGATTTCATGCTGCTTTCCTTCGATAATCGTCTCCAAAACTCGAATCCTTTCAAATGCCTGTTCTAACCTAATTCGCTTTATTTCGTTTTTTGGTCCCAAAAATCATTTTTTATCTTTTACCCTATAATCTGAATTTAGTTCTAGGAATTTACCGCTGTAAGAAAGCGATGAACTTTTTTACAGCAAGTCCCCTATGAGAAATTTCATTTTTCAAGCCCAAATTCATTTGAGCAAAAGACTCATTATATCCTTTAGGTTGAAAAATAGGGTCATATCCAAAACCTTCATTCCCTGTTCTGATTTCTAAAATCTCACCTTCAACTTCACCATTAAAAAATGTAGGACCATTCTCATCAAACAAACAAATAACCGTTTTAAATTTGGCTTTTCTGTTCTGGATTCCATTTAAATTACTCAGTACTAAATCCATATTTTTTTGAGAATCACAATCGGTACCGGAGTATCTTGCTGAATAAACGCCAGGCGCTCCATTTAAAGCATCAATCAATAACCCTGTATCATCAGCAAAACAAACAGAATTGTATTTATTATAAACATACTCAGCCTTTTGCTGAGCGTTCCCTTTTAAAGTATCCTGCTCCTCAGCTAGCTCTTCAAAACATCCAATATCTTTTAAGCCAACAATTTCATATTGAGGCAAAGCTTCTCTTACTTCTTTGAGCTTATTTTGATTATTAGTCGCAAATACAATTCTCATCATACTTAAAGTTAAAATTTATTTACAATCCAAGACCTTCCTACATCAGTATTAACTCGAATTAAAACCGCTCTTAAACGATACACCTATTTTTAATTTTACACGACTAGAAAAAAACTTATTATTCAATTAAACCTTTTTAATTCCAAAACATCATAGATGTAAGTAACATAAAAATTAAGTAAAATGAAAAAAACAATTATTCTAGGTGCATTTATTTTAACAGCAGGGCTTTTAAATGCACAAACAAAAAATGTCAATAAAAGACAAGAAAACCAAAAAGAGAGAATCAGACAAGGCGCTAAATCTGGTGAATTAACAAAAAAAGAAACCAAACAAGTAGTAAAACAACAAAGAGATATTCGTAAAACAAAAAAAGTTGCTAAAGCTGATGGAGTTGTTACTAAAAAGGAAAAAGCAATAATTCACAAAAAACAAACTGCAGCTAGTAAAAACATCAAAAGAAAGAAAAACAACGACAAGATTAGAAAGTAAGCCAAATTATATTTTTTTTAAAAAATCCGTGTCGATTTAAAATTGATTTAACTTATCAGAACTATAAATTATTGAAATCTAATTTTGTGTACTTCAAAGGTTTTAAAGCATAAATTATGACATGATTTACGACACATCCTACAACGACCAAAAAATAACTCGGGCTATAAATGATGCTGTTGGTGAACCATTTTCACTTAAAGAAAGATTTAAACTTAAAGGAATTGGTTCCTCACGACTAGTTATTGATGAGGTAAGTGAGGATATTAAAGCAAAATTACCTACAGATGAGTCAGTTCAAAAAGCAAGTATAGAATTACGCCCAAACGGCATTATTATTCATTTTAAAAAGTTCACAGAGCATTTTTCTTGGGCTATTCCTTATTACAAACTAGTAATCTACTCCTCAGAGAACTTTTCAATTTATGAAAATAATAGTTTTATCAAATTCTCTAAGAAAACACTTCGAAAACCTCAGCTAAAATTCATTAAAAAAGTACTTTATCAAAAAGCTTTGGCGACAAATAATAATATTCCACTTTAAATTTATCCCCAACATAAAAGCGGAGATGCTATTCTTATATTGAAAAAAAATAATTTGAATGTTATATTTAATAAATTCTATATAAGCCCACAATATTTATTTAATCGGGTATGCTTTTTTTCAAATTAGTTCTTTAAATAAAGCTTTTTTTTTATTTTTTAAAAACTTAGTCAAGTAAGATATTCCTATTTTTCATCAATCTTGCTTTACACTTAATGTTAAATTTACTCAAACATTAAAATCTAACAACATGAAAAAATTACTTTTAAGCTTAACAATCCTTTCTTCTTTATTTTTGGCTTCTTGCGAAAAGCATAAAGAAGGTTGCACCAACCCAGACGCGATTAATTTTGATTCAGCAGCAGAAAAAAACGACGGTAGTTGTATCTATGAACTCACTGAAGAAATTTGCATAGAGGGAGATCTTGAAACTATGTGTATGTATGGAACCCAATGGATTTATACTTTGGATGTAGATGAATTCGTTTCCTGTGAAGGTAAGGATGATGAATATTGGCCCGAAAAAGACAGTGGCTTAATAATGATGAACGAATCTAAATTAATCATGTATGACAGTACAAATGATTTTGTGGTTTTAACAAAAAAAAGCTCTACTGATCATACTATAACTTACGTAGATGATGACGGAGGTGAGTCAAAAACTTGGACAATTATAAAAGATGAAGACGGACAAATAATTATGGAAACTGAAATCAAAAACTATAACTCTTGGGGTTCATGTAATTCAGATGTACAGTGGACTTTAAAAATGACTAAATTATAAACAAAAATTTATAGTTTTAAATTTAACTAAAAATTGAATCACTACCGCTCTGACTTAAACGGGTATAGGGTCAGACATCTTACTTAAAAAAAAGACGTCTGACCCCATTGCCTAATTAGAAACCAACTACTTTAGTTGATATTGTTTTTTCTCTAATTAGATTCCATATTTCGGAATCAACTTCATATTCCATTAGAAAAGTCATCCAATCATCAATAACCATAAAATAAGGCAGTTTATGTAAGTAATATTTAGACCTTAGTTTCAACCTTTCTTTGGCACTTGTCCATTCATAATTTCCCGGAACAGCCTCCATTCCTGCTCGGGTAGGATTAAGTTCAACATATCGAATAGCTTCAAAAAAGTGATCCTCGTTGAGAATACAAGAGAAAAATCTACTTTCAAACAACCTTCCTGAAATCTCATATTTCTTATTAAAATAAAAAACATATTTTGTATTCAAAGCTTGAAATAGTTTTGATAATCCAGTTCTAGAAGAAGGTTCAATAACAACATGAATATGATTATCCATCAAAGCCCAGGCATAGAGTTTTAGTTTATATTTTCTGCGATAAAATAAGAAGTTTTTTATGTAAAACGCCTTATCATCGTCATCGTGAAAAATATTCTGACGATAATTCCCTCGTTGAGTAATGTGCATAGGAAAACCTGCTTCTACCTCTCTTGCTTGACGTGGCATATGCCAAATGTAAACTAGAATAATAGCTTCTTAGAACTTTTTAAAGACTAGATAAGTTTTGAGAATTAAAAGAGGATAGAATAAAAAAATAAAAGTCAAATTAAACAGACAAACAACTGTACCAAGACACCCTATCTCGCACACCTCTTCAAGCTTCTAAACACTAGTTATAATTATTGCTTCAAAGGTTTCTCAAGTTGGGGACTGTCCCCAAGTATTACCAAGTATTACCAAGTATTTTCGTAATTGGATAAGGAATCATTCCTTCAGGGTCAACAAACATTATAGTGTTTTTATAGAAGACTGAATATGATGATGTACTAACCATTTTTGAAATAAATGTGTCAATATTTAACCTTTTTCCAATTCTACTATCTTAAATTCTAGTTCCAAAGTCGTAATTTCCTTGTGACATCTCGTCCTCCTTCTCCATCCCTTGGAACCCGCACCTATAATTTAGATGGATTTGATTACGACCGAACCTTCTAATTAATGAGGATATTCGATTCGAACATGATAGATATTCATAACCATTTTTTTAAACATCTTTTTAATCGATCGAATATCTCTTAACGTAATGTCAGCGTTTTCAAATTGACCTTCCTCCATTTGATTAGAAATAATCCCCTCAATCAACTCCTCTATACTTTCAGCGTTTGGACTCTTCAAACTACGACAAGCAGCTTCTACCGAATCAGCCATCATTAAAATTGCACTCTCCTTAGAAAATGGAATTGGACCAGGATAAGTGAACATTTCTGCTGCAACATCAATATCTTCATCAGGATTATCTTTTAGATACATTTTAAAAAAGTACCCCGTTTTTGTTGTCCCATGATGCGTTCTTATAAAATCAATAATAGTATCTGGAATACCACTTTTCTTTGCAATTTCAACACCTTTTAAAACATGTCCAATTATAATCTGAGCACTCTCTTCATAACTTAATTCATCATGCGGATTTAAGCCTGTACTTTGATTTTCGATAAAATACATTGGCGCATCCATTTTTCCTATATCATGATATAAAGCTGCCGTCCTAATTAATAGTGTATTTCCGCCAATTATGCTTGTAGCTGCTTCTGCCAAATTAGCAACCTGTAAGCTATGCTGAAATGTACCTGGAGCTTTTCGAGATAATTCTCGTAATATTTTATTGTTCGTATCCGCTAATTCTAATAGTGTCACATCCGAAATAAATCCAAACAATTTTTCGAATGCATAAATTAGTGGGTAAGCCAAGAGTGTTAATAATGCAGAAATCCCAAGATAACCTACCGACAACCAATCTATTTCATTAAAATCACCTTCAATTATAATGTTCAATGAAATATAACATATTGCGTAAGAAAGCGCGATGATAAGCGTTGTGAAAAAAAGTTGTGACCGGTTTCTAAAATTAGCAAATCCGTAAATACCCATCATACCTGCTACAAGCTGTAAGAATATAAAGTGAAATCCGTTTGGAACAATAAACCCTAGAAGTAAAACAATTACTAAATGCACAAAAAATGCCGTTCGAGTATCAAAAAAAGAACGAATTATAATTGGAGCTAAACATATTGGAACAATATAAACATTGAATAATTCATACTTTAAACCAAGTATTGTAATAATTACAAAAGCAGTTATGATAAACAAAATAAAGACAATATTTTTATTATTCTCCATTAATTTTGGTCGAAAAAAAGCTAAGTACAATGTTAAACAAGCCATTAAAACGGCAACTAAAACTGTTTGACCAAAACCAATAATGTACTTACTAAATTCAGAGCCCTTTTTGCTTTTATATTTACGTTCAAAGGATTTTAACACCTTGTAGTTGTCTTCATCTATCGGGGCTCCCTTTTCAATAATTCGATATCCTTTTTTAACCGTTGCCTCTTTCAACACAACCTGCCCTTGTTCCTGATTTAAAATTCGAGCTGTTTCTTTGTTATTAAAGGAAACATTAGCCGAATTTTTATTAAAAACCTCTTCCAATATGTTTAAAAGATATTGTGTATTGAGCTTATTTTGATTTCCTAATTTATCAATCGAGAATTCGAAAGCAGTTTTTGGAGTAAATACATCCCCCAAATAAGTCCCAGCGTAATAATTATTCCTCTTTACATAAAACTTCACTGAATCATTCAACTCATTAACCTCACTAGAAAGTTCGATTACGCCTCTTTTATATACCTCTTTAATAATAGATTCTCCTGCTTTTTGATAATTGCGTTTTTCAAATATTAAAGCATTTTTCTTTTTACTCTCGTTTTTAAATACAGATAATAAGCCTTTATCTTTTTTATCATTAAAAGCCACCCAAGTTTTATTTAGTTCGCGGTTAAAAAATTCAATCTTCTCTTTTACCTTGGATTGATTTAAAGAGAAATAGAGTTTTCTTCTTTCGCTAATTTCTTTTCTGTCTTTTTTTACTTCATCGTCCGTCCTATAAACATCAATATCATAAGGTGCAATAAGAGTTTCATACTGCCAAGGTTGATTTTTTTGAAACTCATATTTAAACGTCGCTTCCTTTGGAAAAAGGTAAACAATGATAGAAATACAGGTTAAAAAAAGAACTATTTTATAAAACAGATCATGTCTGTTTCTTATTTCGTTTAAAAAATTTGCCATCGATACATAATTTCAAAGGGTAAAAATACAAAGTAAAAAAAATGCAAGATTATAATCGCATTAAACTTTAGTGTTTATCAACAGTTATAATAGATTTGATAATTTCTATGGTGTTTTTTCGTTCATTTTACTTTTTGACTCTATATTTAGATTGTGGATTCCCAAAACACATATTATAAAGGTAAAATCTTAATTGCAAATCCGTTTTTAATCGGATCAATTTTTGAACGATCAGTTATTTTTTTAGCTGACCACTCGGAAACAGGCAGTATGGGTTTTATTTTAAACCAACCAACAGAATTTAATGTTAGTCAAGTTGTACCACAGCTTGTAAACTGTGACTTCCCTGTTTATTATGGAGGACCAGTTGACGAAATGATATTATTTTATGTACACTCTTTGGGTGATCAAATTGAAAACAGTATTCCAATAGCCAATAACCTATTTTGGGGTGGCGAATTCGAACAAGTAAAAAACTTATTGGCATCAGGGCTGTTAACACAAAAAAACATTAAGTTTTTTGTAGGCTATTCTGGCTGGGAAATCAATCAATTGGAAAGTGAGTTCGAAAAGAACTCCTGGCTAATAAATGATTTTAATCCCAACTATTTATTTAAAAGTCAAACAAAAAACCTTTGGAATAAAACCATTGAAGTACCAAATAATGAATTTTCATTTTTCGGAAAATTTGCGCACTCTCCTTCGTTAAATTAATCTCCTTTATTTGTATATTTCAAGGATGAATTTATAGCTTGATGTTTTTTAAAAATCTATGCAGCTATCTAATTACAGTAACATTTCCTTTAATAAAATGTTCTCTGCCTCCGTCACATTTAAATTTCAGGTAATAATCAAAAACAGCAGGATCTGAGCTCATACTCTTATAAAAACCATCCCACCCGACGGACTGGTCTTCTGTTTCAAAAACTCTTTCTCCCCATCTATTAAAAATCGCAAAATACAAATCTGTAATATTTCTTCCACGCACAAACAATACATCATTTTCACCGTCTCCATTTGGCGTAAAAGCATTTGGAACAAAAATGTAAGGTTCCTCACAATTGGCGTCGATAAAAATTATGTTAACGCGTTCACTCCTAAAACATTCCTTCACAACCGAATCCGTTAATTGAACCGTAAACTCCGTCGTTTTCACAATTCCTACCTCAGCAGTGTTATTCGTTTGATTAATAACACTTGTAGCTGGTTGCCAAACATATTCTAATCCATTAGGATAAGCCATTAAAAGAGCCGTTTCTCCTGTAATCAAAGTATCTGCAGTTGTGGTGATTAAAACACTTGATGTGTCAAACTGAGCAACTGTAACTTCAATTGTATCATAGTCGATGCAATTGTGCTCACTCGTTGAAACGACAGTTAATAAATGATTACCAGGATCAGGCGAAATCCAAACATTCGTATCGTTTGCTCCCGATGTTAAAAGTTCTTCCGGGCTCCATTTAAAAGTAACAGAGTCGTAATCTAAATAACCAATAGGCATTACTTCAACAGTATCATTTAAACACAACGTGTAATCTCTTTCGTATTCTATATCATAAGAATATCGTTCGATTAAAACAGAATCGATAGCCGAACAACCCAACTCATCGTAAACTTTGGTGAACAACCATGTACTGCCTATTTCTACATCTGTACTTAATTCTCCTTCGTTAATTCCGCTCAATAGCGTATCCATAAAAGATTCATTCAAACTCCAAACCTGATTTAAACCTTGTTTAGCATAACTTCCAACTGTAAATAAACCATCATAATTACACACAGAAGTATCGCCAAAAGCTTTTAAACTTACTTCCGAAACTGAGATTGTTTGATAAAAAGTATCCACGCAATTTCCGTTGTTTACAACCAAACCATAAATAGAAGTATCACCTGGCCAAACGTAAGGATTCGGAATGGTTGGGTCAGATACAAAATCAGTAGGAATCCATTGAAAAAGTCCCGATCCAAATTCCTCAAAATCAACCCCAATTTGAATCGAATCGCCTGCACAAATTGCAACATTCGGCAAATCAGTACCAACCACCGTTAAATTTAAAACAATCACCGTATCAGCATCCTTACAACCGTTTGTATCTACACCATAAACCCAAATTTCATTCACATCATTATCCGCTAAAAATTGCACCTGTAACACCGAAGAGTCTCCAATAATCAAAGGAAAAGGTTGCCATAAAAGAGTGTCAAACCGATCCAATGCATAGTTTTCAATTTTGGCATCTGTAACCAACGACGAACAAATAATAGAATCTGAATTTGTTGCAATTGAGAAAGAAACATTATTCACCTCAAATGAATCACGATAAATACAGTTATATAAGCTTGTATACTCAACGGTTACTTCTTCTACCCCTATTTCAAACAAGGTATTTAATTGGTAAGTTGAGCCTATTGTTTCATTGTTTTCAGCATACCAAACCACATTGGTAAAATAACTCGACGAATCACCTACAAGCGTTAGTGGTGTATATTGATTACAAAGTAAAGTATCGAGAATTGGATGAGGCTCTTGAAATGGAACAATCACTGGGAAAACAGCCGTATCTGGACAACCTAATCCGTAATTTTTATACAAACTGTAATCAATACTTTCTGTTGCAATAACCCAAGCCGAATCATTGTTTACAGTTTCAACAAATGATATTGGATTCCAACTAAACGATTTAACATAATGCGCATTTGTTGTATCCGCTAAAACCAAAGTATCTCTTTTACACACAATCGTATCTGTATTCAAACTGGTAAACCCAACAGGGACTAAGGATAATGAATCTTGGATTAAACAGCCAAACAAATCCTCCGATCTAATATGATAAGTTGTATTCTTGTTATTGGTTAATACATCTAAATCACCCTCTCTCAAATCAGCATTCAACGTATCGGTGAAAAAGACTGTAGAACTCCATAAAAATTTATGATAAGCTCCATATCCTTCAAACTCTAACTTGGTGTTTAAATTTCTACATCCAACTGTGTCGGCAATACGATAAGGGGATTTTAATGGAAATAAGGATTGTTTTAACGTATCTGCACAACCGGTATGTTGAATAATTAAACGATAATCAATATTGGAGTTAACAAGTGCTACTGGGTTGGAAATATCGTTTCGACTTAAACCTATCGAGGGAATCCACAAATAAGAAATTGAGGTATCCGCAATTGGCGACAACCCAATTTGTAAATTCGTATTCATACAAACCGAATCAATTCCTTTATCAAAAACATTCCCACCCATAATCGTAATCGTTTTGGAAATACTATCTTTTAAATTACAAGCCGTTGGATCTTCCAATACTAATTTCACAACGTATGTACCTGCAGTTGTATAAACATGCGATGGATTTGTATCATTACTTAAACTCCCATCACCAAAATCCCACAACCATGAAGTATTGGCTTGGGTTTTACTATTGTCTTTAAAATCAATTGAACCTGGTGCGCAAATAATTGGAGGATTGTTAAAATCAGCAATAATATTGGGAATACCAAAATCAAACTTAAACACACCATTATTGCAACCGTAAGGATATTCATTCCCATTAAAATCAATAAAAACACCTTCGTTACTTGGACCAACTACATTGGGCGGGAAAATAGGAAAATCATCATTTCCGCCACAACCTGCACAAACCGATTGATACATTACTCCTTTGGAATCAAACCTACTGGTACCACCGTCTACATGCTCGTTACTTAAGTCTCCTCCAAAAAACGAAGCGTAAAATAAGCTTGAAGCATCGTCTTCTAAAACCATTAAATAAAAATCACTGTTATCTGTAGTTGGCTTAAAAGCATCCGATGTCACTTCCATCCCCAATGTCCCATTGGCAATATTCCCTCCTATTTGATCGTAACCTGAACTTGGTGAACCCCAACCTGACAAATAAACTTTATTGCATAAATCAACCATAAAAGCCGTTGGGCTAATATTAATTTTAGAATCGCCAGAACCAAACGTTGTACTCCAATCTAAAAAAGATTGATCAGTTGAAAATTTGGAAATAAACTGTCCACTATTCGGTGTGTTATAAGCTGCGTTTTTAATCCAATACGATCCAAACTTATCCGATTGCCCATAAGTATAAATATTACCCATTTTATCCTCTCGAATAAAATAAATTTGATCGTACTGGTCACTCCCAAAATAACTGCCTTTAATGAGTGCATTACCATCCGATGAAAAATTGCAATAAAAACCATCTGTAATTCCGCCCTGGTAATTGGATTGATAGGCTGAAGTTCCAAAATTAAAATTAGTAGAATTGGTTCCTCCCGCAAAATAAATAGAATTATCTGCACTTTGAATAACACTGTAAATACCATCCGCGCCACTTCCTCCAACATAAGAACTCCAAATCATAGTAGATAAATCCTCATTCATTTTAAACACAACTCCATCCTGCTCTCCTCCACCATATACATTTTGATAACCAGAAAGAGTGATTGGGAAATTCAAAGAGCTGGTAGACGAACCTACGATGATGTTTTGATTTTCATCTAAAATAATTTCTCCCCTCATTTGATCCGCATAATTGGCAATCAAATCAATATTTGTATTTAAACCATCATTTTCATCCCCCCCTACAAAAGTAGAAGATAACAAAGCCGATCCGTCGGCACTTAGTCTAGAAAGAATAATATCAGATCCTTGAGTATAATTAACAAAAACTCCACGCGCCAAATTCACCTCTGAACCGCCTCCAAAAGAGGCATCAAAAGCAGTCCCCGAAACAGGATAATCTAAAGAACTTGTTGAACCTAAAACAAATAATTCATCTCTGTTATTCACAACCAAACTATGTGGAGCCTCACACCATCCTCCACCAATATAAGTAGAGTAAATTCGTGCTGTCCCATTCAAATTATATTTAGTAATTCCGATATCCGAAATCCCCCAATACCAACCACTAAAATTCCCCCACCCCTCCGTTACAGCGTAAGAATTAAAAGTAACGTCAAAAGCGCCTACAGTAGTAGGATAGCCTTGGTTAAATACCGAACCCCCTGCGTATAAGTAACCTTTCTCATCATAAGTGGCAGTATATCCAAAATTATTCGCTACAGATCCTGAATAGGTTGAAAACATTAAAACAGGATCAATTACAATAGTTTCGTTTGGATCGTAATCAGCAACCCAAAAACTTACTTGGTCACCTTCTAAAACGTATTTAGATTTTATAATTCCTGATTTTCTCGAAAACGTTAGCGGCTTTTCATCAATTAAAGTACCTAAAGAAGTTATCATATTTAACTGTTCATTTTTAATAAACAATTGATCTAATCCTTTTATAGACAACTTAATATCAGATACCTTCCCTCCTGGTTTTACAATAAAATCATACTTTAAATCACCTGCCTTATTATAAATTCTGAAATCAATATTTTTATAAATGTCTTTATATACTACTTCTTTACCTGCCTTTAATCCACTTGCCCATTTTGATTCGTCTTGCCCTAAGTAATAATTAATCGTTCCTTCTTGTAAATCATTTAGAACACATTTGGGTTTTAAAGCGTCCACAAAATTAATTTCAAAAGCATGAAAATGAAGTCGATCTCCTGGATCTTGTCCTTCGTGCATATTGTGAAAAAACGCCGCATCGTAAAAAGAATACTTTAATCCGTTTTCCTTTAAAAACACAGCTCCCGATGGAACATCCGCTTTATATAAAGCCAATGGATTCCATTGTCCACCGTTGGACACAAACTCAAACTGACTTTGAGAAAAGCCAAAAGCGGTCACAATAAATAAGTAGATTAAAAGTGAAATTCGCATTGTCTTAAAGTTAAAAAGAAAAACCACTAATAAGTTATACCTAACTGAAAACAAGCTATTTCAATAAAGGTAAAAGCTAAATTCAAAATAAATTATCATTTGGTTGGATAATCCCTAAAAAGGCCTATCTTTGCAACCAGTTATGGTTAGGTTGCGTAGCTCAGCTGGATAGAGCATCTGCCTTCTAAGCAGACGGTCCTAGGTTCGAGTCCTAGCGCGATCACAAAGAAACGCGACGTTTCAATTCGAAAGCTTCACTTTAAAAGTGAAGCTTTTTTTGTGTCTTGAATATTTATACAAGCATTAGTCATTTTTAATTTTATACTTGAAAAAAGGATAAATAACAATTACCTTCAATCAATACGTCAAACCAACCGAATAAAAACCAAAACAAAAAAACTTAAGACTAGCATATCAGCTCAACAAAAAAAGTAAAAGCATAAAACCTGTAGGCTGTATTTAATTTTAGGAAACTTAACCACTTCAAAATAACTAAGGATTCTCAACCTATAAATCAGTAAAATTTAACGTCCCCGCTTTATTCTTAAGTTTAGTTAGCTGAATTAATTTAAACTAATCTGTAATTACGACTTTTTTAGTTTTACCAATAAACCCTGAATCATCCTTTACAGTTAAAAAATAAACTCCCTTGAGCCAGTTTCTAACATCGATAGTTAATGTTTTTGAATTGGATAAAACTGTATAAACCTGATTACCGGTAACATTTGAAAGGGTTAATTTAACATTCCCTTCTAAACCCGTAATTGTTAAAATGGTGTTCGCGGGATTTGGAAAAACATCAAATTTTTTAAGTTTTTGAGTAGTTGTTATTTTTGTTATTGCAGAATATTCAACAACATAATATAGTTTATTTAAGTGGTTAACATCATTCCATTGTCCACTTTTACCTAAAGGCCAGCCATTTAAAGATAATCCTAAGCCATTTTGGTTATCATTATAATTATCAGGTTCATTTTGTATTGGAGAGCAAATAGGACAAAGTCCTAAGCTTCCCCAGTTTTCATAATAATCGGCTACCGAACCTCCTGTTTTGTTACCATTCCAAAACTGAGTTCCACTTGCGTCGTTATTACCATTCCAAATCCAATCCCCTTCACTTGTAATATCATTTCCACCTAGCCAAATATATGCACCGCCACCACCATCAGGAGCAACTGTATTAGCAGTATTTATCCCAGCATTTAAAATCACCTGTGTTTGAATTTCATTTTGCTCATTAACATCATTAATCTCTGCTAATTTACCGCCTCTCTCAACAGCACAAGCAACAGCCTCAATCCATGTTTTATTTTCCTTAATCACTTCATACGTTCTTCCATCGTATTCAAAGGAGTAAATATTATGCGTGTTCGCACATTGTGCAGTAGAATTATGATTTAAAGTAACCAAAACAATGGTTACGATTACTGATTTTAAGTATTTATTTACTTTCATGTCTATTGCTTTTTTTTAAAGGCTTTTCAAATATATTATATCCCTTACAAAATTTTAAACTCTACCCTACGATTGTACTCATTTTCCTCGTTAGAACACTCGACTCCATTTTTACATTGATTTCTAATTTTTTCCTCTCCGTAACCCACTGGAATAAGTTGGTTTTCTGGAATACCAAAAAACACAAGCGTATTTACAATAAAGTCAGCTCTTTTTTGAGATAAGATTTTATTGTAAGCATCAGAACCAATGGCATCCGTATGAGCCGATATTTCTACTTTTAAATCAGGGCGTATTAACATTATTTTTAATACTTTTTCTAGCTTCGAAAAAGACTCGGGTAAAAGCTCTGCTTTATTATAAACAAAAAGAATATCCTCCAATTCAAAAGCACAATCCATACAATGCATCGAAAAGTCTTTCACCTTTTCAAAGTCTTTTTCATTTTGAGGGTTTAATGTGTAAAAGTCTTCCAATAAACCAGGGCTGGATGCTGTGATTTCATATTCAACTCCCAGTGGTAAATCAAGTGTAAATCCAGTTTCTGCCAAAACGTTTACACTATCAATTATCTCACCTGTAGACTTATTTTTAATCTCAAGTAAGCCATCCACTTTGCGAGATTCTTCGGCGTGGTACAAAAAACCTGTAAACTTGTAATCCACATCCGGCACTAATGACAACTTTAAGTTGTTTTCCGAAAAATTCTTGAGCTGCGAAGCATCAACTGTAATTTCTTTGGTTAAATAACCAGGGGCATCAAAAGTTAAATGGTATTGCTTTTTTATCGGTAGTGTTATTTTATACCCTTTGTCCTCTCGAGATTCGCCCGTTAAAATAGTATCACTTTTATTTAGAGACAACACTTTAAAACTAGCCAAAATGGGTAGGTTCGTTCTAGCATCTTTAATATCCCCTTTCATTAATAACAACTTTGGCTTTAAGCTGTTTTTTAAACCAATTCGGTATATATCCGAGTTCGGAACATCATCATTCCCTTTTAGTCGTTTAGCTAAATAAGCATATTCAGCAGCATCAGGAAGTGTAAAATAAAACTCATTATTCTCCGTATTATAAGGGCTTCCTAAATTCTCTGGAACCGACCAATTTGTCCAAGTGCTATCCAGTCTTTCCGATTTGTAAATATCAAACCCACCTAAACCATTTTTGTGCCCGTTAGAGGAGAAATAAAGCGTTTTATTGTCAGCAGCTAAAAAAGCGGTAGCTTCAGTTTTGTTCGAGTTAATCACCCCACCCAAATTAATAGGGTCACTCCAGTTTATCTTATCTTTTGAAAAAGACACAAAAAGATCCTGCTCTCCATATGCCTCTTTATCATGCACGGCAAGAATTAAAACATTCATGTCGTTATTCATAAAAGCAGAGTAACGTTGGTATGTTTTAAACTTCACATTTAAAGGCTCAGGAAATCCCCAAACACCATCTTTTTTATGCGCCACCGAAAGCCCTTTTCTAAATCGGTTTTTCGTTTTATACCTATTTGATAAAAGTAAAGTTTTCCTGTTGTTTACAACCGACAATACAGCATTTGGACATATTTCACAATTTAATGTGCTACTTATCATTTCTGCCATTCCCCAAGCATCAGTAGAGTCTATGAACTCCGAATAAAAAATATTACTTGTGTAAAATGATGAGCGTTTAGTGAAGGAGTTATTGGTGTCCACAGTAAAAAAGTACAACCCTTCACCACTTGCGGTAATAAAAGGTCCCGACTCAACTTGAAGTGTATTTACTGTGCGCCCTAAATTTTCGGCTGCGTAAACTTCTTCTTTTTCTTCTTTTTCTTCCAGTACAAAATGCACCACTTTTTGAGCAAAGGAAAAAAATGAAGCAAATAACAAAATAAAAGCCATTGCAAAAGCTTTATTTAAGTTTTTCATCCAGTATGTATATTTTAATTTCATTTACTTCAAATCAAAGTATTCGTCAATTTTTTCTTTCATCTTATTACCAAATAGGGCTAGGGCAAGAATATTTTTTTCTTTCATTCTTCCACCTGTATCCAAGGATAATCTCATGTGTTCCCGAGTTATACTTTGAGAGTCCCGAAAAAGTTAAATCAAACGCATAACTTATTTCAAGCGCATCAAAAAGCACATAATCTAAAACCATATAAACAGCATCCAAATGCCTATATGTAACACCAATAGCTAACTTACTATCGTACCAAAATGTACCATTAAAACTAGCTTGAACAGGAGCCGAAGGGGCTATTTGCACCATACTTGAGGGAACAAAATTCCAACTGGAATTTATTCTCGATTTATAACCAACAGTACCAAAAAAGTGTCGTTCCAAATTTTGGTTCGAATTAGCCGTATTAAAAGAAACATCGCTCGTTAACAATTGCCTACCAGTAATACCCGCATATAACTTATCCGAATAAAGCCATGCACCCACATTAGCATCCGGCAAGTACTTTTGTAAATTTCCAGCCGAAATAACTGCATCCGTCGCACTTTGCTGTGTAGTTAATCCTTGGTTGTTAATCATAAATACCTTTAACCCTGTTGAAGCTCCAACCGATAATGTGTACTTCTTATTCAACTTCATGTGCAAGGCATAAGAAGTAATTAAATTTTGATATTTAAAAGCCCCTGCTTCATCCGAATATAAGCTCAACCCAACACCATGATGAGTCTTACGGTTCCTAAACCTCGGAAGAGTAGTAGGATGATTTATGGGCGCCTGAAAACTTGCAAATTGTGTTTGCGGACTACCTTCAATTCCAACCCACTGACTACGCATACCAATTTTAGCATTTAAAAATGCTTTAGAACCGGCCACTGAAGGGTTTAGCATAAAACTATTCATGTTATAGTTACTGTATTGCGCCTCTTGTTGCGCAATACCGCAAAATGTTACCAACAACAATAGTGGAAATATTATTTTTTTCATCTCATCAAGTTAATTACACCCTGAATATTGGTTCCTTCCTCATCATTAAACTCCAACGTATAGTAATAAGCACCAACTGGAAGTGGTTTTCCATTAAAGGTTCCGTCCCAGTCATTGCTATAACCAGAAGCTCTATAAACCTCAGACCCCCATCGGTTGTATATAATTACTTCATTATTAGCATAAAGCTCAATATTTGTTATCCAAAAAGTATCATTATCACCATCACCATTTGGTGTCATCACATCCGAAACAGCAACTAAAGGTTTAGGACAAGCGCTAACGTAAATAGTATCCCTACCAATACATAGGTCTGTGCTGGTAAACTCAGCAATATACCAAGCCTCTTCAATAGCTGGAGCAGTGAAATTATCCAACGATGAAGAAATGCTATAATTAATACTATCGCTAGACACCAACCATTGAGAAAAACTAACATCAGGACCACTCACCATTGCAGAAAGGTCAACCTCTCTTAAATCACAATTAGCAGTAGCACTAGCCGTACCAGAACCTCCAGCACCTACAGTCACATTTACAACTGCGGTATCCCTACAATTTTCATCCGTTTCCGTTACTATCGAATATGTTCCCGCACCAACAGCGGTTGCATCGGTCACCAATACAGATAAAGTAGCATCTGTATAATAAATATTCGTTCCTAAATCACTCGAACCTGCAGTTATTGAACTAGCCGTTATATCTACAGTGCTAGGAGCACAAACAGTAGCAGGATTGGTAATTGTTAAGTTAGGTTTTGGATGCGCAGTTACCGTAACACTATCAATAGTAATACAACTACTAGAGTCGGCCGTTACCGTATATTTTGTTGCTCCAACACCAGGCTGAAAAGCAACACCATCTGCCACACCGTTATCCCATGTAATGGTAGTACCCAAATTAATAGCAGCAGATAAAGTAACAAGTTCACCTTCACAAAATTCTTGAGCTACTCCAGCATCTACAAATGGCTTGTCTGGACTAACTAAAGTAACCTCCCATTTAGTATCGTTAAAACAACCTCCAGACACTCTTACATCAATTCCTGTGTAAACTCCATCTAATAAATTCAATAAAACAATTTCTCCAAACGAGTTAGAGGTCACTGCCGAATCTACCGTGGCATTATAAGACAATAAATAATTTGTACTTGCTGTAAGACCACCAATTGTAATAGTACCATCATTCACGCCACATCCCGAAGGATTACCACCAGTAACCGATGCTATAAAAGTACCAGCCTTTATAAAAGCATTTACTTGTGCCGTATCCGAACAACCAGCCCCTGTGCTTGCCACTATAAAATAAGCCCCCGAATTTGCAGTTGCGGGAGTAGCGTATACACTTGTTACTCCTTCATCTGTAAAGTAGGTTAAAGTTCCGCCATAAGTAGTGGAACCTAACGTTACCGCTGCATCGGTTAAATCAATCGTGTTGGGTGCACAAACAGCCGCAGGATCGGTAATGGTTAAATCAGGCTTCCCATTTACTGTAACCATTACACTATCGGTTGTAACACAACTACTGGAATCAATTGTTACCGTATATTTACTTGATCCAACACCAGGCTCAAAAGCAACACCATCTAACACACTGTTATCCCATGAAATTGTAGAACCACCATTAGTAGTAGCCGATAAAGTAACAGATTCACCTTCACAAACTACTTGAGCCGCACCCGCATCTAAAAGAGGAATATTCGGTTCAAGTAGAGTAATATCAGCGGTTGCATCAGAACAACTTCCAACAACACCCTTGATGGATATATTTATGTAATTACCCGATGTTAAATTCAATAGCTTAATATCCCCACTAGCATCACTTTTCACCAAAGAATCAACCGTTGAGTTATATGAAATTAAATAATCGGTATTTGATGATAAGCCCGAGAAAATAATCGAACCATCGTTTAACCCACATCCCGACGGACTATTTTCAACAACACTACTAATCGTTGGAGTAGGATTAACCACTGCGTCAACTTGCGCTGTATCTGCACACGAAGCTCCTGTTGTTACGACTATATAATATGCATTAGAATCTGCCACTGCTGGAGTTGAGTAAGCACTTGTTGCGCCTGCATCGGTGAAGTAAGTCAAAGTTCCTCCATAAGTAGTAGAACCTGCTGTTACTGCTGCGTTAGTTAAATCAATTGTGTTTGGTGAACAAACTGCTGCTGGGTCGGTTATTGTTAAATCAGGTTTTGAATTTACTACCGCATTTACCTCTGCTGTATCTGCACACGAAGCTCCT
>Ga0209603_1001696_pt1 | contig 22308 bp, 16 predicted proteins | sample COGITO_mtgs_1206_FD_184812 | JGI IMG/M metagenome (GOLD analysis project Ga0209603, IMG submission 184812) | Pelagic marine microbial communities from North Sea - COGITO_mtgs_120607 (SPAdes) (version 2) | ecosystem: Environmental > Aquatic > Marine > Epipelagic ... | reverse complement strand
AGATCAGCGGTCCGGGGCTGTCATGGTCGCCGTTGTTGTCGGCGTCGAGCCGTGGAGCATCGTCGGCGATCCACTCATCGAGGATCGCAACTACTTCAGCAGCCAGTTCCGACGGAGCGTCGCCACCAGCAAGCACAGCGCTGACCACTGGCCACACTGTTGACCGGATGTCCTCAGTCGCTGAACGGTTCATCACACCGACAACATCGGTGAGCTCGGACTTGTCCGGCCACTGATCGAACGCCTCAACTCGGTGTACCGAGCCGTACTGGTTCCCGTCGCCATGCATGAACCCTGGTGCTGACTGATTGTTCCAGTTGAGAAGTCGATCAGTCGGGTGTCCTGTGGCGTGCGGGTGTTCGTCTTGCTTTAAGAAGCCCTGCCACTCGTACTCGCCGGTCCCAAGAGTTGGGAGACGCCGGTCGAGTCCTTCGGCACGCACCGGCAACTGACCGGAAGCGAAGTAGCCGACGCTGTCGCGATTTGCGTAACCCCAATTGAACGTGAACCCAAACTGGTTCGCGATCTCAAAGAACGACTCTTCGGTATCGGCATCGCCTTCGGTCATGTTCTTCAACGCGCCGAGGTTGAGGCCGTCGCGACCGAAAGTGGACCGCTGGCTAGTCAATGCAACCGGCACTCCTTGCGATGTCGCTGTCCCGATAAAGGGCCCGTGCACAGAAGTCGGGTAGCGGATGGGGATATCGCCGAGCGTCCCGGCGTCGAACTGCTCAAATGGAATGCACTCGCCGTTGAACTCGTAGTGGGTCGACTGGCGTGACGGAGTTGATCCGTCTGGCTCGCAAAGAATTTCGACGAACACGTCGCGCACGTCCTGGTTCGCTGAGGTCAGGCTCCAGGCGTAGTCCTCGGTGCGACCCAGCAAGAGATACATCGATAGGCCGGGTACTGCAGCGCCCTGCGCTTCAATACCAGGACCAGAGAGATGGATTTGTTGCACGATCTCGGGGTAGTAGTACCCGAGTTGGGGTCCCATCACAGCGAGCGTTGTGTCATTCGCTGAGGCTGCTGGGTCAACAATCAACCAGTTCGACGCAGTTTTCGTTGGCGGCCCCGACGCAGCGTCGTACACGGCATTGACGTTGGTCTCGAGGATCGAGATTTCCCCGGGGTCACGCGGATCGAAGGAAATCAGAGAGCCTTCGTCGATGATCACTGAGCCGGTGACGTCGCCACCGGTGAGAGCCGGGTACTCGAAACGGTCCTCGATTGTAGTTGGTGCCTCAGGGTCACTGTCTGGCATCAGGTCTTCCCAAACCTGGCGGCCCTGCTCATTGCCGAGCTGGTTCTGGAGCGCAGACAGGAACTCGGCGTTGCGTGCTTCGCTGCCACCGCCGGCACCGAAGATTGAGCCAATAAATGCAGTTGTTGCGATGACGTCGTTGACAGTGGCGGGCGCCTGGTCGATGTCGTTGGCTTCCCAGTAGGCGGTGAGCCCGTCGGCGTAGGCCTGCGCATCGGAGATGATTTCCTCTCCTTCTTCGCCGTACTCATCAATGATGACCTGAATTTGGTCGGTCACTAATTGCTCGGCTGCTTCGCTTGGAACGAATGTCTGTCCGCTGGTGACCAGAGAGAATGCGTTGATTCCCGGTACGTCAGCGACCGCCACGCGAGCGGGCCCGCGGCCGAGCGTGATGAGCAGTCCGCGGTCCCGAGCGGTGACCCAACCGGCTCCGAAGGCCAAGTCTTCGCGGGTCTCGCCGGTGATGTGAGCGATCCCGAACTCGTCGTAAATGATCGTGGTGCCGTCCCGGCCGGTCGGCTCTTCAGTGGTCGCGCCGATCGGAGCGAAGTCCTGCGGAAGAAAGAGGCGCTCGATGTCTTCGTCAGTTACGTCACCGCGCAGAGGAGTCAAGTCGTCGTACAGCGCGAGTTGGTCGGTCGACTCATCGGTCTTGGGTAGCCCGCCGTAGTTGCCGGGCGGGAGGATGTAGTACGACCGGTCTTCGGTGATTGTCGCGACGGGGTCAGGATTTGCCTCCGCAGCAGGAGCGGTGGTGTCGGTTGACTCGTCGGGCGCGTCGGTAGCGGGCGGCTCTTCGACAGCTGGCTCAGTAACAGCGGGTTCGCTTCCGTCCGTTGCTGGTGTCGATTCGCTGGACTCGTCATCACCCGATGAGCAAGCGGCGACGACAAGCGCAGCGACAGTTCCGATCGCGAGCGCCCTTGAGCGGCCATTGGACTTGAATGACATGAGTTCCCCTCGTTTTGTTCCCCATCGCAACCTAAGCGGCTCGCGGTCTGAGAAGAGAGTCCTTCGTTCAAAATCTTATGCCGACCCTGCGAGGGCCGGCTCGAGCCGGCCCTCGCCATTGTCGACGGCGGTATCTGAGATCCAGCGCACCACCGAAACAGCTGAGCCATGTCGTGATATCAGCTACACCTATTTCGCTTGTCCTTTTAGCGGGCGGGCGACTGAGGCCTTTCTGGGCGTTCATCTTTGCAAATTGACGCATTGAGGCGGTACTCACGTCACCGGGTGCGATCTGGAAGTCGGCACTGGCCGGCGGAGACGGCCGCACGGTCCACAGGATCCGGCGCGACCGCGATGGTCACAGTTTTTGTTTGAGCTGAAGGTGACGGTCAGCTAGCAAAGCGTTCGGCCGCAATGCGTCCTGCCTCCCCGCAGGAAGACAGGACGCACGGCCGTATCAGTCGAGACGGGTCAGGCGTCGTCGCTGGTTGCGCTTGGTGTGGTACCGGGCTCGATGTAGCCGTCTTCACGGGACTTGGCGAGCGCAATGCCGAGGACCAAGATGCCGAAGAGTGGCTTGGCGAGAACGTCACCAACGCTGTACATGACTTGTCGTGCGACTTCTGCGTTGGCATCGTTGTCGATCAGCGATGGCAGCATATACGCGATGGGGTAGATGCCCCAGGTGGCCAAGATGATGTAGCGGAGTGCGTCGACGAGCTTTTTGACGCCGTCGCTTTGGCGTTCGAGTGACTTGCCGAGCTCAGCGAAGAGCACGTACAAGATGTACAGGAACGGAATCGTTGACAGAACACCCCACACGGTGCGCATCGAGTCGTCTGCATCAAGGATTTCGCCGGGGTAGCCGAGGGCGATCATTGCAACAGCAGCAATGGTGAGTCGGACAATGAGGCTGCGTGTCTTGCTTTGGGTCAGCTTCAGTACGACAACGAGTTCGGCTAGGAGGAGTGGCACGGTGAGGAGCCAGTCGACGTAGCGGTAGCCCTCGTTGAAGGGTTTGCCGTCTTGGGTGTATTCACCGCGGGCGTAGCTGAATGCGTCTTCCCATGATCCGAAGATTCGGACATAGTGGTAGAGCGCGATGGCCACAACGAGAGTGGACAGGGTGACGGCCATGCGGTGCTGGGGTGCCACTCGGGTTCGGGCGAGTAGGAAAAACAGCAGTGCTGCTCCCATGCTTGCAATGACAAACGAGAACGAGTTGTAAACCAGATTGAACTGGCCCTCGCTCAATGTGAGATCCATATGACTCTCCTTCGGTGAAATAAACTTGGGCTTCTTGACCAACGTCTTCTATCACATTGTGCTAGCACCGCGACGAGGTGGGCGTGGAAAGTCCGCAGGATGGCCGAGAGGTCGCCTGAAAGTAATGTGAAGCGCGCTCAGCCGCCTTGCACTCAAGTTGGCTGTTTCTGGACCACAACATCTCGATGACGTCGTGGTTGTCTTAGTGTCCAACAATGGTGTGGTCAGTCCGAATTTCAGAAGCGAACGATATGCCCAACGTGATTCGGCTCATCGAGCGAGTCCGAAACGCTGAGACTGTTCATGCCGAACTGAGCGACGTTGTTGCTGATCTGAGGTCTCCGTCGACAAACGTTGTTGCCTGCGTCGGTGACACGATCGTCGCTGTTCTTGTTGGCCGGTCCGAAGGCGATGTCGGTCGCATTGTCGCTATCACGATTGCTCCGGAGTGGAGAAACAAGGGCATCGGATCAGCGTTAATCGGCTGTGTCGAAGCCGCCTTCTTGAAAGCTGGCTGTCATCGCATTGTGGCGCTGCTCACCGAAGGTCAAGTCGGTGCAGCTGCGCTCATCAATCGAGGTTTCGAAGTCACGCCGAATCTGGCGCTGTATGAAAAAGATGAGCCGCTTCGCCCAACGGCGTTCTCAATCCTCGAACGCTGGAACGGCGAGCTGATTGACAAGTCTCGTTGGGAATCTTTTTCCGGTCTCACAATGCAACGCGACATTGTTGAACAACGACTGTTGGCGCCGCTAATTGAAGCCGACTTGGCAAGCCATTTTGGTGTCATCGCGCCATCAGCGATGCTGTTGTTTGGTCCACCCGGAACCGGAAAGACCTCGTTTGCGAAGGCTGTTGCTGGGCGACTGGGCTGGCCTTTTGTTGAGCTCCTGCCGTCGAAGCTCGGAGCGCATGGCGCGTCGATGATGGCTGACGAACTTGGCCGGGCCTTCGATGATCTACTCGGACTCGAACAAGTTGTGGTGTTCATCGACGAAGTCGATGACATCGCGAGCTCACGTGCCGCACGACCTGAAACCCAAGCAGTTGTTAATGAACTACTCAAGGCAATAGTGCGGGTACGTGAGGTCCCGGGCCGGCTCTTAGTGTGCGCAACGAACTCGATCGCAGCTCTCGATCCCGCTGTTGTGCGTCCCGGTCGATTCGACTTGGTGATCCCGATCGGGCCACCAGATCCTGGCGCACGCCTTGCGTTACTCACCGACATGCTTGGAGCAATCCCAGGCTCAGCGATTGATCCAGAAGCAATGGTTGAGCCAACCGATGGTTTGACTCCTGCTGATATTGCGAGCGCCATTCAACGAAGCAGCTGCCGCGGCGTTCCGATCTGTCCGCCAGGGCGACACGACAGCGACCATCACGAACAGTGATCTCATTGAAGCGATTGACTCAACGGTGCCCACCATTTCCGAAGCAAGTCGAGCTGACTTCGCTGAAGAGTCCGAACGGTTCAGCCGTCTCTAATCGTCACACGGCACTCGGCGCACTGCTGCGTTGACGGATCGGATGGGTAGTCGCTGCAGCAGGGCTACCAGAGGAACTCCATCCCCCGTAACCCCGCAGGCCAACTATGGCCCGGGCGTCCGGTGACTGGAAATGGATCGCTGGCCGCAAGCAGCCGAACCCTTCGCTTCGTGTGCGTCTAGAAGCCGACTACTCGACCGAAGGCTTAATAGACGTGTTCACCCAATGGTGCGGGCAACGCCCGATTCAGTTGGTTCTGTGGCGTTGTCGTTGAGAGCCGATCGTCGCAAGGACCGCAGCGACCACCAGCATGAAGATCGTTAGGACCATCCCGACCGTCGTGACGGCGTGCGGGGTGGTGTCACTTGCGTCGAAGTTACCGGCGGCTATGCCGAGCGGGAAGGTGCCGATTCCAGCGAGCGAGCTGAGCCACATCCATAAGGCCACGCTCACGCCACCGGCTGCGAGCCCCAGCCCGTAGGCCCTGACGACAAGGAGGCCGAGCACGATTGTGAACGCAATCAGGGCGAGTTGCACGAGGCGCCCCGTGAAATATGCCGTGGGGAGGTCAAGCACGGTGGTGGGAGATCGGAAGTTGTTGCTGAACGTCGCGTTGCCTTCGGGTAACAGTGGCCCAACGCTCAGGATCACGCCGGCCACTGCACCAACAGCAGCGATCCAGGGGTTGAGTGCAGGCCACCCACCGGTGCCGAAGGATCGCAACGATGCGATGAACACGAGGATCCCGGCGATTGCCACGGCAACGACCAGCCAGAATCCAAGGTCGCGGGTGACCTTGAGGGTGAAGGCGATGTCAGTCGTCTGTCGGGTGATCGACTCCGCCCTCGCGATCCTCAGTTCGGTAAGTCCGATGACCAAGGCAGCCCACCCTGTGAGTGCGAGACCAGCACCGCCAGCGAGGCCAGCGCCCCAGCGAAATCCGAAGCAGGCCAGCAAGCCGCCGAGTGTCATGACGGTGGCGCCGAAGAATCCGGCGACCGCGAGGTTCGTCCCGAGTGTTTCGAGTGTGCGGATGCCGGTGGCAATGCCGTCGATCGGCGCAGATGTCCGGATGTCGATGATGTCTGCAACTGCGGTCATGAGTACTGCAATCGCACCGAAGACCGACAAGATGAACACGAGCTTCAGCTTGAAGGGTTCACGTGCGTGCGGGTACTCGTGAAGGTCATCCGACCCGTCGAACACGACGGGGAACCCGTCGGTAGGGCCGCCAGGAATCGCAGCCATGATCGCCGTGTCCGACCCGGACTGCGCGGGAATCTGTGTCGTCGCCGAGAGGTCGGGCCCCGCTGGTGCCTCGACGATCGAAGGAGCTAATCCGGCGATGGTGGTCGTCGGATTGTCTCCGGCCGGTGTGGCCCAGTGGGGCTCAGGGATGGGTGCAAGCGGCGTAATCTCTTGCGTGCGAACGTCGGGAACGTCGGGCGGTGATGTGATCTCCGGGGCCTCGGTCGCGTCGGTCACACCGACCAGGGAGCGCCCACAGTTCTGGCAGAACTTTTGGCCGTTCTTGAGGTGATGACCACACGATGGGCAATACATAGACACGACTGTAGGAGATCAGGCCGTCCGACCATGTTTGTTCTGTGGTCAGACCAGGATGAGACCACCTGAATCGGTCCCGTCGTAGAAGAATGTGCTCATGACCGGTCGGTTCGCGCCCTCTCCGACTGGAGAACTGCACCTCGGAAACCTACGGACGGCTGTGGTTGCCTGGCTGTCAGCCCGAGCGGATCAGCGACCATTTATTGTCCGCATGGAAGACCTCGACATCGTTCGGGCCACGCCGGAGCATGCAGAAGCACAACTCCGCGACCTTGCGGCAATTGGCATCGACTGGGATGGCGATGTCGTTCTCCAGAGCGAACGATTTCACCTCTATCAAGAGGCACTCGAACAGCTCGGGGTCGATGGGTCCGTGTATGAGTGCTACTGCAGCCGACGCGACATTCGCCTGCAGATCGAGGCCGCGTCGAGTGCTCCGCATGGTCCACCCGGGTCGTATCCGGGTACTTGTCGCGACCTGACCGACGCCGAACGAGAGGAACGACGCGCCGCTGGCCGGCCACCTGCATTGCGGCTCCGCACGACGGGGGAGACGTACCAGTTCGTTGACCGACTTGTGGGCCGCTCAGCGGGGCCGGTTGATGACGTCGTGCTCCGCCGCAACGATGGCGTCCCCGCCTACAACCTGGCCGTTGTGGTCGATGACGGACTGCAGTCGGTGACCGACGTTGTGCGCGGCGACGATCTGCTCGCTTCGACACCCCGCCATCTGATGTTGCAACGTCGCCTCGGGATCGACACGCCGAGCTACCTCCATATTCCGCTGGTGAACGGCAGCGACGGGGAGCGACTGGCCAAAAGCCACGGTGCGACGACGCTCCGTGAACTGCGGGATGCCGGCACGACGGTGGCCGATGTCGTCACATGGATCGCCCGTTCACTCGACCTCGCAACGGCGACCGAGACGCCAAGCCTCGATCAACTTCGCGGGAGGTTCGATCCGGCTGTCTTGCCGCGCAGCGCTGTGGAAGCTCCGGACTTCATCCGCCGCCGTTGAAGTCATCACTCCCTGGTCGACGTGTCGCCGAGCGTTTTCATGCTGGACGACAAAATTGTGAAAACTGAGCGAAAGTGGCCGTGCATGCAATCCGCCGGCGCGGCTCCCCAAGTATCATCAGGCCCCGTGGCTCCTGCTGAACGTCGAACTGCGCGCATTGGATGCGGCATCGTCTTCGGCTTCGTCGCGCTCGTCGGTTGCTCGACAGCGTTGACGAGCGGCTCTGGCAGCGATGCGGCAATCCCCCCCGAGACGACCGCGTTGCCCACGACCGTCGCGCCGACGACGACGATGCCGCCCACCACGACCACGGCGCCGACGACGACGATGCCGCCCACCACGACCATCGCGCCCACCACCACGACGACCCTGCCGATCAACGTCGTCGAGGTTCCCGTGCTGGATCCGCCGCTTGCGGCCATCGGTACCAGCAGCGGTGGCGAAGCAGCTCGCGTGCAAAACCGTCTCATGGAACTGGGTTTCTGGGTCCAGTCCGCTGACGGCGATTACGGCCTCACTACGCGTCAAGCCGTCATGGCCTTTCAGAAGTACATGGGCTTCGACAACCCCGACGGCAAGCTCGATGAGCAATCTGCTGCAGCGCTCACGAACATGGATCTCCGCCCGGTCGCCCGGGCCAACTCCGGCACGCTCGTTGAAGTCGACAAGGGCAAGCAGCTGCTCTTCTTCGTCATCGACGGTCGCACCGAATTCATCCTCAACGCTTCCACCGGCAACGGTGAGGCCTACGAAGAGCCTGACCAGAACACTCCCGGTGAGATCCAGCGCGGAGTGTCGCTGACCCCGAGCGGTCTCCACGAAGTGAACCGTGAACGGCCCGAAGGCTGGTGGGAGGGCGATCTCGGCTCCATCTACCGGCCGAAGTACTTCGTCGGCGGTGTTGCCGTGCATGGCTCGAACTCGATCCCGAACTACCCGGCCTCGCACGGTTGCGTACGGGTCAGCGTGCCGGCCATGGACTGGGTGTGGGAGGCAGGCATCATGCCGCTCGACACCCCGGTCTGGGTCCACGACGGCGCCTGATTCCACCCGGATCGCTTGATCCCGGCGTTGGTCCATCGCATTAGTGCCGTCAGACCCGGGTCGAGCCCTGCTGAGCTGGCAGAATCCTCGGATGCTTCCTGACGTTGGGTCTGTTCGTCCGTGGGCTGATCCGGGGGTGATCGAGCTCAACCGGCTGCCGATGCGGGTGCCGTCGACGGCATTCCCAACTGCAGCCGAGGCGCGCAAAAACGCACAGGTCGACGACGGCGACGCCTCGCCGTGGCGCCGCTCGCTCAACGGCAAGTGGAACTTCCGTCTCTTCGACAGCCCTGATTCGATACCGGCCAACGCCGTGATCAAGCCACCGTCAAAGTCGTGGACTCGTGTCAATGTGCCCGGCAACTGGACGATGCAGGACACCGGCGACCTGCCGCAGTACACGAACGTGCAGATGCCGTTCGACGGACCACCACCGTCGTTGCCTGACAAAAACCCGACCGGGGTCTACCGGCGACCGTTCAAGGTGCCAGCGAGTTGGGACGGCCGCCAGATTGTCCTGCACATCGGAGGAGCAGAAAGCACGCACATCCTGTACATCAACGGCCGCTGGGTGGGCTATGGCACCGACAGTCGACTGGCCAGCGAATACGACATCACTGATTTCGTCGAGCGTGGCGACAACGACATCGCAGTCGTCGTCTCGAAGTGGAGCGCACAGAGCTACGTCGAAGACCAGGACCAGTGGTGGATGGGCGGTCTGCACCGCGAAGTGTTCATTGAGGCACGCGGTGCCACGCACATCGACAACGTCATCTGCGATGCGGCCTACAACCACGTCGAGGGTTCCGGCCGGCTCGACGTCACCGCCATGGTCGGCGGGTTTACCGCACCGACCGCGGGCTGGAGAGTGAAGACGCGCATCGAGTCGCTGAACGGCAAGCAACTCGCCAAACCAGTCACCGGCAAGGTTCCTCACGCCTACTTCGTGCCCATGCGTTTCTTCGGCCACAAGGTTGAGGCCTCGTTCAGCTTGGCTGATATCGAGCCGTGGTCGGCCGAGTCGCCGAGGCGCTACCGCGTCATCTGTGAACTGATCGACCCTGATGGCCAGATTGTCGAAGCCCATGCGCAGTTTGTCGGCTTCCGCTCGACGGTCATCAGTGGCAACGAGCTGTTGATCAACGGCCAGCCAGCATGGATCTTTGGTGTCAACCGCCACGATCACCACCCCACGCGGGGCAAGGCGGTCACGCTTGACGACATGCGGGCCGACCTCCTTGCGATGCGGCGACACAACATCACTGCCGTCCGCTGCTCGCACTATCCGAACGATCCGCGCCTGCTCGACCTGTGTGACGAGATCGGTCTGTACGTCATCGACGAAGCGAATCTCGAGGCGCACCAGTACAACACGAGTCTGTGCAACGCCCCGGCGTGGCGCAGCACCTGGCTGGCCCGGGCTTCCCGGATGGTGGAACGCGATCGCAACCACGCCAGCATCATCATGTGGTCATTGGGCAACGAAGCTGGCTACGGACGGAATCACGACGCGCAGGCTGGATGGGTCCGCCACGCTGACCCAAGCCGTCCGCTGCATTACGAACCCGCTTCGTTCCATGACGGCTGGCTCGACGGCGGCCGCCACGCCAGCGACGTTGTGTGTCCGATGTACCCGACCCATGAAGACACCGCTGCCTACAGCGGCGACCGCCCGTTCATCATGTGTGAGTACAGCCATGCGATGGGCAACTCGAACGGATCGATCGCCGACTACTGGGACACGATCACGTCGACGCCCGGCCTGCAGGGCGGCTTCATCTGGGAGTGGAAGGATCACGGATTGCTCGCCACCCTGCCGAGCGGAAAGAAGGGCTACGCGTACGGCGGCCAGTTCGGCGAACTCATCCACGATGGCAACTTCGTCGCAGACGGCTTGATGTCGGCCGACCTCACCCCGCACCCCGCGATTCAAGAAGTCGAGTGGGTGTACCGCCCGGTGACGGTGGAGAAAAAGGGTACGAAGCTCAGCATCGCGAACCGCCGCAGCTTCACCGACCTGTCCGACCTTGCCGCTCGCTGGCAGCTCAATATCGGCGGACTGGTCACAGCGTCTGGCACGCTCGACGTGCCGACGGTTGCGCCGCACTCGGCGATCAAGGTTGCGCTGCCGTGTGCGCTGCCAGAGGATCCGGACGCTCATCTCAGCATCGTCTGGACGCAGCGCGCCGCGACAGCGTGGGCTCCTGCTGACAAGGTTGTTGCGAGCGATCAGATGCAGCTTCGCGCACCGAAATCCGCGCCGCTGCCGAAGTCGACCGGGATTGGTGCTCGGAGCGCAGTGAGCAAGTTGCTCGCCGCGCCGATTGAACTCTCGATTTTCCGGGCACCGACCGACAACGACGGATACAAGTTGATGCCGGACATGACCAAGCAGCACGGCATCGGCGGCAAGGCCCTCACGTCGTGGCAGGAACGCGGCATCGACTACAACCCAGCCGAAACGTTTGTCGATCACAACCACCGTGTCGATGTACTTGCCGACGGGAGTGAGGTCCATCATCACGTGGTTGAAGTTCCCGACTCGCTTGATGACCTTGGTCGCGTGGGCGTCAGCTTCCAACTCAAGTCTGGCTTCGATCAACTCCGCTGGTTCGGACGCGGCCAGCTGGAGAACTATCCGGACCGCAACCGCGGCGCGATGGTCGGTACCTGGGAGTCCGGCGTGGACCCCGAGCCATACCTCGTACCGCAGGAGTTCGGCTTGCGCACCGACTGCCGCTGGTTCGAGTTCGTCAACTCATCGTCTGGTGCTGTCGTGCGACTCGACGTGCTCCGGCCGACGTCGATGCACATTTCCGCCACGCGATTCACCGCAGCCGATCTCTACGTTGCCGGACACGAAACCGACCTCGCGCCACGCAAGACGCTCGTTGTGCACGCCGATGTCGCGCACCGCGGGATTGGCACGGCGAGCTGTGGACCCGACGTCCTCGATCGCTACGAGATCCCGACCGGACGCCACACCTTCAGCTACCGCCTGTCCGTCAAGTAGCCACAGACAGGGTCAAGAGGCAGACGCCATCGTCGGCGACTGAGTTACAGATGGCCCCGACCGCGCGGCAATGGGGCGCCCAGGGAGTCTTCGGTGAGGTTGTCGATGCGGTCGCCGATCCAGTCGAAGAGGCTCTGCGACGCAATTGCCTGGAACGTCAGCCAGACAATGAAGAGCAGGATTGCGAGCGCAAGGGCGACTTTCACCCAGCGCAACATCGTGCTGGTGTATTCGGTGATCAGTGGCGTGAAGCTCCGCACCGCGGTGTTGGCTCGCTGGGAGAACTCGTTCGCAGCGCGGTCGAGTTCCTGCCGGGCGACTGTGCGCACCTCGGCAATGATCTCCTGGGTGTCCTGGCGGCTGTAGCCGCCGTACTGCTGCTGCCCGACGGGCTGACCTTGGCCCACCGGCATCTCGTGGACCATGTTCGCTTCGGCGCGTGTCAACTCTGCCGTGCTCGGCGGTGCGCGACGGATGTCGGTCCAGTCCAAACCGTCCCACCACCGCAGGCGTTCACGGCCGTCAGGGTCGGGGTACCACCCGGCCTGCGGAGCATCGATGATGCGCATGGTCAGCTGCCGCCGCTGCGGTGCTCGGCTCGGTCAGGCTCGGGCAGCTCGACCCGCTCGTTGTCTTCCGGAATCGCCAAGCCGTCCTTCGGGCGCACGTCATCGCCTGACTCTTCGGGCCGAATCGTCTCGGCCAGCGCTGCCACGGTTCCCAGCAAGCCTGAGAACTCCACGGGGATGACCATCTTGGTCGCCCGGCCGTCGCCGATTTTCTCGAGCGCCGAGAGGTACTCGACGGTGAGCACGTTGTTGTCAGTGTGTGCTTCTTTGATACCGGTGAGGCGCGCTTTGGCCGCTAGGCCCTCGCCCTGGCCGAGCATTTCAAGCCGGATCTTGTTGGCGTGTGCTCGGAGCTGGATGGCTTCTGATTCGCCCTGCGCGTCGAGGATCGCTGCTTCCTTTCGACCGGTGGCGGAGAGCACGGCTGCCTGCTGCTCGCCGTCGGCCCGGGCAATCGCTGCTTCCTGGTAGCCCTTGGCCTCGGTGACCGTCGCTCGGCGGTCGCGCTCGGCGCGCATCTGGGCGTGCATTGCGGACACGATGTCCGGCGGCGGGTCGATTCGCTGGATCTCGACGCGAACGACTCGAACGCCCCACTTGTCAGTGGCGTCGTCGAGTACTTCTCGGAGCTGAGTGTTGATGGTGTCGCGCGATGTGAGGGCCCGGTCCAACTCCATGTCGCCGATGAGGTTGCGGAGGTTGGTCTGGGCGAGCTTGGTGATGGCCGTGAAGAAGTCGGCGATGTTGTACACGAGGCGCTGGGGGTCGGTGGCTTCGTAGTAGACGACGGCGTCGACGGACACGACCACGTTGTCGGCGGTGATGACTTCCTGCGGCGGGACGTCGACGACTTGCTCACGCATGTCGATCAGCTGCATCGTTTCGATGAAGGGCATGATGAGGTTGAGACCCGGCTCGCGCGTGGCTTTGTATTTGCCGAGACGCTCGACCAGACCGCGTTGGTACGGGCGCACGATCTTGACGGCGCCGATGAGCACGGCGATGCCGATCAGCGCAATGACGCCGACGACGATGGCAATGGGATTCATGAGGGGTCTCCCTGGTCTAGTTTCGAATTGGGGTGTTGCAGCGGCGGCCCGCTGGGGGGAGCGTTTGTTGGCGGATGAGTGAGGGCTTCGACCCGGACGCGCGTGCCGTGCATCTCGGTGATGCGCACCTTGGAGCCTTCGGTGATGATGAGGCGTCCGTCGCTTAACGCACTCCACACTTCGCCTTCGACCTGGACTCGGCCCTTGCGGTCGGTGTCGTTGGGGTCGATGGTGGCCGTGACGATTGCCGTCATGCCGACGAGTCGGTCGGCGCCGACGCCGGGCGACATTTCGTTCTCGCCGGCGAACTTCATGACGCGCTTGTACAGCAGAATCCAGATCAGCGCGCCGCCGCCGATGAAGACGGCCCATTGGATCTCGATGGAGACGTCATAGAAGCCGAGCAGCGCTGCGGCGAAGGCGGATACTGCGAAGGGCAGCAGTACGAAGGCTCCGGCGAGCACGGTGAGCTCGATGGTGGCGAAGGTGATGCCAACGGCGAGCCAGACCCATGGCCACACGTTGAGGTCGATTCCCAGGTCAAGTACTGCGGAAACCATAGGCAGAACACTACTCCGCCCCCCGACCGAAGCGAGTTCGAAGGGCCGTGTGTCAGGCGCGGTGGATCCGGAGGGGAGTCTCCGTCGGCGACGTGAGGCAAGCGCCGGTTTCGCAGTCGAATCGCCACCCGTGGAGGGTGCAGACAAACTCACCGTCTTGAACCTCGCCGAATGCTTCGAGGTCAGCGTCGCGGTGCGGGCAACGTCGTTGCACGATGTACTCGCCAACCTGGATATCAGGCTCGTTGCTGTGGTCGCCGCCACCTGCTGCAAGCTCGAGTTTGCGGACCACCTCGGCCTCGGCACGTCGCATCCGCTCACGGGACAACGATTTCAAGAAGTTGTAGACGTACTCGTTGAACTCGCCGTCACGCCATGCGGTGAATCGGCACGACAGGAGCAGCGAGTTACTCCAGTCGACGGCGCGTTTCACGGCGACCGCTTCCACCAGGTCGCGTGGAATGTTGAAGCGGAAGGAGAACGGTTCACCATCGTGTGGGCGAACCTTTCCGTTTGGAAAGTCGACGAGAATGGCGAGGTCGCCGGCATTGATCAGCACGTTGGCGCCAACCATCGACCGCAACGTCGGCGCCATGTCAAGGAGTGGTTCCCACCAGCTCTTCAGCTCGGCGAGCAGGTCGATGTCGAGTGCTTGCCAGCCGGCCTTCATCTCGTCGAGCCACGGCAGCCAGTCGGCTTGATATTGCTCGAGGTACTCCCGCTTCTCGGAGAAGATGGCGGCAACATCGGCATCTGGCATCGGGTGGGTGGCGCCGATCGAGGACGGTGTGACCTCGATCGTCGTGCCGGGGATGTTGAGCACCCCCGTGAATCCGGCGTCGTTGAGCATCTGCAAGAAGACCGTCTGGTCGGGGAAGATCGATGCTTCGTCGCCGTCGATCATGTTGAGACCGAAGAGGTCCGGGTCGAGGAATGCCGGCGGCCCGGCGCTGGGCACGATTGCTCGGGCGCCGACTTTTTCGACGTAGCGCATGGCCCGCGCGAACTGTGCCTTGACCTTGGCTTGGCACTGCCGAAGCTTCTCGTCGTCGGGTATCTCGTAGACCATCGGATACCAAATGGCACCCGAGAACTGCAGCCAGTGGAGGTCGACGGGGCCGTGTGCGGCGAGCTGACCGAGGTCGTTGGTACGACAGTCGTTCTGGTTGACGAGGATCGTGTCGTCGTGCATCACGACCAGTGCCGAGTCGCCACCGGGGCCATCGGTGATCGAGGACTCGATGTGGATCGCGACCTTCAAGCCTGGCGCAATCTCGAGTTCCTCGGTGTCGACGGTCTGCACGAAGTTGGTGAAGCCGTGCTTGGCGAGTGTTCGTCGCTGCTCGCGCGTCGGAAAGCCGGGGAGCAGAATCGGGATATCGCGTCGCAAGTGTTGATCGAGCCAGGCCTCGTCGTGGTGATCTCCGTGAAGGTGCGAAACGTAGAGGAAGTCGGCGTTGTCGATCCGCTCACGAAGTTCATCGCTCAACTGATCGTTGCGAGGGAATGGGAACCAGCCGCCGAAGAACGCTGGCTCGAACCACGGGTCGCACAGAATCGACCCGGCCTCGGTCTCGATCAGCATCCCCGCATGGCCAAGAGAAGTTGCACGCATCACCGCTCAGGCTACGGTCGTCAGAGGAACCCGAACAGGCACATCGTCCCGAAAACCGAAAAAGCAGTAGCCGACGCGTCGGCTACTGCTCTGACTCCTTCAGAGATTCAGGGTGATCCGGGGCGATCGCCGCGGATGGACTGAATCAGGCGACTGGCGGGTCGGTGAATTGCTGTCCTGCGCGCGAGACGTGCTCGGTCCAGGCGTTGCCGTCCCAGTAACGCAGTTCGTAGCGGCCCGATGGGTCGGCGTACCAACCGGCTGGCACGGTCGACGCGGCGGCGGCCGCTGCGGTTGCAGCGTCGGTGGCAGTTGCTGCCTCGGCAGCTGCGTCAGCGCTCTCGCCGACAACATCGCCAGCAGCGCCCGCGGCAGCATCGGCGGCGAGTTCACCGGCGCCGTCCGGCGCTCCCGTTGCGGCGGCGACTCCAGCGACTCCAGCGGCCCCGGCGACGCCGGCAGCGACCACGCCGGCACTGATTGCGTCGGTATCGTCGTTGGCCTCTCCGGCGGTGTCTTCGGCGCCGACCTGCGCGGCAAGATCGGCGACGTCGTTGTCGGGCGCAGTGCCCCATCCAGCGGGTTCGTCAGCGTCGGCAGCAGCATCGCTGACGGGCGCGTCGTCACCGGGAAGAGTGGGAGCAGCCTCAGTCTCAATTTCAGCTGCGGGCACGTCAGCGTCGGCACTGTCTCGACTGAGGTAGGCGACGATGTTCGTGCCGGCCGCGACGATGGAAATGACGGCCCAGCCTTCTGCTGCCTTCTCAGTGAGCAGCGGCGCGAGGGCTTCTGCGTCGTAGGACGAGGCGGTGACCGATGAAAACTCCTGCATCAGGCAAGCGTAGACGACAAGGGTCTGTCTGCGTCGTGCAGCGAATGTTCAATCGAAGAAAATCGGTCAGTCGTTGTCGGGATGGAATCCTTCTGTCAGTGCATTGATGTCGGCCTTACTCGCGGGGCCGTCGAATGTGACGACACCGCCACTCAGAGCAATCACCCGCTCGCTGTCCGCGACACTGCTCAACTCGTGGGTGGCAATGAGCAGGGCCGCTCCATCAGCGTGCGCCGATCGAAACAGTTCAAGGAGTGCAGCGCGACCGGTTCGATCAAGCCCGACGAACGGCTCGTCGACGACCATCACATCGAACGGACGGACGAACGCCATGGCGATCGCGGCCTTTTGCTTCAGCCCGCGGCTGAAGGTCGCGGGCAGATCATCGGCTCGTTCCACAATTCCAACGGCGTCGAGCAGGTCGATCGAGTGTTGCTCCCAGTCCTCAGTTCCGTGCAGCCGAGCGATGTACTCGAGGTGCTCCCAGACGCTCAGATCGTCGTAGAACACCGGCTCGTCCGACAGGTACGACAGTGTGGCTCGGGCCTCGATCGAACCGAGTGGGTGCCCGCCGACGAGCGCTGAGCCATCCGACGGTTCGAGGAGTCCGGCCAGCATGCGGATGAACGTCGTCTTGCCGCTGCCGTTGTGACCGATGAGCGTGATGCGCTCACCCGTTGCGATGTCGATGTCAAGCGGGGCGAGTGCAACTGCTCCGCCGTAGTGCTTGGTGAGCCCGACCGCGCTCAGCACCGTGTCACTCGACCTTGCTGCGCTGGGTGCTGAGGTCATGAGGTTGCTGCTGCCTTCTGCTCGCGGCCGGCTTCGAAGAACGCCCGAATCTTCACGCCCCATCGGTCCCGACGCAGAATCCACACGACTGCAGCGGCACCGATGAGCGCAACGCCGACGACGATCCGGCCCGCAGTTGCCACGCTCGGGTCGGCGCGCATGGCCACTACTGGGACCACACCGATCGCGCTGATCGCGACCGGAATGAACGTGGAGAGCGCGTTGCTGAACCCCGCGAACTCGGGCGGCATTAACGACACGTCGGTATCGCGCGGCGCACCGAGCAATGTGGTGTCGGCGACTGCGATGGGTGTGGAGGAATCGAGCACAGCGGCGATGACCGGGCCAAGTGCCCCCGCCCACAGCGTCGGGATCGCAATCGCCCATGCTGCAGCTGCATCGCTGGGACGGATCACCGATGCCGTTGCCGCGGCAACGGCTGCTGCCGCGGCGAGGAGCGCAGCCGGCGCCACGAGGTGATGTGCGTAGAGCAGCCCACGGTCGATCGGAAGGCCATCGGTGCGGTCTGGCCGGTCGATCTCTTGTGACAGCGGCTCGATCGTCTCCATGCCGAGTAGGAATAACGCGGCGAGCAGGCCGAGCAGAAACAGTAACGACGAACTGACGGCAAGCGAGCCGCTGACACCGGCAGCGACGGCGAGTGCGGCAATGCGTCCGAGTCGTGCCGCTGGGAGGCGACGAAGTGATCGAAAGCCGCGTTTCCAGATCATGGTGTGTAGCGCAGTGGTTCTCGTGTGCAACCGAGCGCGAACCGGAACACGTGGGGCTCCTCCCCAAGGCGTCGATCGCAACGTTTCGGCACGCAGTTGGCGGCGGAGCAACACGACGGTGCGCAGGTCCTGGACGGTCGCTGCAAAGCGAAGTTGGGAGACGAGTCGCCCTCTCCGCACCAACGGCTCGATGCGGAGGCGGCCGCCGAGCGCCAGTGCCGCGCCAACGGCGACGATGACGACGGCGATCGCGACCAAGTCGATTGAACGCTGGCGGATGCCCCAGAACGCCAGGCTGCCCGCCAGGTTGGAGGGTCCGACGCGTACTGCGCTGTCCGCCTCGTTCCAGGTCGACCATGCAGCTGCAGCCTGCCATCCGAGCAATGCGGCGGCCAGGACGGTGGCACCCCGTCGCGGGAGCCGAAGCGAATGGCTCAGCACGGCACTCGATACGAATGCGGCGCCGACAACTGCGCCGAAAAGGGCGCCCGCTGCGGCCCATGATGCACGCGATCCCTCGACCTCGCGTGCGACGAACTGACCGACGATGGCCCCCGGCAACGCCAAAGCGAACATCGCGGAACGAATGCGCTGGGCAACGGGGCGAAGCAGCACACGGCGCCGACTGATTGGAGCAAGGAGCAGATGCGTGACGTCGGCAACCTCGATTGACACCGGCCCGCCATCCGCGCCGCTGCGTAGACCGAGGCAGATCGCTGCGACCACAGGAATACCGAGGAGCGACGGACCGCGTGTGAGGAGATCCGCGGTGCTGACGTCGTCGCCGATCAGTCCACCGATGGCATCGGATGCAAGGACCACGCCGATCAGGCCGACGAGTGCGAACAGATACACGCGATATGCAACGTCGAACCACTCGGTGTCGCCGAGTCGACGACGTTGCCGCGTCCGGCGCAGATCGCGGAGCGCGGTCTGGTCGTTGGTCTCGGTCATCGCCTGGTGACGCTATCCCCCTGCCGCGGTTGCAACCGTCGAGCGAGCGAGCAGACTGGGGTGATGAAGACGTTTGTGAAGTCCCCCCGAGTTGCCGCCGTTGCGCTGGCCGCCATGCTCGCTGTCGCGGCATGTGGAAGTGATGCTGCGACTGACGCCGCAAACGGGACGGCTCCCGCGGCGAGCGACTCCGCCACGGAACCAGAGGGCGGTGCCGCAGTGCTTGAGGTGTCGGCATCGCTTGATGTCGTTGGCGAGCCACTGCCCCCGCTCGAGGACCCCAATGCCGACGCCGCCGTTGGGCTGGCGGCGCCGGTCATCACCGGTCAACAGTTCGATGGCACCGATATCACGATCGGCGATGAGACCGACGGGCCGACGATGCTGGTGTTCCTCGCGCACTGGTGCCCGCATTGCAACGACGAGATCCCTGAGATCGTGAAGCTTCGCGACCAAGGGGATCTCCCCGACAACCTGAACATCGTTGGGGTCAGTACCGCCGTGGTCGAGGACCGCGAGAACTATCCGCCGTCAGAGTGGATCGTCGAGAAGGACTGGACCTGGCCGGTCCTCGCCGACACGATCGATGCTGAAGCCTTCCAGTTGTACGGAGGCACGGGCTTTCCGTACACCGTGATCCTCAACTCAGATGGATCGGTCAAAGCACGCACGAGCGGGAGTTCGTCTGCCGCAGAAATCAAGGACTGGATCGACGCAGCTCTCCGCGTCTGACCGTCAATCGGCGCAGCCAGCGCCGGCGGTGATGACGACTTGCACGATGTTCGCTCGGCCGGGTGGATCGGCGGTGCCGGCGCCGTAACCCACGGCGTGTGATGTCCCGCCCGGCATGGGTCCGAAGGACGAAGCCAGCGTCGTCATCAGCGCTGCGCCAGTCGGTGTCGCGGTCTCGAGTGTGGTGTCGAGCCCATGCGTCGGAGCGCCAGCCTCGGTGAGCAGGGCCATCGTGGCCGGTGCGGGGTGAGGGAGTTGGCCATGAGCGGTGTTGACGATGCCGCTGCCGAGTCCGATCGATGAGCAGTAGATCTGATCGATGTCGAGTGACTCGAGCGCTGCGCACACGCCCACCACATCGATGATTGAGTCGAGCGCGCCCACTTCGTGCAGTTCGACGTCGGCTGGGTCGATGTCGTGAATGGCGCCCTCGACGGCCGCAAGCCGCTCGAAGACGGTGCGCGCACGATCCCGTACTCGATCTGGCAGCTCGGCCGCGTCGAGGAGCGCAAAGATCTCGCGCGCCGGACGGTGCAGACCATGTCCGTCGGTTTCGTCGTGATCGTGTTCGTGCAGTCCGTCATGGGTCACGATGTTCGCCCACGTGGCGCTCACTCCGGAACGCTGTACCCGTTCGAAGAACATTGCATAGCCGTCGACGCCGAGCCCAGCGATCGTGTTGGCCACCATGTCGGTGTCTGCGCCTGCATCGATCAGCGCTGCCAGGGTCATGTCGCCCGCCACCCCGGCGTGGCAGTTGAACCAGGCGGATCGGATGGGGTGGACCTCGTCGGTCATCGACAACTCCGAGCGATCGCACATGCTGCACCGAACCCATTATCGATGCCGACGACGGAAATGCCCGACGCGCACGATGCGTGCATCGAGAGCAGCGCAGTGACGCCCTCGAGTCCGGCGCCGTACCCGACTGAGGTGGGAACAGCCACGACGGGACCGGAGGTGAGACCACCGATCACGCTCGCTAGAGCACCTTCCATTCCGGCGACCACGATCACTGCGTCCGCACCGGTGATGTCGTCGACCCGTGCGAGCAGTCGGTGGAGGCCGCTGACCCCGACATCGGAGATGAGCGACGGGTCGAAGCCGTGTGCCTGCAGTGTCAGGCGGGCCTCATGCGCAACCGGCAGGTCACTGGTTCCCGCCGTGATGACGAGCACGTTTGCCTCGCGGGTCGGCGTGGGGCGTCGCCACAACATCGACTGATTGGCCTCGTCTGCGGAGCCATGCGCATCGAGACACGCAGCCCGTTGGACAACGTCGGCGCGAGTCAGCAGGACGGGACCAGCGCCGTGTTCGAGGAGTTCACCGACAATGGTGACGCACTGGTCCGCGGACTTGCCGGGGCCGTACACCGCTTCGGGCATTCCCTGCCGGATCGCCCGGTGGTGATCGACGAGTGCGTCGCCGACATCGGCAAACGGCAGCCGCGTGAGCCGCGCCACCGCGTCGTCTGGATCCACGCTGCCGTCGCGAACGTCGCTGATCAGTTGTCGCAGCGTCACTTCGTCCATGTCGGGTCCTGTGTCGTTGAGTTCTTCCACCGTCTCACCGAATCATCGTGCCAGAGGACGAGCGCGAACCCCTACGCTGACGCGAATGTCGAGCACAGGCGTCGAGCGCGTCGGATTCTTTGGGCCGTTCGGAACCTTCACGCAGCAGGCGTTGCGAACGCAACCCGACCTCGCCTCCGCTGAACAGGTGCCCTTCCGGACGGTGCCCGACATTCTTGACGCCGTTCAGAGTGGTGCTGTCGATGCCGGTTTCGTGCCGATCGAAAACTCGATCGAGGGCATGGTCAACTTCACGCAGGATGCGCTCGCGTTCGATCACGATCTCGTCATCCAGCGTGAAGTGGTCATTGACATCGAGCATTGTTTGGTTGCTCGCGCCGGCATTGAGTTGAGCGACGTGACGACGGTGCATTCGATTCCGGTTGCCACAGCGCAGTGCCACCGCTACCTCCGCACCACGTTGCCCGATGCCGACATCCGTGTCGCCAACAGCACGGCCGAGGCAGCGCAGACCGTGGCCGAATCCGATGCCACCGACGTCGCTGCCCTCGCGCCGCGCGTTGCCGCCGAGCTGTATGGCCTCAATGTGATCGCGGCGGATATCGCCGACCACGAAGGAAATCAGACTCGGTTCCTTCTGGTGGCTCGCGAGGGCGTGCCGGCTCCGACCGGTCACGACAAGACGGCACTCGTGATCTATCAACGCGCTGACGAGCCCGGCTCGTTGATTTCGATCCTGCAAGAGTTCGCGGCTCGGCGCATCAACTTGTCGAACCTGTTCAGTCGGCCGACCAAAGATGGCGGACTCGGTGACTACTGCTTCATCATGTATGCAGACGGCCACGTTTCCGACGAACTGCTCGCCGACACGATGCGGTCGCTTCACGCCAAGCAGGCTCGGGTGAAGTTCCTCGGCTCGTACCCCGCGGTTGGCGAACACGCTGAGGTGACTCGCGCCGATACCGGCAGTCGCTGGGACGACGCCGACAACTGGCTGGCTGCGATCCGCAAACAGATCCGCTGAAACGGACAGGTCGGCCCGCCAGTAGCGTCAGAGAAATGTCGGAACAGCAAGTCGCAGTCGTCACAGGAGCCAATTCAGGGATCGGTCGGGCGACCGCCATCCACCTGGCACAGCAAGGGATGCGGGTGTTTGGCACCGTGCGTGCCGCAGCAAAGGCCGAGAAGTTGCTCGCCATGGCGGCCGCTGCTGGGGTCACCGTCGAGGTCATCGAACTCGATGTGGCCAACGATGAATCCGTCCGGGTCGGCTTCGAGCAGATCTTTGCCGCGGCTGGCCGCGTTGATCACCTCGTGAACTCGGCTGGCGTG
>Ga0209603_1001694_pt1 | contig 22316 bp, 12 predicted proteins | sample COGITO_mtgs_1206_FD_184812 | JGI IMG/M metagenome (GOLD analysis project Ga0209603, IMG submission 184812) | Pelagic marine microbial communities from North Sea - COGITO_mtgs_120607 (SPAdes) (version 2) | ecosystem: Environmental > Aquatic > Marine > Epipelagic ... | reverse complement strand
CTTACGTGCCATGTTGACGCTTTCTCAACGGCTTGGAAGGATGGAAACGTTCGAATCCTTGCTCAACAACCCTGATGACATTGAAGATTCAATGCTTGCTGCTGTCGCCCAAACTTGTGTTGAGGATGAAGAACTCAAAGCCGCATGGGGCGTACGATTGGCAACACTGACCATGCTCTGAACCGACGTTGTTACAACCACTTGACAAACACGGCTGAGATGAGGCCTGTGCCCCGAATAACTTGTACTATGATCAGTATAATTGCATTCATTATTGAACGGTTATTCAGTTACCCTAATGGTTCAAGACATATCATATGTCAAAGAAAAACCTGAATTTTTCGTGAACTAGCATAGAACCACCTAACCTATGTACTGCCCACCTACCACCGCGAAGCGGTGATTCAGTGAGTACCACACATTCCCAAACCAGCCTGCCTGCCGTAATCAAATCGATTCTAGTAATTATAATCCTAGGACTAACGCCGGGTTTAAGTCTTACAAACAGTAGTACTCTTCTCGACCAAAATTCCGAAACAACGAACCATGTGGTCACGAACAGCATTAATTCAACGATACCGAAACTAGCCCTATCCAGCATAGAGATTTTAGGTCAACACACCCTAGGTGACGACATAGAAATTGTGGATAATACATCATATGTGATTGGTACGAGTAATGATGTAACTACAGTTAATGGTGTTCAAATCTATCCTGGACAAGGCACTGTTGGAGGGCAAACAGCAACCCTAGAATATTGTGTCATAGATGCAGTTCATAATGGATCTAATTTATTTTCGAGGGTACTGAGTTCAGCAGTAACTCACATTAAGTGTGAGGAAATGGAGGTTTTTGATTATGGCATCCGAATCATAGGAACCGTCGAATGCAGATATACCCCCTGCTCATCAACATCGATAGGATTCAACATGAGCTGGAACGGAACTGAATATTTCACCAGAACCACTTCAGGTGGTTTTTTTATTCTTGACCTCGATTGGAATGGAACCTATACGAGAATTAACACCATTTCCGCCAAAGGATATGGCACTTCTAATAATTGTGGAATGCCAGGTATTCTTGACGTTGTTGTTAGTAATAATAATTCAACATACTTTCTAACAAAACATTACAAAAATAGTCACACTACATCCAGTAACTATCCTTGTCTGTGGTCCCCAAGTGGAAGCAGCCCATGGTATTCGGTTAATTCGAATATTATGCTATGGATGCATGATTCATCAGGTGTATCATCATGGTGGGTAAAGACAGGGTATAGTGGGGTCACAGTCGCTACGAAATCTCATTTGATGGTATCTCCAAATTTAAATGGCGTCGTACTTTATGGAGATAGCGGTACTCAATCAAACAATAATTGTGGTTACTCGCCTCCAACTGGATGTACCTTTCATTATCACAGTTCGGACGGCAATCTGGTATCCAATCACCCACACAATGCTAAACTTGGATATGCACTACCCTATGTCTCCATTTTCAATTCAACAGGCTCACACCTTCAAACTGAAATTGTAGATATTGATGACAACGACCAATACTATCGTGAGGAGTACGTTACACTGACAAAACTCAAGCAAATATCAGATTCAGCACTTTACTTAGGATTTTCATACCAATCCGACTATCGTGCGAACACTGAAAACGCCACATTCCTCGATCAAAACCTAACAAGTGGAAGAATTAATGGATTTATCATAGATATATCTGGAAACTCTTTTTCGATCAACACAACTCTAAACATAGATAATGAGATTCCGCTCTTGGGGTTAAACAATTACACCCATTTATTTACAAACTCAGGCGCTCAAATAAGTGCGTTTGCTGGTAATAGTTCTCTATGGGATACGTCTGCATACTTCGGTGGAATACTTCAGACACAATATGACATCCCAACCAAAACCATTACTGTAGATTCATTTGTTAGCATAGATGCATCCACAAGAAATTTTGGTAATTTATCGATTTTATTCCCAAGTGACTCATATTACCATCTTCTAATGACATACAGCCTTGATTATGATGGTGATGATTTAGGTAACTCCTTGGATAATGATGATGATGGTGACGGCATCGATGACATTTATGATAATTGTCCTTTGGGGTTATTTTTCAATTCTAATTTATTTGGGGATAGGGATAGTGACGGATGCCAAGATAATACAGAAGACCTGGATGACGATGGTGATGGAAAGAATGACTCAACAGACCAATGTCCCACTGGAGTAATGTACTGGATGCGCAACGTAACGACAGATTTCGATGATGATGGATGCAACGATGCGTCAGAGGATTTTGATGATGATAATGATGACTTTGAAGATTATCTCGACATGTGTCCAAGGTTGGTCGGAAATTCCACTTACACGCTCGAAAAAGGGTGTCCCGATGATGACGGTGATGGAAGAGCCAACATGACAGATCCGTTCCCCAACGATTCAACTGAATGGAAGGACACCGATAGCGATGGATACGGAGACAATGGAGACGCATATCCAAACGATGGTACTCAAAATGCAGATACGGATAGCGATGGATACGGAGATAATCCTTACGGAAACGCTGGAGATAAGTGTCCTTCTGTTGCTGGAAATTCGACACTCGATCGACTCGGGTGCATCGATTCCGACGGCGACGGATATTCAAACCTCGGGGATGCCTTCGATAACAATCCTACACAATACCTAGACTCTGATGGCGATGGATATGGAAACAACCAATCCACGGGCGCCACACAATCTGATGCATTCCCAAGCGATGGAACCCAGTGGATAGATGCTGATGGTGATGGCCACGGTGACAACAAATACGGCTCTCAGGGCGATCACTTCCCCAACGATGCTACACGTTGGCAAGATTCTGATGAAGATGGATATGCAAATCCTGATGATGCGTTCGACAACGATGCAACACAGTGGAATGACACTGATGGCGATGGATATGGAGACAATCAAAACGGCTCAAACGCTGACCTGTTCCCAAATAATTCATCAGAATGGTACGATGCGGACGGCGATGGTGTAGGTGATAATTCTGATGAGTTCCAATACGATGGAAGCCAATGGAACGATACCGATGGCGACGGATACGGCGACAACCCGAACGGTTCGAGAGCCGATTTGTTTCCTAACGATGCAACAGAATGGTTCGATACCGATGGTGACGGATATGGAAACAACAACCAAGATTCATTCCCAAGCGATGGAACGCAATGGAACGATACGGACGATGACGGCTACGGTGACAATCCAAACGGAACAAACGCTGACGACTATCCAAACGATCCTGACCGATGGAGCGATTCTGATGGAGATACCTACTCAAATCAAGAAAACGACGACGCATTCCCTAACGACGGCACACAGTGGAACGATACTGATGGAGATGGATATGGCGATAATCCAAACGGTACAAACGCAGATAGATTCCCAAATGACTCTACTGAATGGTTTGATTCTGACGGCGACGGTGTAGGCGACAACTCGGATGATTTCCAATATGATGGAGGGCAATGGACCGATACTGATGGTGATGGCTACGGCGATAATCCAAACGGAACCAATCCAGACATGTTCCCTAGCGATGCCGACCGATGGAGCGATAGCGACGGAGATTCATATTCAGACCAAGAAAGCGATGATGCATTCCCCAACGACTCATCACAGTGGAACGATACAGACTCTGATGGCTACGGGGACAATCCAAACGGCTCAAACGCTGATTTGTTTCCGGATGATTCAACCGAATGGTACGATGCTGACGGTGATGGCGTAGGTGACAACTCTGATGATTTCCAATACGATGGATCCCAATGGAACGACACCGACGGTGACGGATACGGAGACAATGTAAATGGATCAAATCCAGACTTGTACCCTAATGACTCACTCAGATGGAGCGATTCAGATGGTGATGGCTATTCCAATCAACAAAACGATGACGCTTTCCTGAACGACGGAAGCCAATGGAACGACACAGACGGGGATGGCTACGGCGACAATCCAAACGGGTCGAGAGCTGATTTGTTCCCGAACGATGCAACAGAATGGTACGATACTGATGGTGACGGGTACGGAAACAACGCTGCGGACGCATTCCCAAGCGATGGAACACAATGGAACGACACTGATGATGACGGCTACGGCGACAATCCAAACGGAACCAACGCTGACGCATACCCCAACGATCCCGACCGATGGAGCGATGCTGATGGTGATACGTACTCTGACCAAGAAGGCGATGACGCATTCCCTAACGATAGTACACAGTGGAACGATACCGACGGTGACGGGTATGGCGACAATCCAAACGGGTCAAACGCCGACCAGTTCACAAACGACTCGTCCGAATGGTTCGATACCGATGGCGATGGGTACGGAAACAACGGCGATGCATTCCCAAGCGATGGAACACAGTGGAACGATACTGATGGTGATGGACACGGCGACAACAAGTATGGAACACAGGGCGACCACTTCCCGAACGATCCTACACGCTGGCAAGATTCCGATGAAGACGGATACGCAAACGAAGACGATGACTTCTCCAACGATGCAACGCAGTGGAACGACACCGATGGGGACGGATACGGTGACCAACAAAACGGTACCAACCCGGACGCATTCCCAAACGACCCTACCGAATGGAGGGACAGTGACGGAGACGGAACTGGAGACAATGGCGATGATTATCCCTACGACGGAAGCCAAACGACCGATACCGATGGTGACGGATACGGTGACAACATCAACGGGACAAACGGAGACATCTATCCAAACGATGCAACTCGATGGAGCGATTCGGATAACGATGGATACTCAGATCAACAAAACGATGACGCATTCCCTAACGACCCAACCCAGTGGTCGGATACCGACGGCGACGGGTATGGCGACAACGCAAACGGATCACGCCCCGACGCATTCCCAAACAACAGCTCGGAATGGAGCGACCCTGATCAAGACGGATACGGCGATAACTCAGACGAATTCCCGTTCGATGGAAGCCAATGGGATGACAGAGACGGCGACGGATTTGGTGATAATCCAAACGGAACAAACGCCGATGCATTCCCTGACGACCCAACACGATGGAAAGATTCTGATGGCGACGGGATCGCTGACGAAGACGATGACTTCGAAAACGACCCAAGCCAAGGTGTCGATTCCGATGGTGACGGGTATGGCGATGATCCAAACGGATCAAACCCCGACGCATTCCCACTCGATCCGAACGAATGGCGAGATGGTGATGGCGACGGATACGGCGACAACGGCGACGAATTCCCTGTCGATGCAACGCAATGGAACGACACTGATGGCGACGGATACGGCGACAACAAGTACGGAAACCAAGGCGACCACTTCCCGAACGACCCAACTCGTTGGAGAGACTCTGACGAAGACGGAGTAGCGGACGAAGACGATGCATTCCCCAACGACCCAACGCAAACAACGGACCGGGACGGCGACGGGTACGGCGACAACGCATCCGGAAACAACGCTGATGACTTCCCTGATGACCCAACAGAATGGGTCGATTCAGACAACGATGGATACGGCGACAACTATGACGTGTTCTCGTTCAATCCAACCCAGTCCTCCGACAACGATGGCGATGGATACGGTGACAACCAATCGGGAACCAACGCTGACGCATTCCCCGAGGACGAACAACGATGGGCGGATGATGACGGTGATGGAGTCGCAAACCAAGACGATGCATTCCCCAACGATGCAACACAGGATACGGACAGCGATGGTGACGGATACGGCGACAACCAAAGCGGTTTGAACGCTGACGCATACCCCAACGATCCAACCGAACACACCGATTCGGACGGCGATGGTGTCGGCGATAACGCAGACATGTTTGCCTTCAACCCAACACAGACCACCGACTCGGACGGCGATGGATACGGGGACAACAAAACCGGTTCAAACCCGGACGCGTTCCCGAACGATCCAACACAAACTTCGGACGTCGATGGCGATGGATTTGGTGACAATCCAAACGGAAACAACCCGGATGCGTTCACTTCAGACACAACACAGTGGATGGACAGTGACAACGACGGCTACGGCGACAATCCAAATGGAAGAAATCCCGACCTGTTCCCTGAAAACCCAACACAGTTTGCTGACGCAGATGGTGATGGACTCGGTGACAACCAATCGGGAACTGATGCTGACCCATTCCTGTTTGACAAGGACAACGACGGCTATGCTGACAACATCGACATCTTGCCAAACATCGCTTCACCTGGCGATTTGGACGACGATGGTGTGCCTGATGAAGAGGATGCATTCCCTAAAGATTACCGAGAATCAAAAGACAGCGATGGTGATGGTGAAGGTGACGTAGCGGACGTGGACGACGATAACGATGGATACTCCGATATCGAGGAAATGCGACAAGGATCCGATCCAATGTCGGCAAGCCAACAACCTGTGGAAGGCTTCGAACTCATCATTCCAAACACAGAAGTCAGTCTAGGCGCCTGGGACATCATCGGTGTGCTCACCGGTGTCCCGCTCGGATTGTGGATCTGTGCTGGACTCCTCACGCGAACACAGCGTGGACGAAAGTATGAGGGCGAACTCGAAGAAGCCGAGAACATCGAAGAACTCAACCTCGTGGCGAGCAAGTACGAAAACTCACTCATGTGGAAGATGATCGGACCCCACCAAGCGCTCAGGCTCGAGCGTATGCGAACCGAAATCGAGCGAGACAAGTTCACCGATCTGCCAAAGAGCGATCCGTTTGACGAACTTACGGGTAAACAGGAGCAAACGACCGAATTGGCAAACGGAAAGGTGGAAGAGGATAACTTGGAGCAAAAACCGGAACTGTTAGGTGAAGAGAATTCTGAAGCGATTGTGGCTTCAATTGAACTTGAAAATGGAAGCAAATAGGCCGATGATTTGATTATCATTGATGCCTTAGGGAATTTATGAGTGAGTTACAGATTGGCACATACCTATCCAGTGGAGAGCCTTTTTCATTCGATAAAGATCTATTACGCTATCACGTGTCCTTGCTTGGCACAACAGGGTCTGGCAAGACCGTAGCGGCGAAAGCAATCATCGAAGAAGCTACATTGGCCGGATTGCCATCGCTTTTGATCGATCCTCAAGGAGACTTGGCTCGCATAGCCATTTTAGGAGACCTTGATACAATCGAAGCCAACGGTGGTGATCGAAACCGTGCAAAGGAATACCAGGAACTGGCAGAGGTACGCATATGGACGCCAACCAAAAACAAAGGTTTGCCATTGTGCATCAATCCGTTCAAAGCGATTCCAGAAAATCTTGAACCAGAAGACAAAATTGCTTACATTGACATCATGGCGAGTGGTTTTACTCTTCTATCCGGCTACAAAGAAGGTCAAGGAAAAACCGCTCAAGTGAAGGCATTCCTTAACGAATTGCTAAGTCATTCCGTAGAAATGAAAGCAACCCCTACGAATTTTGCTGATCTAGCAGATTTGATCATGTATCCCCAAGAAAAATTTCAGACATGGGGAAGAGAATCGGAATTGAATGATTTGATGGATGGTTTTCTCAAACCGAATGACATTGAAAATTTAAGCCGAAAAGTACGAACTCTTGACACTGGCATCAACAAACTAATGTTTTCATCTGGTGTGCCGCTTGACATAGACATCATGCGTACACCTATGAACGAGGGTTGTGTTCCTGTCAACATCATTCACATGAAATCCCTTCTCGACGAGCATACACAACAGACATTTTTGCTTGAAATATCCAGAGCACTCTATTCTTGGATGATGAAATTGTCTTCATCCGACACGGGCATGAAATTCCTATATTTCATTGATGAAGTTGCTCCTTACCTTCCCCCGCACCCATACAACCCTCCGGCGAAGAGCATCATTAAACTCCTGTTTAAGCAAGGGCGAAAGTACGGTGTCTCTTGTGTTTTGGCAACCCAGAACCTCAAAGACGTTGATTACAAGATTCTTGACCAAACCCATACCAAAATTATAGGGAAAGTCAAAGATCCAAGAGAAACCAAAAACATCAAAGATCTCATCAACAATAAGGGCGCAGACACCTATGCAGAAAAACTGTCGGCATTTGATGCGGGAGAATTCATCGTTCTTAACACAAAAATAAAACCGCTGCCAATTCAAATTAAATTCAGATGGTTGTACACCGACCACGGGCTTCCGCTCAATGATGACGATGTACAAGAACTCACAAGCGATGCGATGCGGGCTTGGGCACAAGGATTATCCAAATCTCCCCAATTGAGCAAGGCGGGGTCATCATCTAAAGAACTGAAACCTTCAACCAAAACCGAAAGTGACCAAAATCGAGAAGTGAAACCTTCCACCGAAGTTGATGGTCAAGAGGATAATGAAGATGGGCACAGTATTTCGGAAATCTCATCAGAATTCACCGAAATGACCTCGGCACGAAAGATCACAGGCACGAAACATGAGAATGGAGAACCGACAGTGGAAATTAATCTCCTCGGCGGATTAAGCGTATTACAGAACACAAAGGATCCGCTGCACATGATGCTAGGATTAACCAATGTCGTGACCGCACTTGCTTTCCTCATTGTGGAAATTTCTTTGTTTGAAAACTGGAATCAAGATAAAATTTCCATTCTCTACCCGATGGTTGGCTTGGGCCTTACCATCCTCTGCGGAGGGGTCTTCGTTGCGGAATCCATATTGAAAGACCACGCAGCGATGGTGAATACAATTCGCGAGCGATCCCGTTCGATTCATCTATTGGTATTGGGCTGGGCGTGGGTTTTGTTTTTGCTCCCGCAATTCACGAATGTCGAATACAACGAACTCACAGAGGCATGCGTGATTGTTGCTCAAACCCTCATTACACTCTTTTTCATATCGGATATCACGCATCGATTCCAACTCAAAAAACTCGATTTTGCCTTTGGTACATCAATATTTGATACCGCGAAGAATTCCGCTAAAGTGCTGATCGGTGCTCGGCATTTATTGGAGATTAAAGCCTCTTCAGAGATACTTTTACGCAACATTCGTATGATATCTGATGCTTTGGCGATTTACATATTATTGGTCTTACTTGAAGTTCTTCCATCCCTCGACGCCCACACAGAATACGATTTAGTGCTGCGATTGTTCTCAATCATGTCTTTAAATTTCATAACTGAAATTCTAATCCGACTACGGAAGTGAACAATTACAACCTGCCTTAATTGTAGTATGTTGCGTATCCTTGGCCCTTGAGCAACGTTGCTAGCTCCCTTTCTTTCAGGAGTGAGTCAAGGAGGGTGTATTGAGAATTGGCATACATGCTCATGAGATTTTTTTCGAGACCCAAGCCATGAGGGTGGACAATTTTTTTACTCGAATCTGGGTGCGGTTTACCATTCTTTTTGGCTTTATGAATCATGAATCGATCGTCTGGATGTTTGCTTGTTTGACCCACATACAAATACCCCTTGAAAGGTGGTTCTCGATCTCCATTTTGTTTCTGAAAGGATGGGACCTTCCAAACAGCAGGATCAAGACGAACTAGGTAGACATGATGGTTTTGGGGGTCATGATGGAACACACAGTGGCCGCTTTTTTGGAGGTTTTGAAGGCACTTCAACTTATATCGAAGTGCAGAAACTTTGCTTGTGAATTTCTTCGGGGACATGAATAACGATGATGCATGATTGCCAATAACACCGGACCAAGAGGAATAATCATCGTTCACTGCAGCTTGTATTTTATCTTCCTTAGCGGTCCAAGTGATGCCAAGTACAGCCTTTTCCTTCGAAGCATTTGGATGTAAATCAGACAATCGCTTTAGCCGCTTTTTCGATAAATCAGCGAGCCTAAACACCACGACCCAATAAGCGGCCAATGTGATCCCTCATCAAAAGTCGTCGTCGCAATGGTCTGGAGTTCCATCGAAATCTGAATCTTCCCTATCATCCCCATCAGGGCACTGATCCCACAGATCGGGAACAGTATCGCCGTCGGAGTCAACAACATTTGATTCTCTTGAACTCTCGGGATCTGTGTCATCTTCATCGGAGATACAATCTTCATCGCTGTCTAGACATTCAACAACATCCTCATCAGGAGCACAATCGATTGTTTCCATAAAGATTTCACTTGAGTTATTGGAAACATCGACAACGTTATTCCGGTTTTCATCCAGCCAGATGTATGTTCTTATTCCACCATTGAGGCAATGACTGTTTGGATCAATTAGTTCTTTAACAAATGTGGCATTGGTATTGGTTTGTTGACTTGGCAAGCAGATGTAGCGAGCTCCGCTGGTTTCATTTTTCGATAGCAAACTATCATTATCCAGGTCATATCCATTTGAAAGACGTACGTATATCCCGTTACATTGGGGGGATGAAAGACTGGTTACATTAATGATGGAGCTCAATCCAGATTCTCCATCAGTACCGTCGTCGCCTTTTTCTCCATCAGCACCATTGCAGGTGGCATACGAATGTTCAATTTCAGAGTCATCAAGAACATCATTCCCATTGCGATCTCTACCCAAAAGTACCTCATTTCCGCCAACACCAGATGGACAACTGCTTGTCTGCGCTGCTTGAGTCCTAAAGACTAGATTCAACGCATCTTCGCCGTCCGTTCCATCCTGGCCATTCTTACCATTCATACCGTGGCAAATCCGTTGAGTAGATTGCGTTTCGCTTTGATCCCACTGTCCATTGCCGTCGCTATCTGCCCACATTGTGATAAGAATTCCGCCTCTTTCACAAAATGGCATTTGTTCCTCTGTTAGTGATTCGGATTTGATTTGGGGAGTGACTCGTTGGAGTTCTGCTTCATAAGTTGGTGTAAGACAATTTATTACTGAGAACCCATCGAGTTGTTGCTGATTCATAATCTTTCCATTTGGACACACCGATCGCTTTAGTTGGGTCTCAAATTCCTCTTCGTTAATACCCTCGCATACGTAGTTTTTTCCTTCGGATGTAGAAGTATCTCCATTTCGATATGTGGTGATAATATCAATTCTGAATTCTCGCCCTGACGCACACACATCCGCAGGGACTGATCGCTGTTGAACAGTTGAACTTATCGATACAATCGCTGAATCATAAGGATTGTCAATCATGCAAGATATATCAAGCCTAATTTCATTGCCATCATATGACCCATCTAGATTTGAATCCTCGGAAATTGTTGTTACAAGAGCTCCAGCGGATTCATTGGGGCAATCTGGATGTTCTGGTTCCCATACAGTCACCTGCTTCTTGGCTAAGGCAGAGTCCGAATAAGAGAGTTCACTAGGATCAACCCAACCTGTGGGAGTAAAGCCAGAAGGACCTGCTTCTACAAAGTACGGGGCTTCCAAATTAAGCACAAGCTCCATCATGAGAGGTGATATTTGTATAATTGGTATGGTAAGTGGCTCGGCAGAGGTCAGACGATAATCATTAGAATCTGAAGCTGATAGACCTGTGTTCATATCTTCACAATCTTCAACGTATGTCCCATCCCAATCTGTTACTTTGGAAAAAATCAGTCCAGCCGCACCACGTTGTTGGAAGTACAAGAACCATGGATCGTAACTGAATGTATCCCCACCCATTTCGCCGATGTAACTCAAATCTACACTTGCAATGACAATTCGCCCTCGTAAATCAAGAGGTTCGTAAATTTCAAACTGCAAATTCGGATTGATTGCATCGAATGGTATGATTGTGGTTGCGGGTTTGTACAGCGGTTCCTCGATGGTGGTAAAGGGTGCAAAATCACAAGAACTAATCAATAATTGGCGTTCACCTTCGGAGTAAAAATGCAACTTGGCGACGGGAGTTGAGTACTCCTCTTGATCGATAAAATCAATTTTTGGCTCCTCACTCTCACCGAAACAGCCGCTTAAAATCGTCATCATCATCAGGGCTGCAACAAACAAAGCAGATTTCATGTTATGATTGTAAAAGACTCCAGTTTATTAACATATTACATCTTCGGAATACTGAACTCCCAGTCAAAGAAATTAAGTGGTCAACCCACATCATATGCACAATGAACAGGTCACTTTATGCGTTATTTTTCGCATCTATGTTGCTTTTGATGCAGCAGCCTGTATCGAACAACCTCTTAGAAACCAGCCAAATTCATAACAGCCAAGCATCTTTGGCTACATCGTATGTCTTGGACTCATTTGAATCGCTTAATTCAACATCTTCTTCTTACATAACAAGCATTGATGTAACAACCGATGGAATGGTGGGTTGTGGGGCGTTTGAGGGCACGATGGATAATATTCCCCTCAATATCAGTGGTAAAAGTTCACTTGGCGGCAAGGATATTCTTTTGTACGGATGGACACAATCTTCTGGCTATTGGTCAACATCCATTGGTGGGAGTTTAGATGACTCATGCTGGAAGGTTCGATGGATTGACTCAAGCAAGATTGTGTTATCTGGTTCGTTCCAAGGCCAAATGGTACTTGGAAATACGACGGTGATTAGCGACGGTGCTAAGGATGCATTTATGGCAAAGTACGATTTTATAAATTCGACCTGGGAAGCTTCCTCCACAATTGGTTCTGATGGTGCCGAAGAAATGCGAAGCGTGTTGGTACTATCAAACGGAACATTCGCAGGAGTTGCCACATCAACTGGAAACATTAGCGCATACCATTCGGATGTTGATTCGCCAGACTGTTCTGCCACCAACCCACCCTCAATAACTGCGTGTTCAATACTTTTGTTTTTTGACAAGGATCTCAACATCTCAGGTATCACAACACTCAAATCTACAGGAAATGTTGTTGCAATGGACATAATTGAAACAGCGGGAACGCACGAGATTATCATGGTGGGATATTTTAACAAAGTAATGTATTATTATGACATTAATGATCAATATCAGGAGGTCACGAGCCGCGGCAGTTCTACCTACGATGCTTTCGTGTGCAAGTTCAATTCGAATGGGAGGCATGTCTTCGTTGGCGCATACGGCGGTTCTAGTAATGACGATTTTCGAAGTATTGAAAAAACTTCAACTGGATTTGTTGTAAGTGGGACTACAGTGTCAACCAATACAAGTGTCGCTTCTGTCTACAAACCAAATTCTCAAGGTTGGTCCTCCCCCACCACAAATGGTGGTAAGGATATCATGGTTCTGCAATTGTCCTCAACCGGTTTAATCACCGATGGATATACCTTTGGTACAGAGAATAATGATGGCGTCGGCGAGATAGGTGTTGACCAAAATGACATGGTTTTTGTTACCGGCTACATAGGATCAGAATGGACCCCTAGCGGGGGAAATGGATCTTTCGGGGTGCTCGATAAAAAATCTGCAATTCTCGCAATCATTAATTTTAGTGGTGGTGCGACAACTCAAATTGATGAGTTCTATGCCTCGACAGGCTCCAATAATGGGGACGCTAGATTGAATGCAGTCGGATTACACACAGATACTGACATATGGCTCGGTGGGCGATTGGCGCCCGGACCTCAAACAAACACGTTTTTTGGTAAATATGCATCAGGTTACAACCAAGCAGGTTTCAGCCTCCGCATAGGTTTGGATTCTGACGTTGATGGCGTTGCAAAAAGAATCGATAATTGCCCAACAATCAGTAATCCGAATCAGCATGATTACGATGACGATGGGTATGGAGACTTCTGCGATTCCGATGACGATAATGATGGCATCCTGGACATAGAAGATTCGTTGTGCCCCTTTTCCGTATCAAAATCATTCATCTCAGATTCATTCAATGATAATGACGGGGATGGGTGTGAAGATTCAACCGAAGATGATGATGACGATAATGACGGATACTCTGACACATACGAATCAAATCTTGATTGCCCCAAAGGTGTGTCAAACTGGTCTGCAGGTGATCCATTATATGACAGAGATGCAGACGGGTGCCATGATCAACTAGAAGACCTCGATGATGACGGCGACTCGTATCTGGATGCCACAAACGATGCCTGCGGCATGGCCACTAGCGTTGTTTATGATGTCAACACATGGATGGATCGGGACCTCGATGGATGCCATGATGATGAAGATTTAGATGTAGACAATGACGGAATACTGAACGCACAAGATGCATGTGATGCAAGCTTAATTGGTTGGCAATCAGATGTTCAAAGTGATTACGACCAAGATGGATGTCACGATGTTCTATCGGATCTTGATGATGACAATGATGGAATCGCCGATTACTATGACATGTGTACGCCTCCAAGCGCATACAGCATACTTGGCACCTCAATGCTAATCCCATGGACCGATTATGATGGAGATGGGTGCCATGACGAAGAAGAGGACATGGATGACGATAATGACGGGATTGAAGACATTCATGATACATGTCCGTTGGGAACCACGAACTGGTCCAGTGTAGGATCCAACGACTATGATTCGGATGGTTGCCACGATTCTATCGAGGATACTGATGATGATGGTGACGAGTTAGAAGATTATCTCGATGAATGCGATCCCGACTCCGGCTTCCAATCACTGAGAAATTGGACATCAAACATTGCCACCGACCATGACGCTGATGGGTGCTCGGATGATGGTGAAATTTCTAGTGGTATTGAAGAAGACAGCGACGATGACAACGATGGCATAGCAGATGTCATTGACGGAATCGAGGGGAGTTGCCGACTCTCAAATCTTGCACTTGAACGAGTCGATTATGACTCTGATGGTTGCTTTGATGGGGAGGATGATGATATGGACAATGATGCCTTAGAAAATAGCATTGATACCTGCCCGCGCTCGATTTCCCTTCAATTCAAATCAACACCCTTGAACGACCACGATGCTGATGGTTGCGAGGATGAGATTGAGGATGAAGATGACGACAACGATGGCGTTGACGATGCTGATGATGTTCAATGCCAAACTGGAGACCTGTTCACATCCTCTGCCGAAACTGATTGGGATGAAGATGGTTGCCAAGACAGCACCGAGGACAACGACGATGATAATGATGGCATCATCGATACCATGGATCAATGCGACGTAGAAGATGGCGTGTTTACAGAAAATTTACCGTGGACTTCGGGTCCGAACACAGACTACGATCGAGATGGTTGCCGTGACGATGGTTCGGAGAACGGGAACCAAGGTGAAGACGACGATGATGACAACGATGGTGTCAAGGATTATCAAGAAGGGTTAGACGAGAATGGCGCCCCTTGCCTATATACACGTCAGCCGTCCGTCGATGATGACAAGGATGGATGCGCAAATTATGAAGACCCAGATGATGACAATGACGGTATGACAGATACACAGGAAACCAAGAATGCTGACGAGGATGCAACGAGGAAACAATCCATCATTTATTTTGCACTTGGTGTTTTTGGAGTGTGCCTCGTGGCAGCATTTAGAAGGCCCATATACCAAGTCGCTGGCGATTTGATTACCGCCATCAACTCAGTAGTGAACACAGGTGCGGGGGATCAAAGCGTTGGCCACCCTATGAATTCACCATCCCCAAACCAGCAAAATTCAAAACAAGAAGACATTGGAAGGGACGGATTTACGCTGGTCCTTAATTTCAAACCAGGCCAACTTTCACTACCAGCCTTCGATGCAGCAATGCTTGAGATGGTGGGAGCAAATTTCTATGCAACGAAAGGAACACTGCAAAAGACACTCAAGAGCGATGAGAAAAAGAGGATTTTGAAGCTCAACCAAGATGGGTGGAATGTCACTGTAGCCCGCTCTCCATCTGAATCAATCGCTTGCAAATACTTCACTGGTGCTTCAAATGCCCATTCCATACACCGCCTTGACTTAAACATCAGATATAGCATCACCAACCCACGAGAACTTTCAGAGGATATGAGTGATAAGGCAGGCAGGTTGACAAATGAACAATACTGGATGAGTGTATTGACCAAGAGTCAGGTGCTCAATTCATGGATGAACCACAGTAAAGAGGAATTAAGGAACAAAATTCTATCGACACTTCGTCAATCAACAACAATCACCTTCATCGATGAAGAATTTTCTTTGGAAATCGAAACTTACAGACTGGAAGAGTTGAGAGTACACTCCTCATATCGTCCTAAACTTCAATTGGAAATGAACGTGGACTACCCATTCGGAGTGATTGGTAGTTTGAAAATACTCGGTGAGGCATGCGGTCAACTGATTATGGACAATCTCGAAACTCATGTGACTGCGGGCGGGACACTATGCGTCCTCGATACGGTCCATTTTGAAAACACAGCAGAAGATCTACTCATCCTGTACCCTAAGGATGAACAATTTTGGGAATTCATCCGAAGATTGAATTGATCACTTGTTGGTTTGTGAGCCGCTTCCAGTGTTGACATTGGAATTGTTGGCGTTGATTGTGTCGCCGCCAGATTTTCCATTGCTAAACATTGGTTGGTTTCTTCGGCGCATAAACCATGCGATAATTGCAAGTCCGACTACTCCAGCTCCGATGTAAATGTATGTTTCCATGTCTTCCGCTCGAGGTATTTACAATTAAAGACATCCCTTAAAATGAGCAAAAAAATCATAAATGGCTAGGTATACGACAGCCCATGAATAAGTTTGCATTCGTTTGCTTTTTGATGTTTACACTCCCACTGATGGGACAGGTAGCCACAGCAGAAGATTCTGCACGAGATGTTTTGCAGTACAACGAAAGTTTCGTCGAACGGGATGCCCCAACAACCGACATCACTGTCATGAGCACGTTCCAAGTGGAAGTCAATGTCTGTGGTTACGATGATCAGGGTGCACGAGGCGATTGTGAATCTTCCACTGCGACTAACATTCACTGGTTTCAATACAACGTAGCAAAGGACGCAGAGGGCAATATTAGTGGCATGGGAGATTATTTCATGTGGGATGTAGAAAACAGGGGTGCACCGCATTATGTTGATTTAACAGTTGAACTATGCTGGAAAACCAGTCTTGACCCGTCCAAGGTGCTTTGTCTTTACAAAGATGACATTTATCAGGATGAAGACGAGAAAATAGCTACGCATTCAATTCGGTCCGATACCTATTTTGTCAGAGTTGAAGCACATGATGAGTATCTGTATGACCGAGACGAAGGGGGCGATGAAACCGTGGTTCGGGTCACTCCGACGATCATTTCTTCAACCTCTGATATGGAAAACCCAAGAATCTTGACAGGTCAAAATCGAGTGGATGCAAAGGTTTGTCACAAAGATTGTGAAACATCCAGCGAGGAAGACCCGGTTGATGTCTTCGCCGTAGAGGCTTTCCAAGGAGACATTGTTTCGTTCCGGTTTGGATCGAGGGAGTATGACTTCGGCTGTGATTATTCTGTGTACGTGTATGCTATGAACGATTATTACCTCTCCACGTACGATAACATGACATATTATAGAATCGACGACTGCGGTAAATATGACAGTGACATCATGCGAATCACCGTTGACTATTCCATGCCGAAATCAGGACTCCTCTACGTTTGGTTTCAAGATCGCCAGTTGAGCAATGAACAGGACCCTGACTCTTACACGATTCGACTGAACGGAATTGATACCTCCAGCCGCCAAGGCGATGCCGACCGTGACGGCGACGGAATGACCGATGTTGAAGAAGCGCGATGTGGCTCTTCATTTTACGATGCAAACGATGTGGCACCTGATGCGGATGGAGACGGATTCTGTGACGCATTTGTAGGTGATGACGACGGCGACGGTGTTCTCGATGAAGAGGATAATTGCCCAAACACTCCACCAAGCGCAGAAGACTATGACAGCGATGGTTGTGAAGACACAATGGATACCGATGTTGATAATGATGGGGTTTTAGACATTGATGATGCTTGCCCATTGGGCGAACTTGCTTGGATTTCTTCTGCTTCCAACGACCAGGACGGCGATGGGTGTCTCGATGCATCAGAAGACCTCGATGATGACAACGACGGTTGGTCTGATCTCGATGAGACAGAGTGTGGAAGCAGTTCAACCAACAATACCGACGTGCCAAGCAATTTTGACGAGGTCTTAGAATCCGGAAATCGCGAATGTGACGCTATGGATGTAGATGATGATGAAGATGGAACCCTCGACGTTGATGATGACTGCCAATTTAGCGAGCACTGGGTCATGGAAAACCAAAATATCGTTTTCATTGATGTCGACACTGATGGTGACGGCTGCTTTAACGACATTGACAACGATCTTGATGACGATGGTGATGGTATCCCCGACTCCGAAGACAATTGCCCAGTCGGTTTGAGGCTCGGCAGTGATGTGGATAACGACGGCTGCAAGGATTCAGAAGATGGAGACACAGATGGAGACTCGTTCAGCGATTATACAGAAGATGAATGTGGTTCCGATAAGAATGTTTCAACAAGCTTCCCCGAAGATTTCGACAATGATGGTGATTGTGATCTTATCGATCTAGACGATGACAATGATGGCGTTGCAGACACCGGCGACTGGGCACCACTGGATGCATCTGAAACACGAGATACGGATGGGGACGGTGTTGGCGACAATGCAGACCAAGATGCCGATGGTGATGGCGTCTATGACGAAAATGATGCATTCCCTCTGGACGATACAGAATCAAAGGACTTAGACAATGATGGAATTGGAGATAATAGCGACCTAGACCTCGATGGAGATGGATGGTCGAATACAGATGAAATAACATGTGGAACCGATAAGCAACAGGCGAATTCAATTCCAACAGATACCAACAATGATGGCGAGTGTGATGCCGTCGATGATGATGATGATGGCGATGACCATTCGGACATTAAAGAAAAGAGGTGCGGATCCAACCCATTGGATTCAAGCGATGAACCAGACGACCATGATGGAGATGGACTCTGCAATGAGGATGACCAAGACAGTGATGATGATGGAATAATAGATGATGAGGATGATTGCGACTTCTCGGAAATTGGATTAAAAAACACTGATGCAGATGACGACAACGATGGATGTTGGAATTCCGAAGACCAAGCGACGGCATTGAGTGATACTGTGAAGGCTTCTGCAGTCATTCTCGTAGCTATTTTGCTAGGTTGCCTTGCCTTTGGTTTCAGCGTGATACAAGGAAGGAAAACTGGCGCAGATTTTGCCAAATCTGGTGTCAGTCAGACCACCGTCATCAATAACGAAGACAACAGCGTAACTAGCATAAGTCACGAAGATAACAGCGTTCGAATTGATGAAAGCGTCCGAACGGACAACAGCAGAGGCGACAGTCACATTGAATCTCACGGTTCGAGCATCAACACAGGCTCTGGTTCCCAAAGCAATAAGAAATGAGGTCAAACCCACCGATGCTGATTTAACGAAGCCATGGTAGGGCAGTATGATGAAAAGTTCAACCGGATATGCAATTCCGATTAATTTAGCACTTGCCTCGATTGTTGCAGTCGTGTTCACTGGATCCCATTCTGGTGTGGTTTTGGAATCTGATATTCCTTTGCTTGGAATTGCTATGGCTTTAATCATACAGGAAATTCTCCTCGTACAATGGCTATCGTCAACGGCGAACGTCGAATATACAAAGCGCTTAATTGGGTCTCAAATATCTGTCAACAAACGACTATCCTACCTCACAATTCCATTTCTTTCAATCACGGTGTTAGGCACGATTTTGTTCCTTTTATCTGAAAGAGAAGTCTCCCTCATTGCAGGGTTGCGGATCATCAGCGTCTCAGTGATCCTTACATTATGCGCCGATCCACTCATCGGTTTGAAAGATAAAGGTCCTGTCGCAATCTTAGGTGCCGGCCTTGCCTACCTTGTGGTTTTGAATGCTGGTGTATCCGGGCATCAAACAACTGCTGATTTCTTGCAAAATTACATGCCTGAAGTGGCAGGCAGCGCCCTTGTCGTTGGCGTTCTCTGTTACTTGGTTTTGTCTTGTAGGTGGACGTATTACCGATTGTTTTGCTTCGAAGAGATGTACGAATGGAAAAGATCTGTCATTGACACGTTCATACCATTCGCCTTTATGGCCATAGGAGCAACTCTACAAATGTACGACTTCTTCAGTTTACTGTTCACAGGTCAATGACCGGGAATTCCCAATTCACGTAGAACTGATGCCTCGATTTGTTCGAATGGGTCTATCTGATCACCGAGAACATCTTCAATCCCCTCAAACTGTTCAAGGCTGAGAAGACCATAATCAATATCGCCCCGCAATGCTGTGAGTTCGTCTGGCATGGTGTATCCATCCATTGAAAGGGCACGGTGAATTTCAAGCCACAACAAATCCCTTGTGTAATCATTCATTAAACTGTAAATCCCAGCAATCGGTTCTTGCAAGTCACCGCGAAGCCTTCGTATTTCAGAATCTGATGCGTCCCTCGAGCGGCGCATGCATACATGATTTGCATTCGATTCAGCTTCATCGAAACGGCGCGTCAATTCCTGTCGCTTCTTTGCCACAACATCTTGCCGTTCTGCTACAATCTTATTCTTCTTTTTTTGGCTGTATGAAACAAACTTGCGCAATTCGGGCAGGTCAACAATCCAACTGATCATGTCACTCCACCCCCCGTTCGACTTCATCAACCACTGGCTCAAGAAGTCCATCTGTGGTCGTTCCTGCTATGGATTCTTTGAGATGGTCTATGAGTTCTGGAGGTAGCATCGAAAAGAGGTCGTCTTCACCTGCCACCACGCCAAGCCTAACATCACGGGCTATTCTGCACATGACACTGTGGTAAAATTTGTTCGTCTGATTCAAGACAAGAGCGCTTTGTGCAGCAAGCATTTCGTGACGGACTAACTTGGCTCTCAAAGCGGAAACAACTGCTTTTTCGATGCATTCACCAGCTGTGTCCGCTGTTTCCTTCATTTGACGCTTGTAGTCTTCCTCTTGTCGGTCCAATGTATGAACAAGGGAATCGCAATTGCGTCCGAATGCTTCTTTGCCCAGCGAATGATGATTCTCAAATTTAGACAATGCCTTTGGCCTCAATTTGCCTAGTTTCTTGTAAATAGAATTGGATTTGACCATCAAAATCCCTCACTCTTCTGCAACGACCAAATCTTCCGAGGAATCATTGTCGTCCATTCTGCTCATCTCATCACTGCCCGCAAAACGATTCTTCTTTTCCCGCGGTTCTCGGATTTGATCACGTACACGGTCAACTTCGTATGTCCTTTCTTTTCCAGTCCATTCTCGTTGCGCCTCGTCAGCAGTTCGAATTTGGTTGACCTTGTATGCAATCATCAATTTCAGATCATTTTCTGCTTTGGTCAATTCGGAATTGATGTTGACTTTGTGACCAATTTGGACTTCAATCTTTGCTTCAAGTTGAGCGAACTCTAAATCGAGTTTATCAGCTTCAGATTCAGAACCTGAATCTGTTTTTTTTGCTAAACGCTCCATTATTCGTTGCATGCCACGCTGCTGGGCTGTGAGATCGGTATGCTCGATATCGGCTGTTGCTTGTTGTGCGGTTAATCGGCTGACTTGATCTTTCTTACGCTTGATTTCCCCGCGGAGTTTGAATCCAAAAAGACCCCTACGCCACATGAAGAGGGTTTGAACATCATTTGAAAATTGATACTTTTCTAGCCAGTAATCCGGGAGAGCTGCTTGACTCATGTTCAAACCACACCTTCGTTGTTTATGAAGATGACCCGTTACAAATACTGAATTTCTGTCGTCCCAAAACGAACGCACGCTAAATTCTAAAATTAATCATCGCCCCCAAGGCTATGTACTGCCTACCTACCACCCGAAAGCGGTGAATTGATTCTATCAATACTCTAAGAGAAGTCATGATCATCATGGGACTAACTTTACGATTCGGACTGTTCAGTTCCTCCGGAACACCAGCGCGAGAGGTCCATGAATTCATCATGGGTCCATTCAACAAGCGGTGGAACGTCCTCCCACCAGCGAACTTTGGCTACTTTTGTATCAGCCACGCGCCATTCGATTTCATCTGTCGAATCAACGACAACATGGGCGACCCAGCCCTTTGGATAGTATGTTTGGTTCCAATCCAGCACCTTCCCTTCCAGGCCAGTTTCTTCTTTTAGTTCCCTTAGCATTGCCTCCCCGGGTGTTTCATCGGGTTCAAGGTGACCCCCTGGAATCTCCCAACCCCGTTCAGGGTGTTCCACGAACAAAACACGACCTCCTTTACCCATCAAGGTGCATGCTTCGCCACGCACAGTCACCCATGCCAAAACGAAAACGGGATCATCCGCACCCATGGTCAAGCCTCAAATGCAAGTTTGGCTTTCTCGACCCATTCCTCTGCCCATGCTTCCCCTTGGGCTACAAGTCGCCTTGCGTAGAAAAATGCCTCAGAGGCGTCGCCTGCTTCCAA
>Ga0209603_1001687_pt1:2500-22384 | contig 22384 bp, 8 predicted proteins | sample COGITO_mtgs_1206_FD_184812 | JGI IMG/M metagenome (GOLD analysis project Ga0209603, IMG submission 184812) | Pelagic marine microbial communities from North Sea - COGITO_mtgs_120607 (SPAdes) (version 2) | ecosystem: Environmental > Aquatic > Marine > Epipelagic ... | reverse complement strand
CATAGGCAAATTTGCGGTGATACGATGAAGAAGTTTCTAATAGTATTTTTGATTCCTCTTATGTTGGTTGGTCAATATAGAGATATTCCAGATGTCGTTACAAAAGTAGCAACAGCAGCAGGAGGTTTTTTAAAGCTAGAAACATCTGCTCGAGCCATAGGGATGGGTGGATCTTTTGTAGCCTCAGGCAGAGGTGTTTCTGGTATTCCTTATAACTCTTCAAGTATTGCATTTATCCAAAAGAGTGAAGCTTATTTTTCACAAGTAAACTATTTAGCTGGAATACAGCATGGTGTTCTTACATATGGTACCCGTATTTCTCCTTCAGATTTTATTGGTTTGCACTTATTTTATTTAGATAGTGGGCCAATGTCTGTAACAACGGAATTATATCCTGATGGTACTGGAGAGAATTTCAATGTCTTTTCTATTGCAGCTCGAGCCACATATGCCAGAAGCTTGACAGACAGACTTAAAGTAGGTGCTTCTTTAAATTATATTAGGGATAAGATAGCTGAGACGGAGATGCAGACGGTTTCTTATGATATAGGGTCTAACTTTCAGACGGGTATTTATGGGACCAATCTAGGAATGAGTATTACTAATTTTGGTCCAGAGATACAATATAAAGGTGAAGATTTAAGTGTTCAGGTTGCGGATACAGTAGATGTAGATGGTAGTCTTCAAAGAATTACAGATAAGTTTCCATTGCCGCTTACATTTCGTTTAGGTATTGAGAATGAAATTATTGGGCCAAGTAGTTCTTTTATTAAGAATGAGAATCATAGTTTATTGTTGAGTTTTGATGGTATAAAACCAAGCGACTACGTTGTCTATGGGAGTATGGGGACAGAGTATGCCTGGCAAAAGATGTATTTTGTCAGAGCCGGAACGCATCTCAATCATGATACCGCAGGTCTAAGCTTTGGTGTTGGAGGAAATATACGACTTGGTAAAATGTTATTATCTATTGATTATGCTTTTGTGGATTATGATGTCTTGAATCATACAAACCAAGTTGCTATCGGACTGAAATTCTAACTCTTGAATAAAATTGTACATTTCTATCTGATTGCTTGCTATTAAGGGAATAATCAACTATTTTTTTATCCCTACATATCGCTTTATAATTTTTTAGTTATTAATAATATAAACTGGAGAAATCTATGAGAAAAATTGTTATCAGCTTTTTGTTGGTAAGTCTCTCTGCGCCTATTTTTGGTATTGGTAAACAAAAGCTGGATAAAAAAGTAGATCGTAGTCCTACCAAAATGCCTAGAATTTCAGAGCCTGCTTATTCAAATACATTTGGACCAAATCATCGTTTTGGACCTATTACAACGTATCCTAACCGTGATAGTGAATGGATGTCTACTTTAATTGACTCTTCTCTAAATGGTTATGGCTCATTTATTTCAAACGTTAATCCATTAGCTTATTCCATGGACGAGGGATACATAGCTGTATATCGTCAATTTCAAGGGCTAAATGTTACAGCTGGATATATTGGAGCTTCTCAATCTGAAGATGGAGAGGAATGGTTTACAGAGCAAAAGCTTAATACTAAATATCCTACTGGGCAAGAGGAGCCAAGTCTACCAACAGCGACTGGTACACCACAAGGACGATATCCGAGTGCTGGTTTTGCTGCTGATGGTAGCCCAACTGCAATTTGGAATGAGTATACAAATGCAGATCATGGTGGAGGTCAATATGGTGGTTACCCTCTTTATTCTTACGATTCTCAAGGAATTGGAGAATTCTCAACTTGGGTAAATCCATTCCACATGAATACTGGTTGCTCCACAACTCCTTGCGAGCCTGCAGATTTATGGAATGGAACACCATATGTCATGAATGGACCAACAGGACCAAAGATCACTTCGATTTATGATGGTTGGAGCGATACGCCAAGCAAATATTACATGATAAATAGTAATTTTCATGCGAATGGATATTTTCTACTTAATGATCCTTATACGGTTGCTGATGATGGGCAATTGGATGATACGGATGAGCTACTTTTCACAGACGGCTATACTGCAGGTCCAGACTATCATATTAATGAAGAGGGCATTGGTTATATGGTTCAGACAGCTTATGCTTCAGATTATGAAACATCTTCATCTTCACCTTCAAATCACACCTTATTTTTTAAAAAGACTGAAGATTATGGAGAAACTTGGACTTCTGATGGAGGGTTTAAAAACTCAGGATATGGTTACTTGTCAGATGCAACAATGAATAGAATCACAGATTCACTTTATACTCTCTGGTCTGAAAACACAACTGATTATCCAGACTATCTATGGTATAAAGATGCAACATGTGATACAATAATTGATGGTGAAACTATTACTTATCCTTGTGGAGATACTTTAGGATTTTCAAATGTTGAAGGTCCATTGGTTTTAACTCCAGGTTTATTTCTATTTTATGATTATGATGTGAAAACAGACATAGATGGAGGTATTCATTTCATGGGTGTTGGAATTCCACAAGTTTGCCTAGATACCTTAAATGGTTGTGATGATTTAAGTGGAAATGGAATGCCAGATTCATTATATAATTGGTATTATGCTAGCGCAGGCCATTATTTATTTTATAATCCTGATCCACTCGATCAACCAGAAAATTGGACACTTTCATTTGTAAATGATTATCGTGATACCTATAATGCGGATTGGGATCAATCTGATATTCCACATGCAAATGCTGCTGATTATGGACCTTGGTATTATATGTACCCTCAAATTACATTTAGTGGAGAAGATGGAAGTCAGGTAATGTGGTACGCTTCTTTTGAAGGTCCAGATGGATCATTTAACTATAATGCAGACTCATCTCTCTATTTACCTTCAGACATAGATATTTTTATGAGTAAATCAACTGATCTTGGTAAAACATGGACTGAATTAGAAAATGTTACAAATACTGCTGGAGGGATATTTCCCAATAAACAGTTAGAGACAAGTGTCCATTTAGCAAATGTTGGAACAGATGATATGGTAGGTGTTTTTTATCAAATGCCTGATCTATACACCGAAACGTATCCTCCAGCTGCAGGATATGAAGATTATATGAATAGGGTCTATGTAGGAATGTATTCTAATGATGCCGAAGGTGGAACTGTTGGGCTGAATAATGAAGCAGTAATGCCAAAAGGATTTTCTTTAGAACAAAACTATCCAAATCCTTTTAATCCGATCACTCAAATATCTTACGAAATGCCATCTGAGGGAAATATTTCATTAGATTTATTTGATATTAGAGGTGTAAAGATTAAATCACTGATAAATGGTCTTAAAAGTGCGGGCTCACATACGTTTACTCTAGATGCTTCTGAGCTAGCGAGTGGTGTTTACTTTTACAGTATGACATCAAACGGGTTAAGTCAAACTCGTAAGCTTATCTTAATGAAGTAAGTAGAAAAACGGTTACAAAAATATAAATAAAGTGGGACTCATTGAGTTATGAGTCCCACTTTATCGTTCTATTATTATTAACTAAGAGGTTATCATGCAATATATATTTTTTTTACTAATGTCTTTTACTCTTTTATTTGCAAAAGACATCCAATATAAAATTAAATCACAAAATAACACGAACATAAATCTTATAAGTGTTAATGGACCGAGCCAAAACAATGGTGCCCAGTCTTTGAATACTCGAAATGCAAGAAATGACACGACTACAGTTTGGCTTCAAGATTTTGAAGGAGATTTATCTGATTGGGTGACTGAAGAAGGTTGGGAAATAACAGAGGAAGAAAGTTATAGCCCCTCTCATAGTTTCCATTTTGATGATGATAACTACGAAATTGTATCGAGTTTAACTTCCCCGATACTCTCTGTTCCGGCTCTTCAGTCTGAAAATGAAATTTTAAAATTTAATTTTGCACTTTGGGCAGATCTTCCCGATGCTGAGGGAGATGGTGATACATATTTAGATGATTATTACTGGGTTGATATTGCAAACCTTAGTGATTTACCGACCTACTTTCAAACCACTACTTCAGATGCATATGATGGTCAGAGTTGGTGGTGTGCCGATCCAGGTGTTGGCGGGTATTTAGATGCTTGGGTTCAAGTTTTACAGTCTCCTCAAATAACTGTACCTGCAGGTGGAACACTATCTGCAATGATGAAATGGGCAATTGAAGAAGCTACTGGCGCAGCGGTTGATGGCACATGTACTGACGGTTGGGATGCTGCAAATGTTAGGATTTCAAATGATGGCGGTGCAACGTGGAATCTGCTTACTGGTGATGATCCTTATGATTTTAGTTATGGCTATGGTTGGATTTATAATGATTCTGAGTATGATTGCGGTGGCTCTTTAGAACAAGTTTCTTCTGGTTGGGGCGGACAAGCTGATTGGCATGAAGTTACTTTTGATCTAAGCGCTTACGAAAATCAAGATGTTATTCTTCAGTTTGCTTTTGGTTCTGACCCGAGCTATTCAACGCCGGATGATAATACAATCACAGGTTTGAAAGTTGATAATATTTCAGTAAAAGGATCAGATGGTACAGTTGTTTATTCTGATAATGCAGATGAAAACTCTACTATGGTTCCCATGAATGGACTAGAGTTTTCTTGGACTCAATATTTTTATGATTATGGTGACCCAACTAGACCCGGAGGTCTTGGATGGGAAGAATACCCTGTTGGTGGCCCTTTTAATGGCAACGCTCAATTAGATATTTCTGAATATGCAGGTTCCGATATATTGCTTCGTTTCACCGCTAGAATGGATGACAATGATGATGGTGGAAATGGGAGTGGTCTTTTTATTGATGATCTCCATTTCTGGAAAATCTCAATAAATGAATTACCGGTTGTTCAAAACCTTGAAGCAGTAGCTACAGATAATCAAGTAGCTGTTACCTGGGACATGCCTGCTGCAGATAGTTTTGATGAAGACGATGTTACTTATGTTGATGGAACATTTGAAGACGCTATCATGATGTCATCTGGAACATCTATTATGGGTAATTATTTTGATGTACCTTATGGAGTAGATGCTGCATATGCAAATTCCTGTGCGGTCTGGGGTGCTGAAGGTTTTAGCGGCTTAACAACTATTTACGGGTTTTCTGTCACAGGTGGAGTTCCTAATAATGATCCTGATTACAGCACAACAATTACTTTGGAAGAAGAGCAATGGAATGTACTCGACCTAGGTTGGGAGTTTTCTGGAGATTTTTTAATTGCAGCTGAAGTTAGCACAACTGTTGGAGTTGCAATTGATGCAGATGCGGCACCAGGCCAGAATTCATGGGCAAATTTGGGAGGATGGGAGCCTTGGACTGACGTAGCAAATGAATACACTTTGACAGATGGAGAATTTGGAATTAATGCTAATATTACCACCGTTGGAGGCATGGTCCCGACATTCAACGTTTATAGGTCTCTTGGTGGAGGTGAACCAATATTAATGTTTAACGGCTCCAATCTTGAAGAGAATTCTTACACTGATAATACTGTCCAAAATGGTAATGAATATTGTTACGGAGTTACCTCAGTATACGATGATGTTGAGAGTAATCTTGCTGGACCTGTCTGTGCAATGCCTGAAGCTCAGACTATTTATGAGCTAGCTCATGATGATGGAACAAGTGAAACAAGTATCAATGCTGGGAATTCAAATTATCTAGCGGTTAAGTTTACTCCTAACGCTTACCCTGTTGATTTATATAGAATTAGCTTCTGGTGCGTAGGTAATGCGAATGGAGTCGGGTTCATAAATGTATGGGATGATGATGGAGTTGATGGGAGTCCAGGGACATTACTTATGGAAAACTTACCAACGACTTTTAGTGGTGGAATTTGGACATCTGTGAATATGGCAGATTATAGTGTGAATATCAATGAAGGAAGTTTTTATGTTGGGTGGTGGGAAACACCGAACACTCCTCCAATTGGTGTAGACTCAGATAACTCATCAGAAAATAGTTTTATAGATATTGGAGCAGGTTTAGGTTTCGAGAATTTTGGTAATTATTTCGAAGGCGCAATGATGATTCGAGCTGAAGTTGATTCGGCTAATGTAATGGCCTCAAATGATGATGGATCCTTAGCTATACCTTATTCTTTTGGTTTAAAGCAGAACTATCCAAATCCATTTAACCCAACAACGAAGATAGAATTTTCACTAGCAACTAGTGGCAGTGCATTAATTACATTATACGATATTACCGGTCGAAAAATACAAGACTTAGTAAGTCAAGATTTTTCAGCAGGAAACTATTCATATAATCTTAATGCAAAAAATCTACCTTCAGGTATGTATTTTTATAAAATGCAAATAAAAGATAATGTTGGTAATTCAACTTTCAATGCGACCAAAAAAATGGTTCTAATGAAATAGTTTTTAAATATGGCTAGGGTGTTTCACCTAACACCCTAGCCATAAAACAAAAATAATAATAAATGAAAAAAAAAGTCCTTCTTCCATACTTCCTCTTCCTCAGTTTTATCTTCTCAGAAACATATGATGATAGATTTCTAGTTTATATAAATAATAGCTTTTCGGATTTTGAATTAAATAAAACTAAGGAGTTTTCTAACAATATAGAGTTGAATCAATTCATTGAAGGTAATAGAGTAGAAAAAATTGTGAGGTGGCTACCTCATGCAAATGAAAAAGATCAAGATGGGCAGATATTTTTAAATCGTTTTTATATCTTAAAGCTAGAAAAAAAATCAGAAATGCTAGATTCTTTAATCTCAAAAGCGGCGCTGCTAACCTGTATCCAGAGTGCTGAAAAAATGGGAATAATGAAGACTGAGTATCAGCCAAATGACCCTTATTATGGTAATCAATGGTACTTACCAAATATAAAAGCTGATTTAGCATTTGATTTATGGGATATTTCAAATGGAGAACTGCCAGGATTTAGTGATGAAAACCCAATTGTGGTTGGTGTAGTGGATGTTGGTCTAGACTGGGATCACCCTGACTTAGTTGGCAATCTATGGCATAATTTAGGAGAAGATGTTGATGGTGACGGAGTTGTTATTATCTATAGCGGTGGATCTTGGGTCTTTGATCCAGGAGATATAAATGGCATAGATGATGATGGCGATGGTTATATTGATAACTTCATTGGCTATGATGTTGCGAACAATGATAATGATCCCGTGCCTCCATCAGGAAGTTTTGATCATGGTACCATGGTTGCTGGTTGTGTTTCTGCTTCGACTGATAATGGCTTAGGAATCGCATCGGTCGGATGGGGAATAAAAATAATGGGCATTAATAGCTCAAGTGAAGCTCTTGTTGTGACCGATGCTGCTGATGGTTTTTTAGCAGCGGCTCAAATGGGTGCAGATGTAATCAATTTAAGCCTGGGGTCAATGAGCTCTTGTGGCTCTTGGCAAAACCTAGTGAATGTAGCTTATAACAATTATGGTTGTATTGTAGTAGCCTCTTCGGGTAATGGGGGAGATGATGGATGGACTAATTTTGACCTTCATTCGCCGTCATCTTGCGCAAATGTTATATCTGTGACCGCTACAGAACCGGGAGATCAATTTGATTGTTGGGCAACAGCAGGGTCTACTGTTGATATTAGCGCACCTGGCTCACAAATTAGAACTACCGATGTTGGTGGTGGGTACACATATACTCAAGGTACCTCATTCTCTTCTCCAATTGTTGCTGGAGCAGCAGCGTTACTAAAATCAAGATATCCAAATGCTTCTAATACTTTTATAGAAGAATTAATTATTGATAATACAGATCCCTTTTCAGCAATGAATGGGAGTTGCCAAGGAACCAGCCTTGTTGGAATGCTGGGATCGGGTAGACTTAATATTAATAGTTCAATTATGGCTGGTGATTCATTGCAAGGGCCAGGGTTATATATATCTAATATAAACTATTTAAACGATACAGATGGTGACGGAGTTTTTAACCCAGGAGAACAAGTAAAAATAAAACTAGTAATTGGCAATGAAATTGGATTTTTAGATGCTGAGAATGTTATCGCAACAATTTCAACTGAAGACGAAAGAATTGCCTTTTTAGATAATACCATTTCTTTCTCTAATCCTATTGTAGCTGGAGGTTCTGCCTTTACATTAATTGACCACTTTTTAGTTTATGCTTTTGAAGATGTTATTTTAGGCAATATATCATGCCTAGTTAGCATCCAATCTGGATTAAATGAACCCTATAATGTAACAGATTTTCAACTTGATATTTCTTTATCTTTGGATCAGAAAGGTTTTCCTGTGGGTGAAATGAATATTGAATCATCACCTATTATCATTAATCTTGATGGAAATGGAGCGAAAGAAATAGTTTTTGGTGATGAAGATGGATATTTAAATGTTTATAGCTCAGCCGGGTTCAGCCAATTTGGATATCCTTTCGAAAGTGGTGATAAAATACGTTCAAGTCCTGCTGTGGCAGATTTAGATCTAGATGGAATCTTAGAAGTTGTTTTTGGCTCCTTTGATGGTAAACTTTATATACTTAGCCCCTTTGGGTCTGTTTTATCAGAATCTGCATACCCTGGAGATATTGTTGGTTCTCCTGCACTTATTGATCTAGATCAGGATGGCGATAAAGAGGTCGTTTTTACTACCCAATTTGGGAGCTCAGGTTCTTTATATGCAATTCGTCATAATGGAGAATCTTATGATGGATTTCCTTTAGAAATAGATGAAAAAATGGTGGTTGGACCAGCGGTTGGAGATTTAGAAGGTGATGGTCTTCCCGACATAGTAATAGCTACTTGGGATGATAATATTTATGCAGTTGATAATAGTGGTAATATCAAAGAAGGTTTCCCGATCCTATCAACAAATCGATTTAACGTCCCGCCTGTTTTAGTAGACCTTGATCTTGATGGAGATTTAGAAATTATTGTCGGTAATGATAGTGGACTTCTACAAGTTCTTGATCATAATGGACAAGAGATAATTTCTTATGATGTTGGTGATGATATAAGAGGTGGGATTTCGGTTGCAGATTTAGATAATAATGGTAGTAAAGAAATTCTTTTTAGTGGTTATGATGATTTTTTACATGCTTGGAACCCATTAGAAAATATTGAGATAGATGGATGGCCAATCGACCTCATGTCAGATAATAATGGTAGTAAAGAAATTCTTTTTAGTGGTTATGATGATTTTTTACATGCTTGGAATCCATTAGAAAATATTGAGATAGATGGATGGCCAATCGACCTCATGTCGAATTCAGTGAGCGAACCAGTGACAGCTGATTTGGATAATGATGGTGATTTGGAGGTAGTTGCAGCCAATAAATCTGGTATGCTTTTTATTTTTCATCATGATGGAACTAGCTTTAATGGGTTTCCTACAAGTTTAAACCAATATATAGAATCTTCTCCTGTTATAGATGATATAGATGAGGATGGTGATTTTGAAATAGCTATTGGAACAAGCGAAGGGCTATATGTTTTCGACATAAAAACTCAAAAAGGGGATATTCTTTCATGGAAACTACACCGTGGAAATACGGATAGATCTGGCTCTCTAGGTTTTACTCTAGTTGAAATTAAAAATGATGCTGAACTTATTCCTTCTAAATTCTTAGTTAGTAAAAATTATCCAAATCCTTTTAATCCTATTACATCAATTGATATAGCAATTCCAGAAAAAAGAAGCTTATTAATTCAAGTATTTGACTTAAATGGGAGGATACTGAATACTTTGATTAATAAAGAACTTGAACCTGGAAATTATTCAGTTGACTGGAATGGTGAAAGTTATTTAGGTCAGTCTCTAGCAACTGGACTTTACATAATTCGCGTTGTATCAGGGAGTCATTTTAGCTCACAGAAAGTGTTACTTTTAAAATAAAAGGCTATTGCTATGATTAAAATCATTGTTGTTTTTTCTATTTTAACACAAACATATTCACAACAATTGAGGTCTTTTTGTGGTACTCCAGACCCTACAATAGATGAGATTAATGAGGTGAGTGAGTCTATCCGTAACTGGGAAATGAGTAACCTTAGAACACCTAGTGATGAACCAGTAAATGTATTAGTTGCATGGCATGTGATACATGATTCAAATAACTTGGGAAATATTTCAAATGAGCAAATAGACGATGCCATTGACCAGCTAAATTATTTTTATAATGAGACTTTTAATTTCTATTTCACGCTTGATACTGTAACAAGAACCGCAAACAATGATTGGTTTATTTTTGAACCAAATGAACAAGCTAATGAAAGTTCTGATGAACAAGAAATGAGATCGCAAACTGCTATAGATCCAGTACACCACTATAATATTTGGTCCGTAAAGACTGAACCTGAAGATGGCTATATCACCTTAGGATGGAATTATTTTCCTTTTTGGAACTCTGAAAATAGTTATTGGCAAGGAACGACGATTAACTACACAGCTATCCTTTCTGGAACTTTGACTCATGAAGCGGGTCATTATTTTGGGCTTTATCATGTATTTCAAGGAGGTTGTAATGGTGTGAATGATGAGGTGTCTGATACACCGGCTATGGCAGAAGATGCTAATACTAGCTGCAATAGCAGCCAAGATAGTTGTCCTGACGAGGAAGGGCTAGATCCCGTTCGTAATCATATGAATTACTCAAATTGTAGAGATGAGTTTACTTCGGGGCAATCAGATAGAGGCTATTCAATCACAAATATTTATCATCCAGGACTCCTTGAAAACTTATTTTACTATCCCAACCTTTACTATAGTAGTTTGAATTATTCTAATGATTCGGATGGCGATGGAATTTTTAATCCAGGAGATACCATTAGGGTCAGGGCTAATATTGGCAATTTATGGGGTGCAGATGGAAATAATATCAGATTGACGTTATCTTCCCAAGACAGTAGGCTGAATATTTCAGATAGTATTGTTCAATTTCAAAGTCCTTTAGAAGCAGGCGAAGTTTCTTTTGGCCCGTTATTAGACTGGTTTCAGGTCTCGGCAGAGAGCGAAGCTTCGCTAGGGAATATTCAATGTAAACTAAAAATAACCTCGAATAGTTCTGATTATCCTTATGAAATCACTGAGGATGTCTCAATCAGACTTTCAATAGATCAAAATGGGTTTCCTCTCACTGGGTTTGTCGTCAAATCTTCTCCAGTTGTTACAGATTCTGATAATGATGGTCAAAAAGAAATTTATTTTGGTACTGAAGAGGGCAAGCTACAAGGGTATCATTTCACGGGAGATTTGATAAGTGGTTTTCCTTTTACTACTGGTGATAATGTAAGGTCAAGTCCAGCAATATCAGATTTAGATAACTTTTACTACTGGTGATAATGTAAGGTCAAGTCCAGCAATATCAGATTTAGATAATGACGGTTCAGATGAGATTATTTTTGGCTCTTTTGATGGAAAAATTTATGTTTTAGATTCTCAAGGTAATCCAAAACTCACCTATGCACAATCAGGATCTATAGTTGGTTCAGTGACACTAGCTGATTTAGATCAGAGCGGTAGTAAAGAGATTATCTTTACAACTCAGGATGGTAACGCAGGTAAGCTTTATGCAATTCACAATGATGGTTCAGATGTAGAAGGTTTTCCAATTGATGTGGATGAAAAGATGCTTGTTGGCGCTGCAGTTGGAGATTTAGAAAATGATGGAAGCGTAGATATTGTTATTTGCACATGGGGAGAAAAAATTTATGCTTACAATAGCAATGGTGTTTTAAAGGAAGGGTTTCCCGTTGTTTCGACTAAGCGCTTTAATGCACCGCCATGGTGTTTTAAAGGAAGGGTTTCCCGTTGTTTCGACTAAGCGCTTTAATGCACCGCCAACACTTGTTGATATTAATAACGATGGAAGCTTAGAAATTGTGGCGGGTAACGATGATGGTTTGCTTCACGTCTTAAGCCATGATGGTAGTAATTTTGCAACTTTTAACACAGGTGATGATATAAGAGGTGGAATCTCAATAGCAGACTTTAATAATGATGGAGTAATTGAGCTTCTTTTTTCGGGATATGATGATAATATCCATATCTGGGATCCCATAAATGGAGTTGAGCTAGAGGGATGGCCTATTGATATGGGCTCCAATTCACTGAGCGAGCCTCTTACAGCGGATTTAGATGGGGATGGTGATCTTGAAATTATAGCGGCAATCAAATCAGGTACTGTTCATGTTTTTCATCACGATGGCTCTTATTTTGAGCCATTCCCAGTAAACATAATTGGTGATATTGAATCAACTCCAGTGATTGATGACATTGATAACGATGGAGATAATGAGCTTGTTTTTGGGACTACTGCAGGTCTACATATTCTTGATATTAAAAATCCTAAAGGTGAGAGTCCTTCTTGGAAAATTCATCGTGGAAACATAGAAAGAACTGGTTATATTGGGTTATCTTTTTTACCAATTGATAAGAATTCTCTTAATTTTCCAAACAAATTTATTGTAGGTGCTAGTTATCCTAATCCTTTCAACCCCTTTACTCAGTTTGATATTTCAATTGTTGAAAAAAATACTTTATCAGTTAAAGTTTTTGACTCCAGAGGTCGTTTAGTAAATATTCTTCAAAATAGGATTGTTAATCCAGGGAGTTATAAGATAAAATGGAGTGGAATTGATAGAAATGGTAGTGCTGTTTCAACTGGAATTTATTTTATAAAAGTGGAGTCTGGTAAAAACTATAGTACGCAAAAAGTACTTTTAGTTAAATAATTAATAAAAAAATGGGTAGTTTTTTATGAACAAATATTTATTGATAGCTTTTTTACCTATTTTAATCTTATCTCAAAATCTGCAACGACCTTGCGCAACGGAGTCTCGAACTGCAGAGCAGGCTAGAGAGATGAAGCAATTATTTGAAAATTATTCTATGGGAAATAATACCAGAGTTGATGATCCAGTTCATATTCTAGTAAAATTTCATGTAATACACGCTTCAAATGGTGATGGAAATGTCTCTGATGAAAATATTTATGAACATTTTGAATGGGTAAATGAAGCTTTTGCTCAGCATAACTTTGTTTTTACTGTAGTTAGCATAGATCGCACTGAAAATGATGAGTGGTTTGTAAATTGGGACGGGCAAGAGGCCTGGCCGGCAATGCAGCAATTAGCTGAGGAGCCATATTATTATTTAAATGCATATAGCGCAGATTTAGAAAGTATGGGAGCTTGGGGGTATTCTTACCTAGGTAATGCATATGGGCCAAGCGCTTATCAGCAAAGTATAAACTTGCATTATACTCGAGTTGCGTATGGTCTTGATACAGGCGTTCATGAGATAGGTCATCATTTAGGTCTAGATCACACATTCTCTGGAAGCTGTTCAATTACTAATGATGGTATTGATGATACGCCTGCTATGGATGAAAATGAAAACAATAGCTGTAATGAAAATCAAGATAGTTGTCCTGAGCTAGAGGGTCTCGATCCGGTTCGAAACTATATGAACTATTCATCAGATGATTGTCGAAATAATTTTACATTAGGCCAGGACGATTATATGGGGTTCATAACTACAAATTATCACCCAGGATATTTAACCCATGATTTATGGTATCCTAACTTATCCATTGATGCTATAAGTGTTAATCAGGATAGTGATGGTGATGGGATTTTTAATCCTGGAGATACAGCGAGAATATTGATTAATCTAGAAAGCCTTGTTGGTATAACTGCTAGCGGTGTGACTTTAAATTTATTCACTGAAGACGAAAGATTGTTCGTAATTGATAATACTGTGACTTTTCCAGATTCGATTCCTCCAAATACTACAACCTTTAATTTTTTGGATTGGTTTGAAGTCTATGTAGATCCCAATGCTTCGCTTGGAACTATTACATGCAGTGTCTTAATTACAACTGACAACCAGGAGTATCCCTATCATAACATTGTACCTATTGAAATACCGATAAGTTTAAATCAAGCTGGATTTCCAACAGAAAATTTTACTATAAAGTCATCACCTATTATCTCCGATTTGAATAGTGATTTGAGTTCGGAAATTTATTTTGGTTCTGACAACGGAAAATTTTATGGATTTGATCAAACGGGTCAACTCTTAAATGGTTACCCGATTGATGCAGATGCTGATCTTAGATCAAGTCCTGCTGTTGGTGATTTGGATGGAGATGGGCAAAATGAGATTGTATTTGGTTCTAATGATGGGAAACTATTCATTTTAAATAGTGATGGATCTCAGAATTTGATTTATCCTGCTAGTGGCTCTATAAATGGATCGCCTGCTTTATATGATCTAGATAATAACGGTGATTTAGAAATTATTTTTACAACAGATTACAACTCCTCTGGGAAAGTTTATGCTATTAATTATAATGGAGAAAATTTAGATGGATTCCCAGTTGATATTGGTGAAAAAATGTTAGTTGGTGCTGCTGTTGCTGATTTAGAAAATGATGGTATTGCAGATATTGTAGTTTGTACTTGGGGTGAAAATATTTATTCATTAAATCAAGATGGAAACATTAAAACAGGTTTCCCTTTTATCTCAGGCAAACGTTTTAATGCTCCACCAACTCTAGCAGACATAACTCTTGATGGAAACCTTGAAATAATTGCTGGTAATGATGACGGTATTTTACACATACTGAATTTTAGCGGTTCTGAATTATACAATTTTGATACGGGAGATGACATCAGAGGAGGCATATCTGTTGCAGACCTTGATGATGATGGTTCTAAAGAAATCCTCTTTAGTGGATATGATGATCTTGTTCATGTTTGGAATCCTATTTCTGGACAAGAGTTGGAAGGTTGGCCTGGACAAGAGTTGGAAGGTTGGCCGGTTGATTTAGGGGCTAACTCTCTTACGGAGCCATTAGTAGTTGATCTAGATAATAATGGCGATTTAGAGGTTGTTGCTGCTAATAAAAATGGTGTGTTATTTGTCTTTAATCATGACTCTTCTCCATTTGGTAGTTTTCCAATCTCTTTAGGAGGAGCGGTTGAATCAACGCCAGTTATATCAGATCTAGATCGAGATGGTGATTTTGAAATAGCAATTGGTACGACCATGGGATTAAAAGTAATTGATGTTAAAACTGAAAAAGGTGAGCAACCATCTTGGAAGTTATTTCGTGGTAATATGGGGCGATCTGGAACACTAGGTATTTCTATGCTAGCAATAAATGATTCTGAGAAACTTGCTCCGTCACAGTTTAATGTCAGTGCAAACTATCCAAATCCATTTAATCCTTCTACATCAATAGATATTATAATTATTGATGAAAATAATTTAAATGTGAGTATTTATGATGTTTCTGGACGTTTAATTAATACTTTGAAAAATACCAGTGTCCTTCCAGGGTCGTATAAAATTAGATGGATGGGTAATGATTTAAAAGGGCGGAGCATGCCAACGGGTATATATTTCCTCCAAGTTCATTCTGGAAAAAATATTAATTCTCAAAAAGTCCTTTTAATAAAGTGATTTACATGATTGCAAAAACGAGTGATTCTTTATTAAGTTCAGAATACATTATATGGAGTCTAGAATGACAAAAAACTTTAAAATTGTTTTAACCAGTGTTATTTTTCTTTCAGGTTTATGGGCTAACCTCGATTGTCCTGCGGATTCATCAGTCCATCTTGATACTAGAACAATGTTACCTGACGGTAGTCCAAATCCAACTTATGGATTAGATATTACAACAGGTGTCTGTGGATGCCTTGGCTTTGTTGACGGTGCATCAATAGATGGAAATCAAGTTACTTTTACAATTAGAATATTAGATAACGAGCCAATTCGTGGAATTGAATTAGATATTTATCATGATAATTTAGATCTTGTATACTCTGGGCTTTCTAAAGGTTCAAAATTAGAAGAAGTTATTGATGAAGATGGTAACCCTAGGACAATGACTCTTCTTGGTAATTACTTAGAGGATCATTTAAAAGTTTTAGCTTACAGTACATCTAGAGCAAGAACAGCAGGTGATGGCGGAGAGGGAGATCTGATGCATCTAACTTATGAATTAGCTGAGGGTGCCTCCTTACCAAGCGAAGTAACTTTTTACTTTGGTTTAGCAAATTTACCTGGTACTTCCATGGACCCTGAGCTGCTTAACGTTGTCTGTGGCTATCCTGATATGAATAATCCAATGGTCGTTTCAACTCAAGCTTTAGTTTCTGTGGATGAGCAACAGTCTGTCCCTGATGCTTTTGCTTTAAATCAGAATTATCCAAATCCATTTAACCCTTCAACTCAAATATCATTTGATATTCCGGAGGCGAGTGAATTAGTTACTTTATCTGTGTACAATATTCTTGGACAAAATATTAACAAACTAGTTAGCGGTTCAATGAATGCGGGTAGATACACACAGGAATGGGATGCAACTGATGAGTTAGGTAGCCCTGTTGCATCAGGCATCTATTTTTACGAATTACGTAGTAGCAATTTTGTATCAAGAAAGAAAATGTTATTGATACGTTAACCCTATTTACAAATAACATCTTTTAATTAAATTCCCCTATCTTTGGATAGGGGTTTTTTTTTATGCGGAAAAAAAATAAACATATTCTATTAGCACTATTTTTTTCTATTACATTTTCCCAGGAAAATATATATAGATCAGTTGATGATATCAAAAAAGAGTGGTCTGGGTATACTTCGTATCAAAAAGAAGAGATGGTCTCTTTTTCAGAATTTCTTTTTAAAGAGGGTCATTATGAGCGATGCTTGTTAAGCCTCTTCGAGTTGTCTTATAAGTTCCCAAATGATCCAATAGTGCCAAATATTCAATACCATATAGCTAGATGCTACGAGGAAATGAAAAATTACGCCCTAGCTCAGCGTTATTATAAAAAAGCGATGCATATTGAGCCTTCAAACTCTTTTGTCTATAAAGCCGCTAATTATAGGTTTAATCATATTTACTTACTGAGTGGAAATCAAGAAGAAGTTATTGAATCAGCTAAAGACAGTGAAGATCCATACTTAATTGCATTTAAGGGATACGCTCATTTACAGAATCAACAATGGGAAGAAGCAAGAACTTCATTTATTTTAGCCCAATCAATATTTAACCATCAACATTATAACAAATTAATAACTCCTATTTTTAAAATAATAGAAGATGTTGGTTCTCTTCCAATGCACAATAAATACTTTGTCTTTTTCTCTGGTTCTCTTATTCCAGGGGGAGGGCAGTTTTTATTGAATGAACCTAGTGGGGGGCAAGGAGTGTTTGTAAGTGTGGCGATGATGTTATTAATTAATTCATGGGTTGATTCAAATATCCTATTAGGAGAAGGACGGTTCTCGGAAAGCGAAGGTAATTTTTTACCAGTATTTAAGGATTTTAAATTTAAGGGATCAGAAAAATCACTACAAAATAAAGATAGAATACCAATTTCAATCGTAATGGATTCTGCAATATTAAAATTTATCACACCACCATTCTTAGTGGCTTCATCATTGTATGTTACTAGTTCTGTTTTGTCTTTTTTTGATACTAAAAGAAAAAACAAAGAATTAATTGAGTTTTATATTTCTCAAGAACTTAAGAATGTGAATTCTAATAGATTTTTAGATTTCCCTGAACCTACTTTAAAGGTGCTTAATTAAAGGTTTTTTGATTTATTTTAGAATTTATTAGAATATCTATTGCGCGACCTCAATAGGCTCATTAAGTTTGCCGGCTCTTCGGAGCTTGGTTATTGAAAATTTGGTATACGACGAGTCTAAACGTCGATTCCGGCCAGAAATACAAATATCTTTATTACATACAATGGAGAGTTTGATCCTGGCTCAGGACGAACGCTGGCGGCGTGCTTTATACATGCAAGTCAAGGAGAAAGTTTTCTTCGGAAAACGATTAAACTGGCGAACGGGTGAGTAACGCGTAGGCAACCTGCCCTATAGATTGGGATAACATTGGGAAACTGATGCTAATACCGGATGATGCAACACTTTCTTTGGAAAGAGTTGTTAAAGCGGGCTTCGGCTCGCGCTTTAGGATGGGCCTGCGTCCGATTAGCTTGTTGGTAAGGTAATGGCTTACCAAGGCAATGATCGGTAGCTGGTCTGAGAGGATGATCAGCCACACTGGGATTGAGATACGGCCCAGACTCCTACGGGAGGCAGCAGTAGGGAATTTTGCGCAATGGGGGAAACCCTGACGCAGCAACGCCGCGTGACCGATGAAGCATTTAGGTGCGTAAAGGTCTGTCGTAAGGGAAGAAAAATTCGGATGTAAATAATGTTCGAATCTGACGGTACCTTACAAGAAAGCACCGGCTAACTTCGTGCCAGCAGCCGCGGTAATACGAGGGGTGCAAGCGTTGTCCGGAATCACTGGGCGTAAAGGGTCCGTAGGCGTTTCAATAAGTCATATGTTAAAGACACCGGCTTAACCGGTGACATGCATTTGAAACTGTTGAAATAGAGTATAGGAGAGGAAAGTGGAATTCCTGGTGTAGCGGTGACATGCGTAGATATCAGGAGGAACATCAATGGCGAAGGCAGCTTTCTGGCCTATTACTGACGCTGAGGGACGAAAGCGTGGGGAGCGAACAGGATTAGATACCCTGGTAGTCCACGCCGTAAACGATGAGTACTTGGTGTCGGGGGAATCGACCCCCTCGGTACCGGAGCTAACGCATTAAGTACTCCGCCTGGGAACTACGACCGCAAGGTTGAAACTCAAAGGAATTGACGGGGACCCGCACAAGCGGTGGAACATGTGGTTTAATTCGATGCAACGCGAAGAACCTTACCTGGGCTTGACATATTCATGAAAGTTTTGTGAAAGCAAAACCCTCGAAGACTTCGGTCAACGACATGTCTACAGGTGATGCATGGCTGTCGTCAGCTCGTGTCGTGAGATGTTGGGTTAAGTCCCGCAACGAGCGCAACCCCTATCCTTAGTTGCCAGCACATTATGGTGGGGACTCTAAGGAGACTGCCTGGGATAACTAGGAGGAAGGTGGGGATGATGTCAAGTCAGTATGTCCCTTATGCTCAGGGCTACACACGTGTTACAATGGTTGGTACAATGGGTCGCGAAGCCGCAAGGTGAAGCCAATCCCCAAAAACCAACCCCAGTTCGGATTGGAGTCTGCAACTCGACTCCATGAAGCAGGAATCGCTAGTAATCGTGGATCAGAACGCCACGGTGAATACGTTCCCGGGTCTTGTACACACCGCCCGTCACGCCATGGAAGTCAGTAGTACCCGAATCGGGTGGCCCAACCTTCGGGAGGGAGCTCGTTAAGGTAAGACTGGTAACTGGGGCGAAGTCGTAACAAGGTAGCCGTACCGGAAGGTGCGGCTGGATCACCTCCTTTTCAAGGAGTATCTCGAAGCGATTCGAGAGAGGTCGAGCCAGAATTGATTTATAGTTCGTCGTATACCCTAATTTTTTGGGCTTGTAGCTCAGGTGGTTAGAGCGCATCCCTGATAAGGATGAGGTCCGTGGTTCGAGTCCACGCAGGCCCACTTAAACTACTTTTTGGGGCCGTAGCTCAGTTGGGAGAGCGCCTCACTTGCACTGAGGAGGTCGCAGGTTCGATCCCTGTCGGCTCCACCATGTTTTTAGTAGTGTAATTTTTGATAGTATAGTTTTTGTAGTATAGTTTTAATGTTTTTTGACAATTTGGAAATTGGAAAGATTAAATCACCTGTCCGGTGATTTAATGTAGCCAAGTCATCTTCAAGAACAACACTTTGGTAAAGCTACTAAGGGTGTACGGGGGATGCCTAGGCACATGGAGACGATGAAGGACGTGATAAGCTGCGATAAGCCTCGGGAAGGTGCAAATAACCTTTGATCCGGGGATGTCCGAATGGGGAAACCCACTTGAATTAATCTTCAAGTACTTCTATTTGAATACATAGAATAGATAGAGTCAACGGAGTGAACTGACACATCTAAGTAACTCCTGGAAAAGAAAATAAA
>Ga0209603_1001683_pt1 | contig 22426 bp, 19 predicted proteins | sample COGITO_mtgs_1206_FD_184812 | JGI IMG/M metagenome (GOLD analysis project Ga0209603, IMG submission 184812) | Pelagic marine microbial communities from North Sea - COGITO_mtgs_120607 (SPAdes) (version 2) | ecosystem: Environmental > Aquatic > Marine > Epipelagic ... | reverse complement strand
TGTAACTCCTTTTCTAATTCCCAATTAGTATTATCAGGAATCGTTATGTTAACTGATTTGAAAAATCCTGGTGTATTAACAAACATATCACCAATAGTCAAATATATGATTGGTGCTACGGGTCTTGTATTTATATCATTCGGATTTAACAATTTAGTATCTTCGTTATCTGTGAAGAATTGTTTAAATTGTGGTTGTACTAATCCTTTTAGATAATTTACCTTTTCCCATATTGTTTCTATATCACCTTTGTTTAGTGCAACGACTTTTAAATTGAATCCAATTGTTCTATCCATTGTTCCATAAACATAAACTGAATCTGGTCTTCCAATGTAATTTATTGCCGTTGGTGATTGTGATGAGTTGTCTGTGATACCACTTACCAACGCTGGAAAGATTATCCACTTACCATTCACCGCATCTCTTATTCTAAATTTTATGAAATCTTCTGGTAGTTCATTATCATCATCAAATTTTAGCAATTGACTTCTTTTACCACCATAACTAACTTGTAACTTTTTCTTTCTATCTTTACTAAAAAGTGTTACTGCACCTTCACCCGATTTGCCTTTACTCGGGAACCCAATAAGTCCACCGAGAAATCCACCAAGTGAACCATCACCCGTATTAACGTGTCTTTGTTGTGATATATTGTTTGGTAGACTTACGAGTAAAGATAATGGATTATAAATTCTTGTATTTTTACTTGCGTTTTGAGATTGTAGATAAAATTGTTTTAGTGTAAATATTTTTCCTTTTGATGTTCCTAAGAATTTACCGACTCGTTTTGCGTCTTCTAAGGTTCTTTCTGCTTGTAGTGCTATACCACCTCTGAATAAACCACCATCTGCGTTGGTATTACGATATCTTTCACCGATATCCTTTTGAATAAATTGTCCATTATCTGGCTTGAATTTATCGTAATTGGATTCGGCACTACTAATTCTTTCGGTAGATAAATCTTTTCTATCGTAATCTACATTTTCTCCTGTTCCAAGTTGTGAAGTATTGTTCTTAAATTCAGTAGGTGATTTTGTTTTACGATTAGGTGTAAATCCATCTTGATATGTATTATCAATATTATCTACATTTTTAAGATTTGCTAAGTTCGTTTTTAAATCAATTAGTGCCATTTTTCATCCTATTCGTATAATGTTTTTGAACTGTTTGCTGCTGTTGTACTGATTAGTTCGTCCATCTTTTCTTTGTCTTCGTCGAATCCAGCTATTAATATTTTGTTTGTTTGGTCTATTTTATCTTGTACGGTTTCTTGTGCGTCTGCCTGTTCACCACGAGCTATTTTCATTAAGTCGTTGGTTGATACTCCGATTGCTTGAGCTAATGAACGTCTTTCAAGAACATTCATAGCTTGAATATCACCAAGTGAACCTACTTGTGCTTGTAGTTCTTGTGCTAATGCTCCAATTTCATTGTTTAGTGCTAATTGTCTTGCTTTTTCAAGATTAAAGGATTTTCCTGTTATGACTTGTGCTTCAAATTCTGCTGTCAAACTTGATTCAAAATCTAATAATTTATCTGCTGCTCCTAGAACTGCGGACAAGTTAGTTCCAATCTTTGCAGCTTCAATTGCTGCTTGTGCAAATCCATCTGCGCCACCTTTTGCAAATTCAGCAAACTTTTCAGTATTTGCTGCTATATCTTCTATAACTCTACCAGCTGCTACACCTTGTGCTTCTGCTAATTTACCGACATTTCTAACAATTTGTTCACTTTGGTCAACCGATACTCCGAATGTATCCGATAATGACTTTTGGAAAGTAATAATGTCTTTGGATGCTGCACCAAATCTTGTTGCTAAAAATCCAATATCCCTAATGTTATCGGCTTGAACAGCGTTCAACGTTCCGAAAGTATCTATCAATTCTTTTCCAATACCTTCAGCGTCTTGACCAGTTCCTGTTAACATTAATCCAGCTAATGTGGTTTCTTTGGCTAAGTCTTTTGCTTGAGCCATTGAAGTTCCTAATTCTTTTGCCAGATTTCTGACTTTTATCGCTGCACCAGCGATTGCTGCTACCGCTAAAACTATAAGTGCTACTAATGCTCCGATACCTGCTGTCAATACAGTATTAAAGATACCTGCTGATGTAGTTCCAGGTCCTTTAATCATATTGGTTAAACCTTGGAATCCACCTAAAACTTGTTTCTGAATAATCATTCCTAACTCATCTAAATTAAAGAATGATGAAAGTCCTTGACCAACAACTGGTATGGCTTCCACTGTATCTTTTATACTTTCACCTAATTGTTTTGCTTGGTCTGCTGCTTTCTTGGTTATGCCGGCAGCTTGAAGTTCCATATTCATAACTTCCGAAGCCAAGTCTTTGGAATCTTCTTTTATATCGTATTCTGTTTCTACTGTTTCAAGAATATCTTTTCTGAGTTTAAGTTCTGCTTTGGCACTTTCAGCTCCTGATTGAGCTAAAGTTGCAATTTCTTTCTTAGTATCTTTTACAAATTTAACGATTTGTTGAGGCGTCATACCACCAAAAAATGATGATAATTCGTCCTCAGACATAGTTAATACATTTGGTTTTTCTTTTGCCACTGTTATCCTAAGTGATTGTTGTTAAGTATTTAAATGTTTGAAACTAAGCGGAAGCGATAGCTTTTGCTAACTTTTTAGCAAAGTCAGGGTCTTGCTTTCTTTTCTTTTCAATCTTGTCCATCATTTGTTTTTCTATTTTTTGGATATTAACTTTAGTCTGTTTTATGATTGGGTCATTTTTTAAATCACGATGTAATTTTCCAACCAATACTTTACCTAGTATCCTTCCGAGAAATTCTCTGACAAGTTGTTTATTTTCTTTTACAAATTTTCTGTTCATAGTTTTTTCCGAGTGTAATTACTCAATAATAAATATCAAGTTTTAAGATTTTTGGAACGCTGGACGAGCTATTTGTGAATCTTGAGATTTTTTGTATGAGTCCGCTTCTTTCTTTTTAGCTTCTACAAGTTTTCTACCATAGAATTTTCTTAAAGGGACTGGCATATTGTAGAGTTCGTTGTGACTGAACCCATTACCATAATATGCGATGTTGAAGAGTTCTTCGTGTATGGCCGCCCTATTCTCCGGCGGCTGGCCAAAAAAATTCAATCCCGAGTGGGACATCCAACTTATGTTGGTTCCCTGTTTGACTCGTGTAGTCAAACTTCAACTCAATGTCGGGTGTGATAGAATCTGCATACTTTCTGTATGCTCTTGCGTCAAGTGCTAAAAACTCATCATTAACGAAATCACTAATAAACTTTCTATCTGTATTTTCATCAACTGATATAATTGATTGTTTTATACGAGTAGATAAGTTTTGAGATACTCCTGTTAGTTTTTCAACCTTTGCATAATCTTTCAATGTTTCTCTTATTTCTTCTTCATCTTTATGAGTTAATAATTTAAATTCAATTACTCGTTTAGAATTTGGTGTTTCAAATAGAAATTTATTTCCATTTTCATATACTGTTTCATCTATTTTTTTATTATTTAGTGTTGTTAAATCTACACTATGTTCTACTCTTTCACGAGTATCTGGGTCAAGTAATGTTATATCATAAGCTTTACCATACCCTAAGACACGAGTTCCAACCATTAGTGCATTCTTATCACCAACTAACATATCGTTTAATTTAACTTTTGGATTAGCAATTATACTTTCTAAAAGTTTGTCAATTACTACACCTTGATTAATTAGATTTGTGGAAGTTAAGATATCTTCCTCTTTTGCTGTCATATATTTGACATCTATTGTTCCACTACGCAAAGGACTATCTTCAGGATATAATAAACCCTGTGATGGTAAAGATAGAACCTCAGTAGGAAATCCATACTGATTTTCAGCCATTTTTACTCCTTGATTATTTAAGATTAATAACTTATTATTTTTTCATTATCTTTTCAGCACCTGCGATACCGAAAGAACCTAATGTTACGAATACAAACGAATTGTATACCATATCATTTATAACTAAATCTTGACCCCATATTCCTGTAGCTAAATCAACAATCGCAAATAAGGTCATAACTGCGAATGAAGCAAATCCTATTACTGCTTTTTCGTTAACATCGTTGTTGTCTTTAAACATAGCCCACATAATTTTTCTCCTTTAGAATTGTAGTATTGCGTAGTCGTATTGAAGTGTTAATGATACTTCTGCTACTGTGTTTGCAGAATAATCCATATCACTAAAATCTGCTGTTTGAATAAATGCACCCTTTAATGTCCATTCTTCTACTTTGTCACCAACTGGTCCTAATACATTGAAAGTAATATCTTTCTTATACATATCAGAATATCCGTCACGACCTGTTACTGATTCGTGATGTAATCTTACCCACTCCATAACCGATTGTGCTCCTGATGGAACGATTGGGTCATACAATGTTACTGTAATTGGTTGCCAAGCTGCTTTACCTTTCACATATCTCTTGACATTAATATGGTCAAGTGTGATAGTTTCAAAAGTTATTGAAGGTCTTGCCATTGTTTTAACTAAATATGCTGGTATTCCGTCAATTTCCATAACGAAACGATTTGCCACTTTTGGTTCAAACGGCGTAAAAAATATATCATTTGGGTCGAGTAATTCAGCCACTTTTCTTCTCCTATAAAGAGTTTATTCTTAATACAATAATAAATATAAGAAACTTGAAAAAAGTGAATCTTTAATATGATATAGTTTTAGAAGTTTTATTGAAGTTTTTTAAAATAAAGCTTGACATTGGCAATGGAATATAGTATATTATATTGTAATGATTAATGAAAGGACAAACTAATTATGGATATGGCAACATTTGCTATGGGTTGTATGAGTTATGAGAACCAAAGAAATCAAGGTAATCTACCTGAACACGACCAAGAATTCCAAGCCGAAACTGGCATTGGACCAGTCTACAATATGGGTAGACCACAAACAAGACAAGAACAAAGAGAAGCTCTTGAAGAAGACGGAAGAATGACCCACGACGAAATAGAAGAGTGGTTAGATTCTTTAGAAATGTAAAGAAAAAGCTTGACATTAATGAAAAGATTTACTATATTATAGTGTAATGATAATTGATAAAGGAAACAAAATGATTGAAAATAATGAAATAATTACAACTGATACCGAGGGTATTTATATGAGAGATTTTGCTGATACACAAGTTCCGAGAGCTTTTGGTTATGACAATAGGACATTTACTATGAATGTCTATCAATATGCACATAATCCTATGGAATTGTATGAAGCTAATCAAGAACAACCGGCTTTTGTCTTAAATGACTACTTGGCTCCTGATAACGAACAAGCTTTGTGGAAAGGTATTCCGATGAGATTAAGGTGGAATCCTGTGGTTAGGGCTATGATGATAACTGGCAATTTTAGAATTAAGTATAGGGGTTGTAGTAAAACACATTACGGCTATAATAGAGCTCAAGGTTATTGTTTGGCTGAATACGCTGATACATTTACTATCTATCCTAAGTAATTAGATTCGTGGGTTGCCGATGACTACGATAATTTGGAATCGGTTTAGTGGGTTGTGAGTGACTACTTATTTGGAACTCTCAATATTTTTTTCCTTCTTTATCATACACAAAAAACCCCCAATTTCTTGGGGGTTTTTCTTATTCTTCTCTAATTAAGAGTTCAATTATTCAGGGAATGATGCGCCTGAAGGTTGTACTACAAAATCTAAGACTATGAATTCAGCTGTTCTGGTTGGTTGTATGAATATCTGACCAACTAATTGGTTTCTATCCACAACATCTGGAGTGTTATTACTTTCGTCCATTACCACCCTAAACGCTGTCAGTCCGGCATTTGCTTGAACTTGTTCCATATATGGATTTACAATATTCAAGAAACGACTTCTTGTTTGACTTGTGTTTTGTTCAAATACTAAGAATCTTGAAGATGATGCGATGAACTTTCTCAAGTTAATCAATAATCTTCTTACGTTGATTCTATCTAAAGCACTTGGTTTAGCTTGTAGTGTCTTTTGTCCAAACACGACCACACCTTGACCTGGGAAAGTTGCGATAGGATTAATACGATTTTCGTACAAATCATCTCTTTCTAAGTTGGTTAGTCTTGTTTGTGCTTCTAACACTTCTGTTAATCCACCACGATTTAGACCTGCTGGTGCGAACCATTCTTGTCCTATTCTATCAGAATTTGAAAATACTCCCGGTAGAACTACTGAAGGTGGAACCCACGTTGGTTTACCTTTAACACTATCCAAGATTTTTATCCAAGGATAATATGTTCCAACGTAGTTTGAATCAAGAGCTTTAACATCGTCTTTTGCTCCTTGAATTGTTCTTCCATAAGATGAACCATCCAAGATAAAGAAACAATCTGCTCTATCTTCTACTTTATCAATTGCGTGATTTGTTACACTTGGGTGCAATTGGTGTATAACACCTGGAATTGCTAACAAGTTAATATCAAACTCGTCTGGATTAGATACTGCATTGATTCCTCTAACATATGCTAACGAACCTGTTGCTGTTGCTGAACTTAAATCAAACCCTTGTGTATTTCCTGCCACAATGTCTGTTCCTGTTTTTCTTTCAGTTGCTGGATTTGAACCATCAAAACCGCCTTGAAAAGGAACTGCGAACTTTAATTGTCTGTAATCTGAATCTGATAATGATAGATTTTCTGTTCCATTTGAGAATGTTGTTCCCAATATAGAAGCGTCATCGTTACCAAATGCGTCTTCCAAACTCATAGTTACATTGTTACCATTTGCTGCACTTGTTGGTAATGGTTTCAAATAGTTTTGACTATCTTTACTATTGAAATCAAATCCGTAGTAAACATTTTGGTCAAATGTTCCACGATTATTTTTCTGTCCTGCTCCACTTGTTGCTCCAACAAATGAACAAGATGGGAAAGTCATTGCTATTGTACTACCACTAGTAATTCCAAGTGTAGTGTTGTGTGGTTGTAATACTTTATCAAATCCCATAGGAACTAACTCTTCTGAAATACCTGTTAAATTATCATAATTACTAATAAAAATGTATTGTGATTGATTCGGATAATCTCCATTGTGAGTTAACTTACCTTGTGAATCGATTGTTGTATTTTTATCACCAATTGCTCTTGGTAAAAAGTTTACACTATCTTCATCAAAGGTTAGATTTTGGAAGTTTTCTAATACTATTCCATCATCTACGCTAGTTGGGTCATTGATTATTACTTGTAAGTCAAATGTTCCGTAATCTGAACCAGCAACATCAACTGCTCGTTTCACATTAGAAATACCGACTCTATATTTTGAATTCATATTACTTCCGTGTGAACGAGTATTTACTTTAAATAAACTTGTTCTTGCGGAATTAACTTTTTGTGATTGTATGAAAGGTGTAGTTGCTACATTGTAATCAAATGAGAACAATTCATCACTACCACTATTTACAGTCACTACGTCATTTGCGCCTGCTGCATTTTGTGTGTTTTGGAAGTTGGAATATACATAAACTTCGTTGTTTGCGTCTTGTGGGTTTTCACTAAATACTTTTGTAATGTAATCAGCTGAACTTGAATCAAATGATAATGAGTATGTTGTTTTACTACCATTATTATCTGGGTCAAGTGCTAATTGGAATGCGCTTGATGAAGGTATTCCCATTACGATTGAAGCACTTGTAGGCCCTGCTAATTCTGTTGCGTCTGGGTCTGTCGCGCCTCGTGAAGGTTTAAGAACTGCTGCAACTTTGTGTCCAAATGAACCACTAATACCTAATGTGATAGTGTCATTTGCGTATCCACCTAATCCTAAAACACGGACTATTGTTACTGTTCCTGCACTACGAAGATATTGCTTCGCTGTAAAAGGAACATAAAAATCTTGATTTTCTTTACCAAAGATTGTTTCAAACTCACCCATATTACGAACTATTGTTGGAACAAATGCTGGACCCGTTTCTGTTGGGCCTATTAAAGCTGCTCCGATATCACTAATTCCTTGTGGTAAGAATGTTAAATCTTTTTCTCTGGTAAAAACACCAGGACTTACTATTCTTTCGGCCATTATTTTTCTCCTAAATTAAAATTGTATGGTAAGAATAAATATCATACAACTTTGTCAAAAGTCACTTACAAGAGTGATTATTTTATTTCGTTTGGCGTGAATACACCGGTATCAGGATTTAAATTTCCTGCACCATACTTCTCATTTAATGATTGTACAAGAATTTTTTCATTATTCTGTATATCATTAAGTTGAGTTTCTAAACGAAGTTTTTCATTTACGAGTTGTTCCATTCTTTGCTCTGATTGAATACGGGCTATTTCTACTTTACCCAATGATAATTCAAGTTGAGCAAAAGAATTTCTCAAATCTGATAATGAGTTCATCTCTTCTTTTGTGAATTTTATTTCTTTTTTCTTTGCCATTGTAACTCCTTAATATATTATTTAAGTTATATATAAGTATAAAACTATTTGTTCAAACAATCACAATTCTCTTTAATTTCATTGATTTCTTGTTTTAATTCTTTTATTTGTTTTGTGTTTTCTTTAATACTTTCTATTAGTAATGGAACAATCTTTTCATACTTGACACCTAAGTATCCGTTAGCACGAGTTGCTACAATTTCTGGTAAAACTGATTGTATTTCTTGTGCTACGACACCAATGTCTTTTCCTTTATATGTGGATTGTTTACCATTCCATACAAATGTATAACCACCAATCTTTTCCATTTTTTCTAATGGATTTTCAATTGGTTTAATATCATCTTTCAATCCTCTATCAGATGAACCAAATGCTATAACATCACCACTTGTTTCAAGACCTGATGCTGTCATTAGTCCTGTTACATTTATGTAATCAAGTGAACCAGATGTAATATTTGCTTGTTTTATACCTGTTATTGTTCCTAAACTACCACTTAAATGACCTGCGTGATTTAATTTTATTGATGCGTGTGAAGATGTTGCTGCGAAATTTGTTGGAACTGCAGCTTCCAATGTCTTTGTACTACCATCTAATGTTAGATATGCAGTTAACCCACCAGAACCATCATCAGAAGATAATATTACATCTTTATCAGCGTCTTGAGTTCTTAGGTTTAAATGACCTTTATAATTGTCTATGAATGAATCTGTTCCGTTATGGGTTATGTTCATATCATTATCTGCACCAAATAAAACATTTCCATTATCAATTAATTTAATATCATTGGCTATGTGTAGATTGTCTGTTATGTCTACATTTAAGAACGAACCACTTGCACTCGAACTAACACTTCCGATTACCTCTATACTTGTTTTCGGATTTGCTACTCCGACACCTATATTGGCATCTGTTACCACACTTCCGAATGAACCTGTTGATGCTTGTGAACCACTAAGTTGTAGACCTGCCATATTAAATGTTTCAATATTGTTTACATCAAAGTGAATTTCGTTTGCGGTTTCAAAGTCAATCTTGGTTTGTGCGTCCTCTCCAAGTTTTAAATCCTCTGCCAATACTGAAGTGATAGTTGTTTGTGCGGCAGTTATAGCTATATCATTTGCATTTGCAGTTATACCATCTCCACCGACAACATTTAAAGTTCTGTTTGCTGCGATTGTACCACCACCTGTTAATCCTGCTCCGGCTACAACTGATACTGCTGAGTGGTCTATGTGTTCGTTTGCTACGAAATTTGCCAGACTATCGTGGTCAATCGTTGCCTGTGTTGCTGTTAAAATTGTTCCGTGAACACGTGTCGCCTTAATATCTGGCGATTCAATGTTTAAGAAAGAACCACTTGTACTTGCACTTACTGCTCCGATTACCTCTAAGGATTCTGCTGGTGTTAAAGTTCCAATACCTAAATTGGTATTGAACGAACCTGAATCAAATCCTAAGAAACTACCTGCACTTCCACTAATATTACCACTCGCACTGATGTGATTGAATGTTACATTAGCAGTTGTTGCTACGTCTTGACCAATTGCTATGTCATTTGCATTTGCTGTAACTCCAGTTCCACCAACTACATTGATAGTTCTATTAGCGGCTATCGTTCCACCACCAGTTAATCCTGCTCCTGCTACAACACTTACGTCTCCGTGAGCTACATGCTCATCTGCGACGAAGTTTGCTAATGAGTCGTGGTCAATCGTTGCCTGTGTTGCTGTTAAAATTGTTCCGTGAACATTTGTTGCTAAGATATGTGGAGCGTCAATGTTTAAAAATGAACCACTTGTACTTGCACTAACCGCACCAATAACTTCAAGTGATTCTGCTGGTGTTGTTGTACCTACACCTAAATTAGTTCCAAATGAACCTGATGAAACTATTGATAAACTATCAAATCCTAATATATCTCCTGCACTACCACTAATATTACCACTTGAACTAATATGTCCTATATCAAAGATATCATTTCCGTCCATATCTAAATCTTGTGTTGCTGTATGGTTACCCATATCATCACCACCTGCTACCGCACTTGCGATAGACGCTGATACATCTGTAATGTTAGGTAATGTAAATTTACCCGTGACTCCTAAGTTATCTGTAATGTCTACATTTAAGAAAGAACCACTTTGACTACCACTAATACTACCGATTACTTCTAATGCTACACTTGGATTTGCCTCACCGATACCGACATTGGCATCTGTTACTAAACTACCAAATGAACCTGTTGATGCTTGTGAACCACTAATCTTAGCACCTACTAAATTTAATAACTCTGAATTATTAACATCAAAGTGTATTTCATTTGAGGTTTCAAAATCTATTTTTGTTTGAGCATCTTCACCTATTTTTAAATCTTCTGCTAATACTGATGTGATTGTTGTTTGGGCTGCTGTAATTGCTATATCGTTTGCATTTGCAGTTATACCATCTCCACCAATAACATTTAAAGTTCTGTTTGCTGCGATTGTACCACCACCTGTTAAGCCAGTTCCTGCTATAACACTTACGTCACCGTGAACTACGTGTTCGTCTGCGACGAAGTTTGCTAAACTATCGTGGTCTATTGTTGCTTGAGTTGCCGTCAACACGGTTCCGTATAAATTTGTTGCGTTTACATTATTAGCTGCCTTTACATTTAAGAAAGAACCACTATTACTTGAACTTACACTACCATTACTTGTAACATTAAATGTTGAACCACTTACAAATACTGAACCTGTAAATTGATGTGTATCGTCTTGTGTGTCTCCGAATATACTTGAACCACTTATTGCTGATGAAGTTAGATGAGTTACTGAAGAACTTACTATATAATTTTCTGCTATAATATCACCTTGTGCGGTAATATTTCCTGTTGTGGTTATAGTTGCGAACTCTACATCTGAATCAGTTGCTACCGCCTGTCCAATCGCTACATCATTTGCATTTACCGTAACACCTGTTCCGGCTCCTACTGCAAGAGTTCTTGTTGCGGCAATTGTTCCACCACCTGTTAGACCTGCCCCAGCTGTCATTGTTACACTTGTATGGTCTATGTGTTCGTTTGCTACGAAATTTGCTAAACTATCGTGGTCTATTGTGGCTTGTGTTGCTGTTAATACTGTTCCGTATAAATTTGTTGCGTTTATATTGTCATCAGCGTAAATGTTTAAAAATGAACCACTAGCACTTGAACTTATATTTCCTGTTGTTTCTACATAACTGAATGAGCCTGAAGTTCCTTCAATATTTTTAAATCCTGTAATTAATCCTAAACTACCACTAATGTGACCAGATTCTCCTGATAATTTTATACTTGCAAATGAACCCGTGTCGCTTGCGGTTACCGTCTCAAGAGAGATTCCACCACCACCGCCTACTTCTAATCTTTCAAATGAACCTGTTCCACTTGAACTGACGTTTCCACTTGCACTAATGTGATTGAATAATACATTTGCTGTTGTGGCAACATCTTGTCCAATTGCTATATCATTTGCGTTAGCCGTTACACCTGTTCCACCTACAACATTTAAAGTTCTGTTTGCTGCGATTGTTCCACCGCCAGTCAATCCTGTTCCAGCTACTATACTTACATCTCCGTGTGCAACGTGTTCGTCCGAAACGAAATTAGCCAATGAATCGTGGTCTATTGTGGCTTGAGTTGCTGTTCCTATGGTTCCGTATAATTTAGAAGCCGTTACATCACCCTCAATATCTGCATAGTCAAGTGAAGCTGACGTTATATTTGCTTGTGCAAATCCTGTAATAACACCCAAACTACCACTAATATGACTACTTTCGCCTGATAACTTTATACTTGCTAATGAAGCAGTTCCTGATGTTGTTATTTCATCAATTGTAATTCCACCACCACCACCTACTGATAAGTTTCCAAATGAACCTGTTCCACTTGAACTGATGTCTGCTGATGTTTCTAAATAAGTAAATGAACCAGACTTGTATCCTAAAATGTTTCCTGCAACACTACCACTAATATTTCCACTACCTGTAATATGATTAAATTTAACATTGGAAGTTGTTCCTACTGCCTGTCCAATAGCGACATCGTTAGCATTTACCGTAACACCTGTTCCAGCGCCGACTGCGATATCTCTTGTGGATGCTATTGTTCCACCACCCGTTAAACCTGCTCCTGCAGTAATACTAACTGATGTGTGGTCTATGTGTTCGTTTGCTACGAAATTTGTTGTAGAGTCGTGGTCTACTTGTGCGGATGCCGATACTAAGTTTGCTCCCAACCCAACAATCGCTGCTGCGGACAAAGAACCACTAATATCGTCAGCTATTTGAGCTGAACCTGATAATAAGGTATTTCCTAATTCAGATTCTGCGGTTGTAACTCTCGTTGAGAAACTGGCACTTGGTGCTACAAATGAACCACTTATGTCTGTGGACAATTGTGCAGATGCTGATACTATACTTGCACCCAATCCCACAACTGCTGCGGTAGATAATGAACCACTAATATCGTCAGCTATTTGAGCTGAACTCGATACGAGTGTATTTCCTAATTCGGTTTCTGCAGTTGTTATTCTTGTTGAGAAACTACCACTATCTGCGACAAAAGAACCACTAATGTCAGTAGCTATTTGTGCTGAACTCGATACTACACTCGTCCCCGTTAAGGGGAATTTAATTTGTTTTGATTTTAAATCGGCCATATTTCTCTTTTATTTTTCCTACTTATAAATATCTAATTTCTTAATTTACTATGAATTAAATTTACCAAACCCTATGACTTCATCATCTGATTCTAATTCGTATCCTAATCCACTTGTATCTAATCTTAACTCTAAATTTGTTGATGTCTTTTGATTTATTGTCAAAGCATCGTTTTCAATTAACATTCCATTAATAAAAAACATAAAATCTTGTTCGGTCGTAGAAGTCACTCCACTTGGTGCCGATGCCGTAATTGCATTAAAGCTTGAAGTTTCTGAATTTGTAAAACTTCCCGTATGAACAAATGACTTTCTTAAATATGCCAGTCTTGTGGGTGAATCTAATGTTGTGTTTAAATATTCCTTTGCTGCATTTTCAGTTGTTAATCCACTGGCATTACTACCTGCTAATGTTATATCATTTGATATTTCACTTACACTTGTTCCGTTTAATCCAAATGAACCCGATAGACCTGTACTACCCGATACTACGTGAGTATCATCTAAACTATCACCGAATCTACTTGAACCACTATCAAATAATGTGGTTGAGCCCGTTACACTTACTTCAAAGTCAGGTGCAGTTAGTTTACCATTTAAAGTCATTGATGGTGCAGTTACATTTGCAGTGATAACAACACTACCCGTATGTGCTACCACACTATTTGAACTACTAATAAATCCATCACCCAACAATAAACTATTGTCACCAATCTTAACTTCTGCTGAACTTGAAAGATTGTTAAATGTGACATTAGAAGTTGTTTCTACTGCTTGTCCAATATTAAGAGTTACGGTTTCATCAATATTACCCTGTATCTCACGAGAAGAAGATGTAAAACTTTCTCCGTTTACACTTCCACTAACTCCATTTCCTAACTCTAATATTAATGGATTTTTATATTGAAATTCAGGTGCACCCATTATCACTCCTATGAATTAAATTTACCAATGCTTAAAATCTCATCATCACTTTCTAAAATATATCCTATGCTTCCTGTCGCTACGTGTAATTCTAATGAACTACCTTTCTGTTGTATTGCTAAAGCGTTGTGTTCCATATATTGTCCATTGATAAAGAACACAAAATCATTTTCAGATGTTGCTGTATATCCTGTTGGTGCCGAAGCCGTTACTGCTGTAAAACTTGCTGTTGTGGCATTCGTTACACTTGCTGATGATTTGAAAAAATTCTTTCTTAAATATGTTTGAACTGAACCAACTTCAGTATCAATAAATGTCTTTACTGCATTCTCAGTTGTTACTGCTGTTGCACTTCCGTCTGTTAAACTCGTATCATTTGATATTTCATTTATTGTATGTCCATTTAACTTAAATGAACCCGTTACATCCATACTACCTGTAAACTCGTGTGTATCATCAATGGTATCACCGAATTGTGTTGAACCACTTGCAAATATAATTGATGCTGAAGTAAATGTTGTGTGGAATTCATTTGCCGTTAATGTTCCTGCAATTGTTGTATCACCTTGAACAGTTAAATCACCTGTTGTTGCAAACGAACCCGTGATATCTATACTACCACTTATACCTGTTTCGGTGTAAACCGTAGAATCTTCACCTATTTTGAATGCTCCACTTGCTGTAACTTGATTAAAAGTTACACTATCAGTTGGTGCGACGGGTTGTCCAATAGATATTTGCTGTGTTAATGCTGTTGAACCATCAAATGATTGACCACTATTAGATATTGTTACACCTGTCCCTTGACTTAATATAAATGAATTACCGACTGATATTCCGAATACATCTTTAAATGTTACATCAGTTGCAGAAGTTCCACTTGAAGTATCTCCCTTTAGGAATTCTGTATCTGCGTCTTCCTTTATAATAAGTTTTTTTGGTGTTAAATATTTTTGTGTTGTGTTTCGATTATCAAATTGTTCTGGTAAGATATATCCATATAGTGTAACTCCAAATGTAGTTTTGATTAACTTCTCACCCTCAATTTCACTCGCATCAGTAAAAGTTTCTATTGAAGTTCTAAATCTCATTTTACCTGGCTCACCCCAATATGCACCATCAGAATAATTAATCTTCTCAACTATCTGATTCATCTGTTCTATGTAACTTGTCCAAATTGTAAACTCATAAGTTAGAGTTACATAATCTGGCATTGTTACATTAAAAAATTCTTTTCCAGGACTTAAATTCTGTAATACACTAAATTTATCATAACGATTTTGTTGAGTAAACTTTTTCTCAAACGAATAAAATTGTGTTGGTTTGTTTGCGTCTAATTTATCAATAGAGATATCTGTATTTTTTGACATTGATGTTCTTTTGTAAACAATTAATGGTGTAATAATTTGTCTTTTTTTATCTCTGAGATATCCGTGTGTTTGCATTGCGACCCATCGTTCTGGTGATGCGTACAAACAAGGAACCTTTACCTTTTCTTTATTGACTTCTACCTCTGGTTTGATTACTTCATTAAAGTAATATAAGATAGAACTATCCATATCCATAATACCAACTGTAAAGTTTTTTACATTATCTTTTGCTCCAGGCGAATTACGACTGACTTTTGTCCCACGATTAAAACTAATTCGTTGACTTCTTGGTATCGGTTTTTCTCTTCTTGGCATTAGAATCCTCTATATTCTTCTAAGTTGGTTGTTGGCATTCTTGTTAAATTTGCTTCAACAATAATTGAATGACTGTTATCTGTGTTTCCACCTACTAATTGATTTTCATTATATGATTTTACTTCAAAATAACCATCGTTCCATTGTAATATATCACCTATATCTGGCTTTAAATTAACCTCTACTAAGTATGCTCGTTGAAAAGCAAATGTTACGGTTTGTGAATTATCTGGTCCGAAATCAGTATAGTTAAAATCAAAATCTCCAGCTGTAACTACACAAGGTAATTTTACTGGTGTTTGATAAACTTTACCCTCTGATGCTTCTCCATACATATTGGTGTCGGTTTCATAAACTGATGTTCTGTAAAGAATTACAAACTGGTCTATGATTCCATCATTTGAAATGTTTGGTTCACCGAGTAGTTCTCGATTAAATTTTTCAATCGTATCTAAATCTTTTTTGGGATAATATCTTGGCATTATCTTATCCTATGTAAAGTGGATAAGGCACTTTCTTTAACTTCTCTTGTTCAAAATCACTTTCGTCTTTTGAAGCTTCCATTAATGCCTTACGACTTGTTTGTTCAAGTGTTTCTCTTAATTGTTCCATTAATTGTTCTTTTTCGGCAGTTGCTTCAGCTCTCAATGTATCTCCATCTAAACTAACTTCTGAACCTGGAATTGGAATAGTTCCGTATTTACTACGAACAATACCCAATAATTCTTTTGATAGTGCAAATCCAAATTTTCTAATCCATTGTTTACCCACATCATTGATTTGTTTGTAAACCATAAAATCATATTTTGCATTTGAGTAATCAGATACTACATCATTTGAACCACTATATCGTGTTCTCAAAGGATTATCTCTATCGGAAGTTTTTATGTATTCAACCCATAATGAACCTGATTCAGTTGGAATCGGAAACAATCTTAATTGATTGTTACGAAGTTCAAATGAATAAGCAGATTTTCTAATCTGGTCATTAAATTCAATTGCTTGAACTCGTAATAAATCTGCATAAATAGGTTGTAATACAAAAGTAATTGCCGGTGACATATTACCCATACCGAATCCATCTATCATATTTTGTGTTCCAAAGCCTGTTCCTGCATACGGGTCAAAATAACGATTTACTGCTGGTGTTGATTCATAATGGACACGTTTAACTTCAATACTTTCTCCACTTTGACTTGCGTCTGCAATTAAAGCATTTAAGTCATAGGTTTGACTACCTGAATTAACTGAAACTGCAGTTCTCTTTACATCAACTGAACCACCAACTAATGCTTCTTGTCCATATTCTTCTGAAATAAATATTGTTTCAGATAATGTTGGTTTTACTCGTTTGTGAGTGAAGTTTGAACTTGTTGATTGACCTCTTAAATGTAATAAGTTGTCACGAATGTTAAATTGATTGACTTGGGCACTATATTCCGATACACTTTCTTCCAAACAAGCATAAAATTGCGAATCTTGGAGTTCGACTGCGGTTATTGGATAACCTAATCGTCTTGCACACCAAGTTGCGAATTGTGGAGCTTCTGTTTGAAAGTCTGAATCTGTATCATATAACCCAAAAGGTGTCGTTCCACTTACTGCGGAACCAGAACCTGGCCATACTGCTTCTGTAGCCATTAAAATCTCCTATTAATAGTAATTGTATATACATTAATAAATATCAATAATTAAACTTTTGTATAAAAAAACCCCCTATAAAAATAGGGGGCCTTTTTCTTCTAATTGTAATTAGTTTCAGGACTAATTAAAATTATGCTTGGTCTACCCAAGTTCCACGAATATCGTGAATTAACCAACCATCTGCTGATAATCCAACTAAGTGAACATAGTCGTATTGTTTTTGTGTAGCTTTGGTATTGATAATATCTTTATTATCTGTTCCTGCTGCACCTGCAATATCGACTAAGAACTTATCACCTGATTGTGGTGAAATAGTTAGTAGGGCACCGCCATCTGCTGCGATGTTAACGATGATGAAAGAAGCACCAACTACCACGGATGGTAATGTTAGTGTCTGAGCATCAGCTGATACTGTACAATATTTTCCAACTTGTACACTATCATCAGCGATTGCGATAGTTCCAGTAGTTTGTAATGAGGCTCCTAAACCTGATATACCTGCTGTTCCTATTTGCAATCCCTTGTCATCTGCAGTTGCGATGAAGTCGGTAAATGTGTTTGAGTCTGATAAAGTTGCTACTGAATCACATAAATTATCCATATAATTTGCGTTACTTCTTCGTAGTACACTTTTAAGACTTGTTCTACTTACGTTTGCCATTTCTTTTCTCCATACGTCAAGGGGATTTCCTGCTTCCCTCAACCTTTAATTGTAGATTACAATACCCACGACATCCGTCGCCAGGGTTGGAAATAATCTCTCGTATATAAGTATCTATACAACGAAAAAACCCCACCGAAGTGGGGCTTTTTCTTATAGTATTAATTGTTAATGTTAACTTACACGAAGTTTACATCAGCAACTACGACTTTACCATAGAATTCAGGACGAACCATCTTCTTAGCGTATCTAGTCATCACACCTTTTCTTGGAGTGAAGTTCTTAGGGTCGTATACTAATGGTGTCATTATCATAGGAACATATGGTGCATATACCGCGCCTGTTTCTAAGAAGTTAGAACCTCTAAATCCTACAAGGATTGAGTTTTCTAACATATAAGGGTTTTTATAAACAGTGTATCTGTTATTAATTGCCCCTACTTTTTGTACACCCATAGCAAATTGATTTGCTGTTGCGTCACCATCTGCACTTGTTGCATATCCTGGAATTGATTCTAAGATTGTTGCAGTTTCAGGTGATACTACTATAAAGTTAGCTCCACCTCTAAGTGTTTTCTGATGAATTGCGTTACTTACGCTTTGGATTTTGTTTCCAAGTGTTTGGAACCAGTCACCTTTTGTGTAAGCATTTGAAGCACCACTCTGTTCAATGAATGTACCACTGGCAGAATCATATTCGTGTCCAACTCTTGCTGACCAATTTTCTGTTTTAGCTGAAGCGTTAGCCATCAACATATCAAGAATTTCTAAGTCAATTTCCATTGAAATGTACTCACTTAATAGTGATGTTAACTCTGCTTCTGCGTCAACTGAATGGTATGCATTTAAGTCTTGAGCAAGTTCTGGAGTCCAGACTGCTTTTAACTTACGAGTTTTTGCGATTATCGGAATACTCTTTAACGCAATATCTAATTCTGGTATATCAATATCAGTTTCAGGGTTTGCGTCTGTTTGAGTTGCTGTAGCTTCAAAATCAGTTCTGCTGTAATTTGTGCTTGGTTGTGCGTGATATTTAATCACTGCGTTAACCGGTGCACTAGCTACTGATTTTTTAACAACAAAGCTAATTCTTGAATTAACCTTGTCGAATTTAGTGTAAGCTGGGAAGAATTCATCAAAACCAGAACCTGAGATAGAGAATGCTCTAACTCCGTCTGTATCAGCATTTGTGTATGCTAATGTTGATGTTGTAATCTTCATAAGACCATCATCTGCTGCGTTACCTAATGCAACTGAAGCTGATAGGTCTGGTTCGAAATCAACGTCTTCGAAAGAAACTGAACCTGAAGTGAATTCATCAGCATCAATGTTTGATGCGTGAATTACTAAGGCTGCTGTTGCTTTGTCATTAATTGAATATCCGAATTTACCGGCGCCATATAAACCACCGGATGCGTCTGTGTTAGACCCTGATGTATTACCATATACATCTGAGTTTTCAGTATGGTTGCCTGTTTGGGCTGTACCATATTTGAAGTCAAGATAGAAAATAAGTCCAGAAGGTAGGTTCATTGGTTGAACTGACACAAATTCTTGTGCTGCTAATTCACCAAAGATTCTACGTACTAATGGTAGGGCTACGCCTGACCATTCTTCTGCATTTTGTCCACCAGTAACTGAAGCTTCTTGGATTAACTGTCCTGCTTGATTTTCAAGCAATACTGCCATTCCGTGAACTTTAGTTTCGTCTTCTATACCTTCTAAAAGACCTGTTGGTTCCCATTTTGACACTAACTGACGAGTTTGTTCTAATAGTTGTCTTTGTGGATTATATCCGTCCATCAAAGACTCGATTGAATTTAATTTACTCACGATTAGTCTCCTAAAGTATGTTTGCTAATTTCTTGAATCTTGCTTTTAACTCATTTCCTTCTGACAATACCTGCGATTTTGCTGGTTTTGTAGAACGAGTTGGTTTTGAACTTGAACCTTTAGAAACTGACTCACTTAATTTTTTAGGGCTTTTAAATGATTCTGCTAATGTAGCGTAAACCAATTTAACCTCTCTTAAGTTTTTAGTTCTGTCAAAGTTTTCAACAACTTTTAATTTCTGGTTGTTGTTAAGTCCAAATGCTCTAAACAATTTGTTCGAAAACAATAGTTTAGCATTCAATAAATTAACTTCGTTTAATTTTGCTCGCATGAATTTTACTACACTACGAGTTTCTTGTATTTCTTTTTTAAGCTCTTCCACTTTGTCTGCTTCTTCTTCAGCGTCTTCTTCTTCAGATAGTGCTTTTAAGACTTCGTCAAGGTCGATATCATCGCCCTCTTCTTTGTCTTCAACTTCCTTAACGACTTTATGGTCGCCAAGTTCTGCTCCAGCTTTCTTATCTGAACCTTCAGATTCAGGACCTTGTCCTACTGATGATGAATCATTTGCTTTATCAGCAACCTTGTTATCAGCTTTTCCAATATCTGATGATACGTCATTTTCATCGACTTTTTCTTCTTCGTCTTTGTCTGACATTTCTTCGTCCATTTTTTCTTCTTCCTCTTCAGCGTCTTTTAAGTCGGCTTCTAATTCTCTAAGAACTGATTCCAAGTCAAGTTCGTCTTCTTCTTCCGCATCTTCAGCTTCGTCCATTTTCTCTTCTTCGTCTTTATCTTCCATTTCAGACATTTCGTCTTCCATTTCGTCTTTATCTTCAGTTTCGTCCATCTTCTCTTCTTCTTCTGCGTCTTCCATTTCATCCTTATCTTCCATTTCGTCAGCGTCCATCATTTCCTCGGCATCCATTTCTTCCTCAGCGTCCATTTTCATTTCTTCTGCGTCTTCCATTTCATCCTTGTCCATCATTTCTTCTGCTTCCATTTCGTCTTTATCCATCATTTCTTCTGCTTCTTCTTCTGACATGCCTCTTTCTTCGGCATCTTCAGTTTCATCAGCATCTTCCATTTCAGATTGGATTTTTCTTGACAACATTGATTGCAAACGTGGTGTGAATGCTTCTTCAAGTGCTATTTTAGCGTTTGCTAATGCAGTTTCTCTAACTGCCTTTGCATCCGCAATAGCGTCTTTTAATAAATCATCCATTTAATTTCTCCGTTTTGGATTCAATATAGTTATTGGTAACTATAATTAGATTAGTTTTAATCGGTTACACTATATGATGTATTGAATAATACGATAGTGTATTTATTTAATTATAAATATCAAGTTTGTAGAAAAAAAACATACAAAGTGTGTATATTTTTAATCTTCTTGATTTTTTAATTTTTCGTATTTAGCTCTTAACTTTGCTTTATTTCTTTGTTCACGTTTGATTGCCGACGGCTTTTTGTAAAATGAACGCTCTTTCAAGTCGAACATTATACCACTATCTTTAACTCTACGTTTAAATATTTTAAGTGCTTTGTCTACTGATTGTCCTTTGCGGACTTCTACTTTTATCAAAGTAACCTCTTTCTGTTATTTCTTTACGGACTCAACCCATTTAGCATACTTCTTACCAAGGTCATATAATTCATAAGCTGCACGCTGACAAGCTTTTTCTTGTTCGTAAATTTCTTTTTCTAATTTTTTCCACTCTCGTCTATGACTTTTGTATTCATCACCACGCAAATCATCTAAGACATTTCGTTTCACTTTAGTTACTAATCTGACTATTTCACCTGTTATATTTTTAACAATTAGATTAATACCTTTAGGGCCTGACACCAATTTCCATAAATCTTCCGTGTCTACTTCTTTATTGAAATTTTCTATGTCTTCTTTTGTCATTTTAGGTTTAGAATCATCTTCTTCACCCTTTTTCTTAGCTATTGCTTTCTTAAGTGCAGGTGGTAATTCACCTTCTTTTACTTCTTCTTCCTTTTTCAAACGATATGCACGAGTGGTATCTTCAAGTGTTGGTAATGGCTCACCAAACTTTCTTTCTAATACTTTTAAACTTGCTTCTGATAATAGTGATTTAAGTTTCATTATCTCTTACCTTCTGATTTTGCTTTATAGCTTTTGTCTACATAGTTGAAGAATTTCTTTTTCTTTTCATCTGAACCTAATTCGTCTGGTGCAGAAATTCCAAATTTCTTCATTGCTTTTTTGAAGAATGCTTGGTAATCACCTTCTTCAATTGAATCTTTATTTTCTTCATCTTTATCTACTTGTTCAGCGCCTTCTGGAATATCATAGTAACGATTTAAGATACTACCCATATCTTCATATAGTCCAGCCAATCTTTGTTGAACTGATGATGCTTCTTCAGCAATCTTTGAAAATGATTTTGAATGATTTGTTAATTCTTTCATATTACGAGTTACCGTAACTTTGTCAAACCAATCTTCAGTTTCTTGAACCGTGTGTGTTGCTGCCATTTCTGCTATCTGTGATAGAGACTTTGCAGTTTCTTTTAATGATTGTTGTTGATAAAGAGCTTCCCCTAACTTGTTGTAGTTTTGTA